>Ga0272447_1000425_pt1 | contig 32115 bp, 26 predicted proteins | sample YNPCB0133_FD_194589 | JGI IMG/M metagenome (GOLD analysis project Ga0272447, IMG submission 194589) | Hot spring microbial mat communities from Yellowstone National Park, WY, United States - YNP-CB-013-3 | ecosystem: Environmental > Aquatic > Thermal springs > Hot (42-90C) > Sediment | place... | reverse complement strand
CGTATCCCTTGATGTCGGCCCGCAACACGTGAGTGTTGACCAGGTCGTAGAAGAAGACCGCTACCGCGTCGTCTATCAGGATTTTCTGGGCTTCTATGAACAACCGCTCGGCCTCCGCCCGGTTGCTGCCGGAGAGGGCATTCGCCCGGTCTATCAACTCGTCGTACTGGGGGTTGCAGTAGTAGGCCAGGTTGAAGAGCGTCTCCTCCTCGCAGTGGAACATGCTGTAGAGGAAACTGTAGGGGGAGACGTAGTCGGGCCACCAGTACATCACGAAGATGTCCTGCGCCTGCATCGGGTCGGACTTGCCCAGGTCCCACTGGGCCTCCCACGCCATTCCGCGCACCTCCAGGTCAATCCCCAGTTTCGCCAGTTCGGCCTTCCAGACCTCGCCGACCTGCCGCTCGTCCAGGTCCCCCGCGACGTGCGTCATCACCAGTTTGAAACCGCCGTTGGGGTACCCGGCCTGAGCGAGCAGTTCCCGGGCCTTATCCAGGTTGTAGGTGTACTGGAACAGTTGGTCGCTGTGGCCCCACATCCCCAGAGGTACCGGGCCGTGGGACTGGACTGCGTAGCCGGAGACCACGGTCTGGATGAACCGATCGTAGGGGAAAGCGTAGGAGATGGCCTGCCGGACCAATTTGTTATCCAGCGGGGGCTTGCGAACGTTCAGCAGGCCCACCAGGTTCTGGAACGCGGGGTTGGTGTAGACGACGACGTCGGGGCGGGCGTCCAGCGCGGCCAGGTTGGCGCGGGGGATGTCGTACGTGACATCGGCGGTGCCGGCCTCTATCATCTGCTGCCGGACCGTTGGGTCTTCCACCACCTCAAAGACGACTTTGGTGAACTGGCCCGGCTTCCAGCCGCCCCAGTAGTCGTCAAAGCGGGTGATGACCAGCCGACGGCCCCGCTCGTAACTCTCAATGGTGTACGGGCCGCTCCCACAGTCGTGGCCCTCGTTGAACCACTCACTGGCTTTATCGCCCTGGGCCTCCACACAGGCCGGGCTGAAAATCCAGGAGCCATAGCCGGAGGCCGCGATGAGGTCCAGGGGAGCAGGATATTTGAGTTTGAAGCGGACGGTGTAATCATCCACCACCGTGATTTCTTCCACCGGGTCCCAGATGTAGGAGGCCCCCATGCCCATATTGATGGTGCGCTCAATGGAGTACTTGACCGCCTGAGCGTTTAGGAAAGTGCCGTCATGGAACTTCACCCCTTTGCGCAGGTAGAAGGTCCACTCGGTGGCATCCGCGTTGGACTCCCAGCGCTCCGCCAGGCCGGGCCGGAGCAGTTGGGGGTGCATCGGCGGGTTGTACCAGACGAGCGTCTCATAGAGGTTGGAGACGACGGCCGAATCGTTGGAGTAACTGACGCTGGGGTCAATATCCGGGAAGGAGGTGGGGTGGGCATAGACGGCCACGTTCTCCTTCGGTGGAGCCGGTGTTTCCCCTGCGGCTGGCGTAGGCGTAGAAGGGCGACAGCCGACCAGGGAGAGCAGAACCGCCAGTGCAACCAGGACGATCAGTGCGGGAAATGTGCGTTGGAATAGCATATCTCCTCCTGTTGAAAACGTGGGGGCGAATAGATTTAGTCTACAGACATTGGGGACATTATAATGCTCCTGGGTTGTCTTGTCAAAATGTAGGACAACTGCTCGCAGTTGTCCTACAAAGCAGCCAGCCCGACAAAAAAATTAGGATACACCCGCGTCTATGGGCCGTCACTCCGTGCTCACCACCTCATAAATCCGGACCCCCTCCCGGTCATAGACCACCCGCAGAAGCCCCCGGGCCGCCAAGACATCAAACTTGGCCAGCCCGGCGGGGTCGTAGTAGAGGCGTTCGTAGGGGCCCACATAGACGTAGCGGACGTGGTACTGGCTCAGAATCGCCAGCGCCCGCTCAGTGTCCGGGGTGTTGTAGCACTCCTGCACTTCCCAGTGTCGGCGGTCCACCTCCTCCCCCATCCCCTGCTGTACCTCGTGCCAGCGCCAGCCGACGACGGCCGGCAGGCCGGTGTAGATGGAAACACGGTTCCCCCAGAGGTACTCCCGCGCTCCCAACCCCTCCAGGATGACCGGCGAACCCTGGACGGTCTCCAGCAGCCAGAGAATCCCCCCGTAGTCCGGCCCCAGGTCCACCTCGCCGCGCACGTCCCCGGTGCGGCTGTAGCGGATGTAGGCCATGCCGTCCAGCGTGGGGCCGGTGGCATGGGTGAACCGGTCCCCCACTTTGGCCGGGATGCTCATGACCGGGAAGAGGGACATCGCGAAGAGCATCGCCGCCATCACCCCCCACCAGACCCGTCGGGCATCGTGGGGCCAGGCATCCGTGACATTCACCAACTCCACCAGCGAGACCGCCGCGCTCAGCGAGAGCAGGGTCCAGGCCTGGAAGTGGAACTTGAAGACGGTGTTCATCCGCCCGATGTCCCCTTCCAGGACCAGGACTTCCACGCCCAGGGTCAGTGCCAGGGCCGCCGCCGTCCAGAACGCCGTCAGCGCGCGGGGGGCGGGCCGCAGGAAGGCCAGGACGAGGGCCAGCACTCCCAGCGGGAGAGCGACCGCCGCCACCGGCACCCGGCCCAGTTGGGCCACCAACAGTCCACAGAACAGCAATCCCCCCACCCCAACGGCAAAATGGGATAACCGTCGGGCCGAGAGCACCTGCCAGGCATCCACCAGCAACAGCGTGCCCACCGGGAACAGGAACTGGCCCAGCAGCCAGAGGTAGATGTCCAGCGGCGTGCGGGCATCCGTCCAGAGGCGCATCCGGTTGTAGGGGGCGATGTAGGCGCGGATGTACGGGAGGAAGAGCAATACGGTCAGCCCGGCCAGGAGGAGGGGATAGAGAAGAGCACTCAACAACCAGCCCTTTTTACGGCACTCCGCTTCGCTGCGCGCCTGGCTACGAACCATACTCCAGGCCAGTACCGCCATCGCCAGCAGGAGGTAGGTGGGGTAGTCCCAGGTGTTGGTCGCCCGCAGCGCGCCGATAAGGAGACCCGCCAGGAGCAGAGAGAGCCCGGTCGGGCGGCCCCGCCGAAGTCCCAGCGCCCACTCCACCATCACCACCAGCGTGCAGAGGGTGTACGGCAGGGCCAGCAGGTGAGCGTGCAGGTCGGCGTAGAGGAAGGTGAAGGCCGGAAATTCCGTGATGGGCCCCACCCCACTGGCATCCGGCGGGATCATCCGGGTGGGATTCCAGTAGGGGGTTTCGGGACGGAAGGGCAGAGGGGTGCCGCCCAGGACCATCCCGAACCCCCGCAGGGCCTGCGCCAGGGCCTCCAGGCCGGGGATGGTGCTCCGAAAGGGGGGCTCACCGGCCACCAGACGGAACCCGTCAAAGAGGAGTTTCGCTTCCCCCAGGTTGCCCAGGACCAGGAGGAAGAAAACGGCGAGGAAACCCGCGATGTATGGTCGCCACTCCGCTGCGCTGCGTGGCTGACTACCAGCACCCGGACGCCACTCCGCTTCGCTTTGTGGCTGACTGCGAGCGACCAGGTTGAAGGCCACGGAGAAGGCGGCGCCCCCCGTCAGGGCGTAGAAGAGGGCCAGCGCCAGGTTATAGGCGATGGAGGGCATAATGCCCGTCAGTTTCGCCAGCGTCCCCACCAGGACGAAGCCGAAGTAGTAGTAGTTGATGTAGCCACCGGCGAACCAGGGGTTGTAGGGCGGGAACCAGGTGGATTTGATGACCGCGTTCAGGTAGGCGAAGTCCATCGGCTTCTCGCCCCCGACGACCGGATGCCAGAGGTCGGGGTTCTGGGCCCGCACCCAGGCCCAGAAGGCGTAGAGGGCCAGAAACAGGCCCTCGTAGACCAGAAGAAGCGGCCGGGCCCCGTTCAGGGATTGTCGGAACTCACCCCAGCGCCGCCAGAGGGAGAGTCCCCCGGCTGCCGCCAGCAGCAGGACGGCCAGGGCGACCGTGCCGCGCGTGTTAGGCAGAACGCGCAGACTGGCCGCCAGCCAGGTCAGGTAGGAGACGGTCAGCAGGCCCACCGCGCGGGCGATGCCGTAGCCCCGATCGGGCAGGCGTGGGAGGGCCCGCCAGAGCAGGGGGAAGGCCAGCCACCCCAGCCCCCCCGCCGCCAGGTACCAGACGACCGCTGCCAGGAACGATGACCGGTTCAGGGGACTCTCCCGCCGGAACATCGCCGACCAGGTCCCGCCCGACTGCTGGTCGGCCCAGGTCCGGGCATCCAGCAGGGGCCGACGCCCGGCCTGGGGGCCTTCCCCCGAGGGGAGGAAGGGGAGAATCCGCCGCCAGGTGCGCATCGTCTCCTGTTTGGGCGTCACCCAAAGGACGTTGTCCAGGAGTGAGGCTGGCAGGAGCGCCTCGGCCCGCGCCCGGGAGTACGCGGCGGTCTTGCGGAAGATGAGGACGCGGGGGTGGTCGTAGACGCTGAAGGCCTCCTCCGCCGGGGGCAACGGCACCGATATGGGCGCAGCGCGGTACTGGTACGGGGCCTCCGGCACGGGGAACGGCTCCTCCGTGTCCGGGAACTGGAAGAGGCCCAGGGCCGGGTAGGAGGTGAAGTCGGCCACCAGTTCAAAGCCCAGTTGGCCGCTGAAGAGCGCGCGGTAATAGGCAATGGTCAGCGGATAACGGGTAGGCAGTCGGACGATGGACGCGTAGAGACGGTTGGAGCCGATGATGATGTAGTCCGCCTCGTCCAGCCAGTTCAGCAGAGCCTCCCGCTTCTGGGGCGTGTCGTCGTGGTAGAGTTGGAGGGTGCCGTCGGAACTGGTGGAGAGGCCCCGGTACATCCCGCCGAAGGGGTCTTTGCCGTCCACCCGCAGCGGAGGCGCCCAGTCCCAGTGCTCCGTCGCCAGGACGGAACCGGTAGGGACGTTCTGGAAAATCCAGCGGGAGGCCGCGATGCGGGTGTGGGGCCGCCGGTAGACGGAGGTGAAGGCCAGAGCCCAGAGGAAGGTGAGGGCAAGAAGCAGGAGGCAGGAGGCCAGAGGCAGGATGCAAGAAGGCAGGATGCGGGAAGCCCGGGGCCGCGAAGGGGAAAGGGGGCGACAAGAACGGCCGTTCTCTATCCAACGGAGCAGGAGCCAGGCGGCCAGGAGGACGAAGGCCGGGTAGACCGGCAGGAGGTAGCGGACGGATTTGACCCACTGGGTGCCCTGATAAAGGAAATAACCGGTGGCCCAGAGCCAGGGGAGGAGAAGGGGATCGCTCACCAGCGCGGCCAGCCCCTTCCGCCGCCAGCGGCGGCCCAGGCGGACAGCCGCGATGCCCCAGCCCGCCCACGCGGCCAGCCCCAGGGGCAGGCCCAGCCCCCAGAAGACCATGTTGACCCATGGGAACACCAGCGGCAGCCGGTTGGTCCACTGATGGCCGGGGTACGTATCCACCGCGCCGGACATCAGGCCGCGAACCTCGGCCATGTTCTGGAGCCAGCGGGGGTTGAGGCGCAGGCCGAAGAAATCGGGGCCCATAAAGGCGTAGGGTTGGGCCAGCCGGAAGGCCAGGAAGGCGCCCAGGAGGGCAAGGAAGCCGAGGAGCAAGAGGCGCAGGGCGGCACGGCGCAGGTCGCAGGTCGCAGGGCGCAGGTCGCAGGTCGCAGGCCGCAGGTCGCAGGGCGCAGGGCGCAAGTCGCAGGTCGCAGGGCGCAGGGCGCAGGGCGCAGGGCGCAGGGCGCGGAGGAGGGCTGCCAGGCCCACCAGCAGGCCCAGGGGCCAGACGCTGATTTTGCAGGCCACCCCCAGTCCGGTGGTCAGGCCGGCCAGAAAAGCATAAATGTAGGAGCAACCCCTCGGGGCGAGCCCCGTCGGGGCGTGGCCCTCGCGGTTGCCCCAGCCAGGGGCATTGGGGGCAGGGGCATCGGGGGCAGGGGCATCAGGGGCAGGGGCATCAGGGGCAGGGGCAAGCCCTGCCCCTACGGGTTGCCCCCCCGAGGGTTGCCCCCCCGAAGGTTGCCCCGCGAGACAGAGGGCCAGGTAGAGGGTGACGGCCACGAAGAAGTTGGCGTAGGCGTCCACCGTGTAGAAGTGGGATTGCTGGATGGGCAGGACCGCCAGCGCGTAGAGGGCCGCGGCCAGCAATCCCAGGTAGGGGCCCGGTATGCCTTTCCCGTACCCGGCGCCGAGCCGCCGTCCGGCCAGGAAGACGAAGAAGATGCTCCCCGTATCCAGCAGGGCGGCCAGCAACCGCCCCAGGTGGCGGGCGCCGGACCCGCTGAAACTCCCCGGCCAGCAGGCCGACGGGGTCCCCAGCAGCAGCGGGGCCAGCAGCCGGGCCGGAAGGGAGACCGCCTCGCCGTTCCGGCATCCCTGATCCAGCGCCTCCCCCACCGCGCGGGTGAGGAAGAGAGGCAACGTGCCGTACACGAAGAACCCGTAGCCGCGGTTGTAGGGGTTCAGCGGGGAGCGGGCCGTATCCAGGTAGAGGGACAGCGAATCGGGCCAACTGACCGCCGCCGTCACCTGGCGGAGGAACTCCTCGTCGGGATGAATGGGCTGTCCCTCGCCCCACCCCAGTCCAACGACGCGAAAGGAGAGGCCCATCAGAAGGATGGCCAGCAGGATGAGGAAAGTTTCCCAACCGGATTGCCTTCGCTCCATAAGTCCTATGGTCCGGGCCTGGCTGTAATCACAACCCAGTAGTATCGGTAAGGACTACCGAGATCGTATGTGTAGCCGATGCCGTACTCTATCTGTTCAGCGAAAAAGGGATGAAGGCCCAGTAAATGGGTCCGGTGTCCCTCGGAACTCATCCAGCCATTCCAGACAGCGGCCGCGTTCGGATAGCCCGCCGCGATGGATTCAATGTTGTTAGCATCAGGAGCCTGATCGTAATACGAGGGGAGCACGTAGCCCGCCTGACGCACCAGATAGTTGGGGCCGTATCCGTCCGGGTTGACGTGGCTGAAGTAGCGCCGCCGGGCCATGTCTTCGGCCCGTTCCCGCGCCACGCGCGCCAGGATGGGATGACAGGTCAGAGAGGGGCGCCGCTGATCGGGATGCTCTCTCATATAGCGGGCAATTTCCGCCTCTTCAGGACTGAGGGCACAGGCCGGGGATTTCAGGACCAAAGGGAGATACGCCTGAGGAGTCAGAGCAGGAGAGCCAGTTTGGGCCTGGATTCCGAAGGCAGAGCTGAGGGCCAAAATGGCCAGAAGGGCCAGGATAACCCCGATGCTCTCCCGGATTGGTCTATACCATGATCTCTGGATGCACCTCTTGTTCTTCATAACGCATCAGATTCAGTGGTGAATTTCGTAGAAAATAAAGAGAAGTCGTCCGTCCGCATCCGAATAGACGGGAGTCTCTTCCCCCTGGGGGAACGCGGCCCGCAGGGCGTCCAAATCCCCCATTTTTTCCGCCAGGACGACGAAGAGCGCGCCGCGCGAGACGTCCACTTCCGGCAGTTCCTCCACCGAGAAGTCCCGGCCCGTCACATCCCGCAATCGGAAGGCGATGGCGCCGAAGTCCCAGTATATGACCGGCGGGCCGTCAAAATAGACGGGCGGAACGGATTCCCGCCGTTCCAGTTCGTCACAGAGCACATCCGCCACCTCCGCGGTGGGGTTGCCGTAGACGCGGCGGGGAGTGTAGACCCGGAAGTAGAAAAACAGGTTGATGAGGGCAATGATGGCCAGGAGGGTAAAAAGTGAAACGTGAAACGGGAAACGTAAGCGGTCTCCGGTCAGGCGGCGGAGGGCATTCAGGGTCTCCGTGAGGCCCAGGGCGGTCAGGATGGCCACCACAGGGATGGTCCCCACCCCCCGCTGACTGGACGGCGGGTTCTCGGTCAGGGTCCAGCCCAGGATGACCAGCGCCCAGAACCAGAGAAGGAGCAATCCCCACGCAGGCCGCCGGACCCGCCAGAGGGTCACCGCCAGTCCCAGAATCAAAAAGACGCCGGAGACGGGGTCCAGCAGGGGGATGCCGGGATGGTACCAGAAAGTGGGGTCCGGGGTGGCGTTGAAGGCCGAAACGGACTTCCAGAACTGCTCCAGCAGCAGCGCCGCCGCGCTCCTGCCGGTCGCCGCGACCTCCCGGGCCAGCCAGCCGGAGGCGAAGATGCTGACCTGGTTGTAGCGGGAGAGGAAGTCCACCGGATGGGCCACGTAGTAGAGGGCCAGCGGCCAGACGGTCAGAGCAAACCCCACCACCAGCACAAACAGCCCGCGCCCGTAGCGGGCCAGGAATTCGTGCCCTTCCCTCATCGCCCGCCCGACCAGATACAGGCCGACGACAACGGTCATCAGCCGGGCGCCGAAGTAGGTGTACCAGGAGAGGCCCAGAACCAACCCGGCCAGGGTCATCCAGAGGTGACGGTCACCTTGAAGGTAACTGTCGCCTTTGCTCTCCAGTCCCCGAAGGAGAAAGTAGAGAACCAGGGGCCCCAGCAGCGCGTCGGCAATCTGGTTGGAAGCCAGGCGGCTGAAGTGGAGCCCGTAGTGGCCGAAGGCGACCAGGACCGCCGCCCCCCACCCCACCCACTCCCCGGCCAGCCGGCGCGCCAGGAGATAGGTCGTCAGGACGGAGGCAGTGCCCGCCAGGGCGGAGAGCATCCGCGCCCCGGCGACGGTGGCGCCGAAGAGTCTCATCCCCAGCCCGGCGACCAGGAAGGACATGGTGGGCACGCTGTACCAGCCGGTGGCGAAGGGGTTGCCCAGGGGCGGGCCCAGCAGGCGCAGCGCCTCCAGGGCCTGGGTGCCCTCGTCTCCCCCGAAGTTGGCCGGGATTTCGTCCAGAGCGACGGCGCGGGCCAGGAAGGCGGCCAAGAGCAGGGGAATAAGGCGCAGGGTCGCAGGTCGCAGGTCGCAAGGGGGCAGAGGAGCAGAGGAGCGGGGGGGCAGGGGAGCAGGGGAGCGGGGGCGCAGGGGAACAAAGGCCAGGAGGTAAAGGAGCAGGCCCAGGGCCCAGGCGCGCAGGTAGGGGGAGAAGTCGGCGGCGGGGTCGGCCCGGCGCGCGCCGATGCCCGCCCAGAGGGCCAGCAGCACCCCGACCCCCAGCAGACCCGTCCGCAAGGGATGGGCGGCCGCGTCCGCCAGCCACTGGCGGTACCAGGCCGGCCGCGCCGGACGCGCGTCGCTCCGCTCCTCCGCGCGCCGCAGGGCCAGCACCCACATCAGCGCGCCCAGCGCGCAGAAGATGACGCCGTCCCAGGTATACTGCGGGAGTCGCAGAAAGTAGACCTGTCCCAGGACCACCAGCCCCAGGCCCAGGATGAACAGCAGGGTATCGGGTTTTCGCATAGGAATCCTCACCCCTCCCCCTGCCCGGAGGGGGAAATCATGAGGTTTGGGGGCGGCGGCTTCGCCGCCGCCCCCAAACCCCTTCTTCGTCCTTTGCGCCCGCTGCGGCTACGGTTTCTTCTCTGCAGCAATGAAGAGACATCCGTTTCTGGGAGAAGGCGACTCTTCATAAAACGGTCGGAACAGGCGGTCCGTCAGCCAGAGGTTGGGACGGGACGGGCAGAGGACCCAGCGACCGGTCAGTTTCTTCGCCACCAGAGAGGGGAGGCCGAAATAGTGCCCCAACTCCACCGCGGCCAGAGCCCGGGGGGAAAGATACGGGCGCGCGTCCACCAGTTGCAGGCCGGCCCGCTCCAGCCGGGACCGCCAGCCCTCCACCCCGTCGTAATAGTAGTGCCGGGAGATGCGGTGGAAGAACTGCCGGTAGAGGTCCCCCAGGGGGCGGAGCCCCACCCGGTCCAGGGCCCGTCCCACGAAGAGCAGGGCCAGGAAATCCGGGCCGGGGACGGAGAAGTAAAACCACCCGCCCGGGTAGAGGACCCGGGCCACCTCCTGGACCACCGGTTCCACGTCCGGGATGTGCTCCAGGACGCAGTTGCTGACCACCGTGCCGAACGCGCCGTCCGGAAAGGGAAGATGGCCACCGTCGGCCCGAAGCAACAGGCGGTACGCCCGGCGCCGGGACGCCTCCCGCAACGGCCGGACAGCAGTGTCCAGGCCGACGTCCGGCGGGCGGGGCAGGGCCACCGCGCCGAAGTGACCGTCCCCACAGCCCAGGTCCAGCACCGGCTCCGGGAAAGGCAGAGACGCATAAAAACGGGCCTCTGTGGCCCGCAGGAGTGCCCGAAAAGCGGGCAGGTCCCTCAGATGAAGCCAGAACAAATCGTCAGAATGGATTGTTGCGCGACTCCTCTAAGAGAATCTGCTGCACCTGTTGTAACAGCATCGGGACCCACATCTGGACAATGTCCCAAACAATCTCTTCATCCACTCCGAAATATTCGTGAGCAATAATGTTCCGCAACGCCACGATTTTAGACCACTCCACCTCGGGGTACCGCTGTTTTATCTCACCAGGGATATGACGGACAGCCTCTCCGATGATTTCCAGATTCCGCACCACCGCATCCAGAGTGCGCTCATCCTCCAAAAACTGATCAAAGGTGATCCCTTCGGTGTAGCGCAGGACTTTCTCACAGCCCTGGCGAATATCCTCAAGATACAACCTTGGATCACGGGACACGAACTGCCTCCTTCTCCACATAGGGCCGCATCAAAGGCTTGAGAGCCCGGGGAGTTACCAGGTCCACAGACCGCCCGAGGAGAGTTTCCAGATAAAACTTCAGTTCCAGATAGCGGTCAAAGGTAGCGGGTCCCTCAAACTCCACCAGGATGTCCACATCGCTTTCTGGACGCAGATCCCCCCGGGCAGCGGATCCGAAGAGAGCGAGCGATTTCACTCCCCACTTCCGCCACTCCGCACGGTGTTCGCTCAGCAAGCGGAGAATGTCTTCACGGGAATTCATTTACCCCACCTCCACCTCTTCCGTCTCCGAAACGATGTCCCGCTGGCGCAGGAACTCCCGCGGACGAGGCTGGGCCCGACGGCGCTGCAGGGCGTAGAAACCGCCCAGGACCACCAGCGGGAGCCCCACCACCAGGGGGAGATAATAGCGGGGGTCCAGGCGCGGCGCGGCCGAGAAGCGGTCCAGGTTAAAGAGCATCAGCGCGGAGGCCAGCCAGACGGTCAGGAAATTGGGGATGGCATCGCCGGAACGGAGCAGGCGCAGGCCCGGCATGCGGCCCTGCGTGAAGGGGTAGAAGAGGTTGCTCCCCATAAAGCCCAGTTGGTCCTCCAGAATGTGCCCGGCAAACCCCAGCGCGGTCACCAGGCCCGCCCACAGCGGGGTGCGGGTGACCACCCCCTGGCTCGCCTTCTCTATCAGCGCGCCCACCACGGCCACGCCCAGCCCCAGCAGCGCCGCCAGCGTCAAACTGTGGCTCCAGCGGCGATGCCAGTCCAGGAAGTGAATCCGCAACCGGTCCCCCACCCGCTCAAAGCGAAAGGAGGGGCCGCTGAAAATGTCTATCCGGTTCTCCTCGTCGTAGGTGTGAATCACCGGGAAGTCCAGGGGAACCCGCGCCTCCGCTTCCGGCGGCTCGGAACCGGGAAACGGCATCTGTCCGGTGTTCACGACTGGCCCGATGCGCACAGAGAGTTCGCCCCGAGAGGTGTCAAAGCGGACGATGTACTGCCGCCAGAGGTCGGCGCCCAGGCGGATGGTGTGGAGCATGATGTTCTGGGACTGGCCCGTCTCGTAGGCCCGCCGCATCGCGCCGGCCAGCGCGTCGGCGATCTGGCGCGCGTCCGGGTGGGGGCCGGGGTCTATTTCCAGGTCGTACCGTTCAAAGTAGCGGGCGAATTTGAAGTCCAGCGTGTCGGGCAGAATACCCGCGACGCCCCCCAGGACGGGCAGGAGAGACCCGTCGGCGGCCTGCCGGACCACCTCGGGGAAGAAGGTGGCGATGGCGACGCCGGTGAGGAAGTGGGTGATGCCTTTCATAGCAAGTGGGCAAGTTGGCAAGTGGGTGATGGTTACTGGGCGAACATATCCCGCGCTTTGAACATCAGGACCAGGGCGCCGGAGTCGGAGCGGGAGCGATGGCGTTCCCCGGCCCGCACCACCAGGCTCTCCCCCGGCCCCAGAACCACGGTGGGCCCGTCGGCGTACTCTATGACGATTTCCCCCTCCAGAACCAGATACATCTCATCCTTGGGGTGCTGATGGTACAGGTAAGCCCCCTCCATACGGGTCAGGTAGGCGCAATAGTCGTCCACGCACCCCAGGATCAGGTGCTGGAAGGGTTCTCTCAGGCGGGATGAAATATGGGAGATGCTCTGTTTGGGTTCCATTTGTCCCCCTTTGCTATCTGCCGTTCGCCTCTCATACCGGGATGCTCTCTGCCAGGATGCGCTTCCCGATTCTGGGGCGCAGTGCACTTTTCATGACCAGGTCCACTTTAACCCCCAGAATCTCGCTCAGGTAATCCTCCAGTTCAATAAACTGGAAGAAGTCCGGGGGGGTCTCATATTCCACCAGGATGTCCAGGTCACTATCTGCTTCCTGTTCGCCCCGGACGTAGGAGCCAAACAGGGAAAGGGAGCGGATGCCGTAGCGCGCCTGCAAATCGGGCAGGTGTTCTTTCAGAGCCCGCTGAATCTCTTCCAGGTTGCGCACCGAACGCATGGCCATTCCCTACAACTCCACAAAATACGCCGACGCGGCCCGGTCTATCAGGTCAGGGGAGAGGGTCGGCGGGACGTTGAGGTAGCGGGCGATGTCGCAGAGTTGCTCTACCAGGTCGCGCGGATGACAGGCCCGCAGGGGCCGCTTCGGCTTGATGTAGTGCTCCTGCAGCAGGTAGGCCAGCCCCCGGTCGTCGTAGGGCACCCCCTTGGCCTGACAGACCCGGCGGAAAATCTCCCGGTACTCGTCAAAGGTAGGATTCTTGATCTCAATCTTGTGCCGGATGCGGCGCAGGAACGCCTCGTCCACCAGGTCCTTCGGGGCCAGGTTGGTCGCAAAGACGATGAGGACGTCAAAGGGGACCTCTATCTTCCGCCCTGTGTGCAGGGTCAGGAAGTCCACCCGTTTCTCCAGCGGAACGATCCACCGGTTCAGGAGGTCGCGCGGGCGGACCTGTTGCCGTCCGAAGTCGTCAATCAGGAGCATCCCACCGTTGGCCTTCATCTGGAACGGGGCCTCGTAGTACTTGTTGGTCTCGTCGTAGACCAGGTCCAGGGTCTCCAGCGTCAGTTCGCCCCCCACCATAATCATCGGACGACGGATGCAGACCCAACGGGGGTCCACGTTTCGCCCCCCCGCCGGGGCCTCCGCCCGGACGTGATTGACGCTGTCAAAGACTTTGATGACCTGCCCGTCCACCTCCACCGCGTACGGGATGTAGATGGTGCCGCTCATAATCATCTTGCCGATGGCCTCAGCGATGACCGTCTTGCCGTTGCCCGGAGGGCCGAAGAGGAAAATGGACTTGCCGGAGTTGACGGCGGGGCCCAGTTGGGCGAAGACCTCCTCGCTGATGACCAGGTGAGAAAGGGCCTGGCGCATCGTCCGCTGGTGGACGACAATCTGCCCCAGCGACTGCTGACGGATGGCATCGCTGTACACCGCCAGGGGGACAGGCGCCGGGCCCGCGTAGTGACCGCGGTCCAGCGCCTCGCGGGCCATCAGCCGCCCCTTGTCGGAGATGGCGTACTGGTAGGCCGCCTCGGCGAACCCTCCGGCCCCCTTGACCTCGCAGAGTTTCTCCCGCTTGAGAAACTCCAGGACCTGGTCCACCACTCCGGCATAGGGGAGTTTCATCCGCTCCGCCAGTTCGTAGCCGGAGAGGAAGCCTTCAAAGTATAGCACTTTGAGGGCCAGGTCTATCAGGAACCCCAGATTCAGCCCCGTCTCTTCTACGGAACGCGGCGCGCGGGGGAGAAAACCGGTCGGTACCACTTCACTGGCAGACGCCTGAGCCATCGGTCCTCCTGAAAAAGCCATGAATTGCACGAATTTGCACGAAAAATTGTAACTACCTACCACCCTCTGTTGCGTTGATCGTCAGGCGCGGGGGCCATCCACGAATGAGCCACGAATACACGAATGATGGCGCTATTCGTGCATTCGTGAAATATTCGTGGACGGCTCGCCTCGCCCAACAGAACCAGGGTAGGTAATTACGAAAAATTAGAAATTATTACCCAACACTTCTCCGACGCGCAGCACCTCGTCTTCCGTGTTGTAGCCGTGGGGGCTGACGCGGATGTAGGACTCCCGCAGGGAGACGGCGACTTTCGCCTCCCGCAGACGGGTATAGGCCGCCCGCACGTCCCCCGGCACGGCGAAAGAGACAATCGCCGAGCGGTGGGCCGGGTCCAGATTGCTCACCACTTCGTATCCCCGCCGCTGCAGGTCCGCGATCAACCCATCGGTCAGGTGGAGCGTGTGGCGGTGGATGTTCTCTATGCCCGTCTCCAACAGCAACTCTATCGCCGCCATCAGTCCGGTCATCCCCACCAGGTTGGGGCCGCCCAGGTCAAAGCGGCGGGCATCGGGCAGAAAGGTCAGGTTGTAATCCCGCCAGTCCTCCCAGCCGACGACGCTGATGCATCCGGCCATCGGCGGCGACATCCCCTCCAGCAACTCCCGGCGGCAGTAGAGGAAACCCACCCCCACTGGCCCCATCAGCCACTTGGGGCCACCGGCCGCCAGAAAGTCTATGCCGTACGCGCGCACGTCCATCGGAATCGCGCCCAGGGACTGGATGCCGTCCACAATGAAGTACGCACCGTGGGCCCGGCACCACTCCCCAATGGCAGCCAGGTCGGTCCGGAAGCCGGTGAGGAACTCCACCGAACTGACCGCGACGGCGCGGGTGTGCCGGTCGGCGTGGGCCTCCAGCGCCTCCACCGTCAGGCCGCCGCCGTCGTGGGGGATGCAGCGGGCCTCCACCCCCTTCTGCCGCTCCAGCAGCATCCAGGGGTAGACGTTGGAGGGGAACTCCATATCGCAGAAGATGATGTTGTCGCCGGGGCGGAAGGGCAGGGACTGGGCCACCAGGTTGAGACCGTGGCTGGTGTTCTGCACCAGGGCAATCTCCTCGGGCGTGGCGTTGATCAGACGGGCCACCGCCTTCCGCAGGCGCGCGGGGATGCCCTCCTCGTCCCGGTCTATCGTCCCGAAGGTCACCCGGCGGTCATCCAGATAGCGGACCATCGCATCCCGCACCCGGCGGGGGAGCGGGGAAATGGCCGCGTGGTCCAGAAACGTACAGGCCGAGGTCGCGGCCTCCATTTCATCCCGCAGGCGCTGGAGCGGAGAGATGAAGGTTTCCACTGAAATTCCTCCCGAACTTCAATCCTCTACATACGGAATCCCGTTATGACGAAAAATTGTCCATCGCTGCAACAATATCGCTGAGTTTTACAGGCAATGGCACATCTCCTCCCCTTCCTGTCAGTTCACCGACGGACACGATATTTGTTACGGTCAATGATGACCAACGTTTTCTCCATCGCCTCCTGATCCACAATGTCCAGAAAGCGAATCAATACATCGTGTACCTGTTCCAGAGTGCGAGGTCTTATTTTCAGTACAACGACTCCCAAATGCCGCTCCGTAGGGAAAAGCAGCGTGTTGCTGAAATGCATATCGTTAGTTATGAGGATGCGACCTTCAGCCACCGCGTGCGCCAGAACTTCATCGTCAGATTTTCCTGCAAACCCGGCTTCCTTTACGGTAAGCACATCATGGCCGTAAGCCCGGAGCATCTGAACCGTTATGCGGTAAACGCACTCATCAGCCAGGAATTTCATACGGCTACTGCTTCCTCGGCAAAGTAAACCTCTTCACCCTCAATTAGCGACCTGGCATATTCTATACAAGCCCGAATATCTGCTACGGTCAGGGTGGGATAATAATCCCTCAGAATCTCATCAAAGGAGAGCCCATCTTCCAGCAGTTCCAGTACCATCGTTACCGGTATTCTCGTGCCCTTAATGCAGGGCTTTCCCCCACAGATTTTCGGGTCAACGGAAATTCTTTCAAACATCACTCCTCCTCCGCCATACGATCCCTCAGCACCCCCGCCACCTCCTGCGCCCAGGCGCGGATTGCCTCCCAGTCGCGGTGGTCTCCCTCCGGCACCTTCATCCTCTGGATGATGAACCGTTCCCCGAACGACAACCGGCTGTAGTCCATCTTCCCGGCGAAAAGGCCCACGCGGACCGGTTCCAGCAGGGCCAGCGCGGGCTCCATCCACGATTCCACCAACCGGCGATTCTCCTCCGTATCCTCCATCAGGGCTATACAGACTGCGAAGTACGCGACGGGGATGCGTCTCAGCGCTTCGCGGTGCCGCCGAAGAAACCTCATCGCCTCCGGCATCCAGCGGAAGGCCCGAATCGGAGCACCCAGGACCACCGCCCGGTAGGGGTTCACATCGGCCACTTCTCGGGCCCGGCGAAGGTCCACATCCAGACCTTCCTGGCGGAGCGTCTCCGCAACGGCCTGCGCCACCTCGCCGGTAGACCCGGCCCGGGTCGCGTAGGCAACCAGGATTTTCTCACTCATCATTCCCTCCTCTTGTTACTCCCGGCCCATCAGCATCCGCGTGACCCGGTCCAGCACCGTCTCGGCGACGGCGGCTTTGCTCATCAGCGGCAACTCCTCCACCCCACCCTCCCGGTCCAGGAGCACCACCCGGTTGGTCTCGGCGGCGAAGCCCGCGTCGGCCGCGGTGATGTCGTTGGCGACGATAAGGTCCAGTCGCTTGGCCTCCAACTTGGCGCGGGCGTTTTCCAGCAGGTCCTGGCTCTCGGCGGCGAACCCCACCACCACCTGCGGCCTTCCTGTGTCGGCCCGCTGCCGGGCCACCGCCGCCAGAATGTCCGGCGTCCGTTCCAGGCGCAGGGTCAGGTCGGCCGTTTTCTTGATCTTGTGTTCGGAGACGGTCGCCGGACGGTAGTCGCCGACGGCGGCGGCCATCAGCAGGGCATCAGCGTCGGCGGTGGCTTCCAGGACCGCATCCAGCATCTGCTGGACGGTGGTGACGTCCACCCGGCGGGCGCCGACTGGAGTGGACAGGACGACCGGGCCGGTGATCAGGACGACGTCCGCCCCCCGGTCCAGCGCCGCCTGGGCCAGAGCGAAGCCCTGTTTGCCCGAAGAGGGGTTGGAGATGAAGCGGACGGGGTCCAGAAACTCGCGCGTCGGCCCGGCGGTGACCACGACCTTCCGCCCGGCGAGGGGGCCCTGGCGGCCCAATACCCACCGGATGTGGCCCAGAATCTCCTCCGGCTCCATCATCCGCCCCTCCCCCTCCAGGCCGGAAGCCATCCGGCCCCGGACGGGTCCGGCGAAGTGGACCCCGCGCGCCCGCAGGGTGGCGACGTTGGCCTGAGTGGCCGGGTGGCTCCACATCCCGGCGTCCATAGCCGGTGCCAGCAGAACCGGGCAGGCCGCCGCCAGGGCCAGGGTGGAGAGGAGATTGTCCGCCAGGCCCCCGGCCAGTTTGGCCATCGTGTTGGCCGTCGCCGGGGCGATGACCAGCAGGTCGGCGGCGTGGGCCAGCCCGACGTGCGCGATGTGGGTGGGCAATCCAGCCCCGCCGGTATGCCAGAGGTCGGTGTAGACCGGTCGGCCCGTCAGCGCCTCAAAGGTCAGTGGGGCGACGAAGCGAGTCGCCGCCTCGGTCATCACCACGTCCACCTCCGCCCCCATCTGGGTCAGGTGGCTGGCCAGGGTGCAGACTTTGTAGACGGCGATGCCGCCGGTGACGCCCAGGAGAATGCGCTTCCCGCGCAGCAGAGGGACGGGTTCCATGTTGCTCCCTTTACCATCGGGGTCAGATACCGGCCCCGCGGCCGGCGCTACATCGTAGCGCAGGCTGTCAGCCTGCAACCAGCCTGGCGGCCAGCGCTACAGGCTCAAATACCGGCCTGGCGGCCGGTGCTGAGTGCGCCGACTGAAGTCGCCCTCCCAGGGCCTTTGGCCGACGGTCGGCCTGCGCCGACCGTCATCCGCAAACCGGCCCGGCGGCCGGCGCTACACGTGGCGCAGGCTGTCAGCCTGCGACAGGCCCGGCGGCCGGCGCTACACGTGGCGCAGGCTGTCAGCCTGCGCTACACAGGCCCGGCGGCCGGCGCTACACGGCCTTCCTGTAGAATTGTATCGCAAATTGAGTAAAGGGCAACCGGCAAGAAAGAAGCGTTTTTGCGGGGGCAAAGCCTCCGCAAAAACGCTTCTTTCCCGACGGCGCTTTCAAAAACCAAAAAGGCGCAGGACGGCGTCCGGCACCCAGAGATCGCCCACCCGCAGAAGGGCGCGGACCAGGATGGACCCCACCAGCAGCAGCACGCTGAATCCGATCAGCACATAGTCGCGCGGCGCGTAGCGGAGTTCGTGCAGCCAGGTCCGGGGGCGCAGCCCGAAACAGCGCAGGTCCATCGCGTTCACGATGTCCTCCGCGCCGACAATGGCGTTGATAGTCACCGGAACAATCAGCGGGGCCATCTTGCGAATCTGGGCCAACAGCCCACCCTCCAGTTTTTCCACCTCGTACCCGCGCGCTCGCTGGGCATCCAGCGTCAGGTTGAAATCCCGGGCCAGCGTGGGCACGAACCGGAAAGCCAGGTCCATAGAAAAGGCCACTTTGTCCGGAAGGCCCAGACGGCGAAACGTCACGCCGTAGTGGTTGGGGTTGAAGGTAAAGGCCACCGGGATGAAGAGGATGGCAATCGTCAGCATCCGCATCATCTGGGCCAGGGCGAAGACGATTTTCTCCACCGTGATGATGGGATGGATGGTCCATCCCACCCCCGGCACCGCCCACTGCGCTTCCCAAAGAACATGGCCAGCACCCTGCAGAATCTCGGTAGACCCCCCACGCCCGGTGATGACCGCGTTGATCCCGATGATGACGACCACCAGAATCAGGACAAACGTCCAGACCCGCCGGGTCTCCTTCCATGTCAGCCGGGCCAGGAAATAGTACATCAGCGACAGCCCCATGAAAAAGGCCAGGAAGCGGAGATCCCAGAACTGGATGACGGAGAACATGACCGCCAGGAGAAAAATCCACCGCGCCCGGGGGTCCAGTTTCTGGATCAGGGTATTCCGTTCCCGGTATCGCCAGGCAATTAACATCCCGCGCTCCTGGGAAGGTGACAGTCACCTTTCCGGTGACTGTCACCTTCAACTCTCAGCGGCCCGTTCGGCCCACAATGGCAGCATAGGCAACCATCAGGATGGGCACCAGGATGATACCGTTGATGATGTTGGTGAGGGCGGCGGGAACGAAGTAGCCGACAATGGCGGTGCTCAGGTCAACCCCGGAGACCCACATCTCTGAAAGAGAGGCCAGCCCCATGCCGACCACGACCCCCAGAATGGCAAACAGGTCAGCGATGACGAAGGAGCGGGTGGCCCGATAGTCGGTGATCATAGAGGCGGCGAAGCCCGGGATCAACCCCATCAGGCCGTTGCCCAGGTCCCACCAGAACCAGAAGCCCCAGCCGGAGAGAGCATCTCCGATAACGTTGCCCAGGAAGCCGCTGATGAAACCGACCCAGGGGCCGAAGGCCACGCCGAAGAACATGGGGATACAGACGGCGGGCCGAAGGGCCACGTTGCCCGCCGCAGGCAGCGCCAGCATATTGGTGGCGAAGGAGAGGACGCCGTACAGCGCCGCGCCCAGGGCGGAGTAGACGACCTCACGGGTCCCGAAGGCGTACCACTTTTTGCGTTCCATGGTGACCTCCTTTTGTCAGTTGGTTGGGATAAGCCGATACGATTGGGAAGCAGTAGATGAGCCGTTTTTGTTCCCGCTATCACCTCCTTCCCGCAGGGTGGGTTCGCGGCGGCGGCCTTCGGCCGCCGCCGCAGAACCTCTCAGATATGGGCCAGCGCCTCGGCCCGCAGAAAGCGCCCCGTGCGGGGCAGGTACTCCAGGTTGAGCCGCAACAGCGAGGTCGGCACAATCCGGCAGCGGCGCAGCAACTCCAGGTCGGAGAGCACATCGGCGGGGGAGCCGTCGGCGGCGATGCGCCCCTCTGCCATCAGGACCACCCGGTTGGCGTAGCAGATGGCCAGGTCCAGGTCGTGCGTGATGAAGAGGACAGCCGCAAACCCCGGCATCTGAAGGATGGAGTCCATAAAGGCCATGTAGTTCCAGTAGTCCTGCCCTGCCGTCGGCTCGTCCATCACCAGAATCCGGGAGCGCATCGCCAACACGGCCGCGATAGTGACCCGCTTCTGCTGCCCGAAGGAGAGAGCCAGCGGCGGGTACTCCTCCAGCCCTCGCAGGTTGACCGTCTCCACCGCCTGCGCCACCGACTGGTCTGTCTCCTCCCGGGCAAAACCCAGGTTCCGGGGGCCGAAGGCCAGTTCCTCCCGCACCGTGGGGGCAAAGAGCATGTGCCCCGGGCTCTGGAAGACGTAGCCCAGCGTGCGGGCGACCTGTGCCACACTCATCTGGCGCGTGTCCTGTCCCCCCACCAGTACCCGGCCCTGCCGGGGCTTCAGCAGGCCGATGGCGTGCTTGACCAGCGTCGTCTTCCCCGCACCGTTGGGGCCCAGCAACGCGATGATGTCCCCCCGGCGAATGGTCAGGTTCACGTCCTGAATGACCGGAGGGCCCGCCTCGTCGTAGGCAAAGGTGACGTCCTCAAAGACAACCAGGGGCTCCCGCCCATTGGGGCGGATGGCGGGCTCAAAGCGGGGCGGCGGGGCCGCCGCGCGCTGAAGAATCAGCGGGGCCGGCAACTTGACCTGCCGGTAGTCCACCGCCTCGGTCATCCGGTCCGGGGGGCCGTCGTAGGTGACCCGACCGTCCTGCATAAACAGCACCCGGTCCGGGCGAATGCTCAGGGCGTCCTCCACCCGATGCTCCACCAGGATGACCGCGACCCCTTCGTCGGCCAGACGGCGGAAAAGGGCCAGTGCCTCCTGCGCGCTGACGGGGTCCAGGCTGGCCAGCGGCTCGTCCAGCAGCAGGATACCGGGCCGCATCGCCAGGACGCCCGCCAGGGCCACCTTCTGCTTCTCCCCACCCGAGAGGTGGAAGGTCTCCCGGTCCCGCAGGTGGGAGATGCCCAGATACGCCAGCACTTCATCCACCCGGGCCCGGATTTCGGTGCGCGGGAGTCCCAGATTCTCCAGTCCGAACGCCACTTCGTTGAGGACGAAACTGCCCACAATCTGCCGCTCCGGGTCCTGCAGGAGGGTGCCGACCCTCTGGGAGAGTTGGGCCATACTCATAGAATGGGCATCCTGCCCGTAGACCAGGATCCGGCCCTGCAGTTCGCCCCGGTAGGTGCGGGGGATCAGGCCGTTGATGCAGCGGATGAGCGTCGTCTTGCCGCATCCGCTGGCTCCGGCAACCAGCACCAACTCCCCGGGCGCCAGCGTCAGCGAGACGTCCTGCAGGGCCGGTTCGGGCCGGGTATGGTACCGGAACGTCAGCCCCTCTATCCGCAGCGGCAGGTCAGCGGACAAACTCACCCTCCGTCATCCGTCCAGAAACGCCACCCGTTCGGTGACGTTAAGGCCCCGGCGGCGCATCTCCTCCACGAAGGGCCGCGCCGGGACGAAGGTCTCCACGCCGCCGGCCCCGCGCGGAGTCCGCCCGTGGGCCATCATCTCGGCGACAATGGCCGCGCTCCAGCCTGTGGCCCGCTCCATCGCGGTGAAGCCCGTCTCATCATCAAAGTGGTCTATCAGTTCCACCACCGCCTCGGCGTCCCGCCCGTCCTTCTTCCCCACCGCCCGGACACGGACGATGACCGTGTCCTTATCCCCGGGGAAGGTGACTTTGGGCTCAAAGAGGACGTGGAAAACCTCCCGGGGCACAACCTCCACGTCCCCCACCCGGATGGGACGGGTATCCCAGAGGCCCAGGTCGTAGAAGGCGCGCAGTTGGGCAAAGTGGCCCGGATGGCGCAGGGTCTTGTTCTGCAGCGTGCGCAGGCGGCCCCGAAAGGTCCAGGGCATGGTGCTCGTGCCGCCTCCGGCGACGAACGCCTCCAGCGTGCCAATGGGCGGGGGAAATTCCACCGTCTCCAACTCCGTCATCGGCTCCACTTCCACGATTTCCCAGTTCCGCAGGAAGATGGCCGGTTCGGCGTACTCGTTGGTCAGCCCGGCGATGTGGAAGGTGAGGAGATAGTTGAAGGGCGGACGGGGGTTCTGGGGAATGCCGCCGTCCCACATATAGACATCCACTGCCCCGTCCAGCAACTCCATCGCGTAGACGATGAGGGTGGTCCCCAGGCCGGGGACCTGGCCGCAATCGGGGATAATGCTGACGCCTGCGGCCAATGCCTCTTCGTGGAACGCGTGTTGCTGGCGGACGATGGCGGTGTTGCCGCCCAGGTCGCAGAGGCTGCAGCGGGCCCGGATGGCCGCCTGGGTGATGCCCAGGTTGTAGACGTAGGGGACCGCGCTGAGGGCGGCGTCCACACCCCGGAGCAACTCCTCCACGGCGTCCAGGTCGGTCACGTCCACCCGGGCGGGTTCGGCGATGGCGGCGCCGACCATACGGTTCACCCGGTCGGCGGCCCGGCGGGCCACCTCCATGTCCCGGTCGGCCATGATGATGCGGTGGGCGTTGCCCCAACGGGCCATATCGCAGGCGGCCGCCGTCCCCTGGCGGCCGGATCCCAGAACGGCATAAGTGGTCATCAGGGCTCCTTTGGCGAAGATGGATGCCGACTGAAGTTCGGGCAGTCCACGGATTCACACGGATGCTACGGATAGACAAGGATTTTTGTAACTATTCAGCCTCACCCCTCCCCCAGCGGCTTCGCCGCTACCCCCTCCCCTCTCCTGACCTTCGGTCAGGAGAGGGGAGGGGATGCCGCCGCAGGCGGCAGGGGTGGGGTGAGGAAGCCTGAATAGTTACGGATTTTTTTATCCCTTCGGGCAGAGCCCTCTGGGCGAAGCCGTACGAATCCGTAAAACCCGTGGGTATCCGTGTCCTGATTTCAAACGGTCAGGTCAGCCCGGACGTTTACGTCCGGGTGGGCTTCCCTCCGGCAGCCCGGACCTCTTCCTGCTCCTCCTCCCCCTCCTCCACCGACCAGACCTCGGTGGCCCGGTCAATGAAGAGCACCCCTTCGGTGTGGTCTATCTCGTGCTGAAGGACGCGCGCCAGATAGCCCCGGGCCTTCCGCCGCACGGGCTTCCCCTTCGGGTCCATTCCCTTCACGACGACCTCCACGTGGCGGGGGACGGTCCCTGCCCAGCCGGGCACCGACAGGCATCCCTCCACCCCGTCCTCTACCTCGCGGGATACTTTGACCAGTTCGGGGTTGATCAGCGCCAGCGAGGTCCCGGCGTCCGGGTCGTCCATATCCTCCGGGATTTCCGCCACGATGACCCGCAGGGGGACACCAATCTGCACGGCGGCCAGCCCCACGCCCCGCGCGGCCCGCATGGTCTCCCACATGTCCTGAATTAACGCCTGAATCTCCGCCGTCGGCCGGGGAACCCGACGGGATTTCTCCCGGAGAATGGCATTATCGGCAAACAGAATCGGTCGTTGTGCCACTATGAATGCTCTCCTGTGGAAGATTCCGGCGGCGGCGACCGGCGCAGTTCGTCGTACGCTGAGAGCCACTCCAGCATCTCCAGCCGACGCTGACGGGCCTCCTCTTCCTGTCGCCGTCGCCGGGCCGCCTCAATGTGGGCGAAAATCTCCCGCTGGACATCCTGAGGGCGGCTGACCTTCTGGAAGTGAAAGGTGCCTGCCGGGGCCGCCGTCTCCACAAAGACGTCGCCGTAGCGGAGAATTTTGCCCAGGATTCCCTGCTCAAAGCGGACGTTGGTCACCTGCTCCAGGCTCGCCTCCCGCCGCTGCTCCCGCAGGAACAGGGGCAACCGGTCCACCTGGACAATCCGGGTCGCCGTCACCTGGAAGAAGTCGTTCTGCCAGTCCTCAAACTGCCAGAGAAACCACGGGATGGCGAAAAACATCACCAATGCGTAGACCATTGCCACCGTCGGCGGGACCTGGTGGGCAAGACGGACAATCAGTACAGCCGCCAGGGTGGTGCCGAGAATCACCGCCAGGGGAATCCAGATCGCTCCCACCAGAGTGATCCAGTGCCGCCGCCAGGTGACCGTCGTGCCCTCCCGCTGCCAGGACGGGGGGAAGAAATACCGCGCCCACCCGAAACAGCCGGGCCGTTCTGCTGGTGGGGGCGCGGGCGGTTTCTCTGCCTCTCCCTCCTCTTCAAAGAGAAAATGATGCCGAACCGCCCTGCGGATGGTCTCCCGTTCCTGAATGCGGGCCAGGGAACGAATCCGCGCCTGCTGCTCCAGAATGGTTTGCTGGATGGTCCAGGGGTCGGGGATATCGCGAAAGACGACCTGCCCCGCCGCCCCGGCCGTCTCCACCACCAGGTCGCCGAACTTCAGGACCCGCCCGATGGGGCCGACCTGAGAGACCTGGACGTTCTGAATGGCCTGCAGGGGGGCAGCGGAGAAATTCTCACGGATCAGGAACGCGCCGACCCGCTCCCGGTGGACCACCCGCCGGTTGGTCAGCACGTAAATGTCGTTGCGCCAGTCTATGTAGGCATACAGAACGGCGAAGGCAGGCACGATTGCCCCGATGAGGGGCAGAATGCCCGCGATGCGAAAGGGGATGGCCCCCGGCTGAATGGACAGCAGCAAACATCCCAGAAACAGCAGAAGGACCAGAACGCTGAGGGAGACAATCAACCGGTCTATCAGGGTGTAGGGATGTTTGCGCAGGACTTTGACCGGGATTTCACCGGGCTCCAGCCAGGAAAAGCGCGGGTAGTGCCGCCGCTCCGCCACGTCCGGGCGCATCTTCAGGGCCCGCTCTATGGACGGGTCGGCGGCCAGCAACCGGTCAAAATCCCCCTTGTCAATGCACAGGAAGACCGTCTCCGCTACGGTCTGCACCGTGGCATCCCGTATGTCGCCCAGGAGCAGAGAGGTCTCGCCGAAGGCCTCCCCTGCCCCCAACCGTCTCACCTCGGCGACCCGCCCCTCGGGGTCCACGCGGGTCACCCGCACCGCGCCGCTGAGGATGATGTAGTAGCGCGTGCCCGGCTCCCCCTGGGCACAGACGGTCTGGCCCGGCGGATAGGGAATCTCCTTCACCAGCGGGGCCAGCCGCCGCAGTTGCGGCCGGCTCAGGCCGGAGAAGAGATGCACCCGTTGCAGAGTCTGGATCAGTTCTTCAGTGGACGGCATGGTTCAGGGCGCAAGGCGCAGGGCGCAGGGTCGCAGGTCGCAGGGTCGCAGGGCGCAAGGGCGCAAGTCGCACGTCGCAGGGCGCAAGGGCGCAGGGCCTAAATGGGCGAGCCTTCAGGCCCCAGTTCAAAGAGCAACGGGCTGAGGGCCTCCTCCCGCCCGGCGCGGTGGCCGAAAAGCGTCTCCACCTCCCGCACCAGGGCCCGGTTCAGCAACATCAGCGGGAGCCCCATCGGGCAGACCCGCTCACACTCCCCACATTCCACACACCGCCCCGCCAGATGCAGGGCCCGGCCCAGATGGAACATGTATTTCTGCGGGACTTCCATCCCCGCGTCCACCCACAGGCCGTCGTCCCGCTCAAACATGCAGGTGGGGCAGTAGCAGCCGGGGCAGACCTGCCGACAGGCGTAGCAGCGGATGCAGCGGTCAAACTGGGCGAGCCAGAAGGCCATCCGCTCCGCCGGAGGCATCGCTGTCATCCGCTCCAGGTCCGACCAGTCATCCGGCACGGGCGAAACCGGGGGCGGGTCACCGATGAGGACATCGTAGAGGACCGGCACCCGGTCGGTGCAGTGGGTACACTTGAAGGCCATCTGGCCCGTCCCGTCCGTCACGCCCTCACAGGCCACCCCGATGACGAAGAGGCGGGCCCGCTCTATCTGCCGTTCGGCCAGCAGGACGTTCAGCGTGCGGCTGTCGCAGGGTTTGACCACGATGCCCACCCGGGGCGGTTCCTCGCCCCGCCGCCGGGGCTTTTTCTTGTTGTGGAGATAGGTGGTCAGGTTGTGCACGCACTCTGGCCCCCAGATCAGGCGGTCCGCTTCGGCGGGCTCGTAGATGACCGCCGGGCGGGCCCCCCGTCGCCGCCCCGGCTCGTAGCCGATCACACAGTCCACCCGCTTCTCCTCCAGCAGTTGACGGGCCTGCTGGCGCAGTTGGTGGGTCAGAGATTCGTTGATTGCCATATCTCCTCCCGACAGACGGTGACCAGAAGTCTCGCCTCACCCCACCCCCGGCGGCTTCGCCGCCACCCCCTTGCCTCACCCCACCCCCGGCGGCTTCGCCGCCGGGGGTCGGGGGGAGAGTGAGGTATCACACCACGCCCAGTTCCCGCAGGGCATCCAGCACCCGGGGCGTCTTCCACAGCCACTCCACGTTCAGCCAGAAGCCCGGAATGACCGAACTGCGGTATATCCCCTCCGCGCCGGCCATCTCCAGCCGGTACCGCCCCGGCCGCCCCAGGACGTAGAACTCCGCCTGCTCCCCCTCCGGGTCTATCAGCCAGTATTCCGGAATCCCTGCCTGCGCGTACTCGTAGAACTTCTCCCCCCGGTCCCGGCCCATGCTCTCCGGGGAGAGAACCTCCACCACCAGGTCGGCGGGGCCGTCCAGATGCGTCTCCCGCAGGCGGTCCAGGTGCTCCGTCGCCACGAACATCAGGTCGGGCTCCCGCCCGGACCCGGCCAGTTTCATCTGGAAGGGCGCACTCAGGACAACCCCCAGTTGCCGGGCCTCTACGAAGGTGCGCAGAATCGCGGTGAGGAAGTCCGCAATATTTTGATGTTTTCGGCTGGCAGGGCTATACATCACCACCTCCCCATCCACCCACTCCGCCAGGGTGTCCTCATCGGCCCACGCCAGAAACTCCTCGTAGGTCATCCGGCGAGGGCGGGGAAAGCGGAGCAGGGATTCCAGGATCTCCCGCCGCAGGTCCACATCCAGCGTCTCCGGCTCTCTCAGCAACTCCAGAATTTCCTCTCGCCGCCCGGCCATCCTCCACCTCCCGTCCCAATTATAAATGACCAGTCAGAAAATGACCAATGACCAATTTACCAACTCACCACCTACCGCCTGCCAATTTCCTCTATATTCCAGAGTTCACTCTCCTCAAAGGGGTCCAGGGTGAAGTTTTCTACCTCCGGTCGGGCGACGGCCAGGCGGACCCGCCAGAAGAGAGGCAGAGCGGGGAGTTGTTCAGTAAAGATGCGCTGCGCCTCGGCGTGATCGTTCCGGTACTCAAAAGTGCCCGGGAGCGCCGCCCGCGCAGCCCGGCAGACTGCATCGTACTCGGCGTTGGAGAAACCCGACGCGTTGGGCCGCCCCCAATCCCCCTGATCCGGCGTCTCCTCTGTCAGGTAGAGGTAGCAGGGAGGCTCCACCTCATTGCGCCAGGTGAAGAGGGCCAGGTCAAACTGACGGCCGAAAACCGGCCCCACCGGGCCGTCGGCGAAGAACTCCCGCACCGGGCGGGAGTCCACTGTCACCTGAACGCCGCAGTCGGCCAGGTTGGCCCGCAGGATGCGGGCGATGACCTCTTGTTGGGTATCCCCCTGCACGGTCAGCAGGGTGACGGAGAAGGGCGTGCCCGCGCGGATGCCGGTCACGTTGTACGCCTCCAGAATGCCGTTGCCGTCTCCGTCGGCCCAGCCGGCCTCCGCCAGCAGCGCCCGCCCCATCTGTGGGTCGTACGTCCAGTGGGTCAGCCGGTCGCCCGCATACAGGGGGTGGTTGGGGGGGATGTACACGTCCGCCACCTGCCCCAGGCCCAGGGTGACTTCATCCACCATTGCCTGTCGGTCTATGCAATGGGCGAAGGCCTGCCGGACCCGCACGTCCTCAAAGAAATCCGGGCGTTTGTAGGTGGCGACAGGGTTGATGCCGAACTCCAGATGCTCCCACTGGTCGGATACGGAGGTAACCAGCCGCAGAAGCCCCCGCCCCTCCGCCTCTTTCAGGAACGGCAGGAGCGATTCGGCTCCGTCTCCCGGCAGCGCCAGGTCGCACTCGCCCGCCATCAGCATCGCCACCACCCCCTCGGCGTTGGGGGCAAACCGGAAAACCAGACGGTCCACCCGGGGAAGCCCCTCGCTGGCGCGGAAGTAGAGAGGGTTGCGCTCCAGGGCGATGTGGTCGCCCTGCACCCATTCGGTGATGCGGAACGGCCCCCAGCCGATCGGTTGCCGGGTACTCTCCACCCGGGTCAGCAGGTCAGCGGGCGTCGCCCGCAGTTGCTTCTCCCAGAGGTGCCGGGGCAACGGGCTGAAGAAATTGGTCGCGTACAGGTCGTCCACAAACCCGGGCAGTCCGGTCCAGACGACGGTGCGCTTCCCGGCGGCGGCGTACGAGAACGTGCGGTCGCAGACGTACTTTGAGGACGGCGTATCCGGATGACAGGCCAGTTCGTAACTGTAGACGGAGTCGTCGGCCGTCACGGGCTCCCCGTCCGACCAGGTGACCCCGTCCTTCAGCGTCCAGGAGACCACCATCCGCTCCATCTCAATGGGGGTGTTGCCGTCAAAAGTGACCACGCATTCGGGATTGGCGGCATCTCTACAGGCATGGTCGGGGAAGACCTGCGTTCCCTGCTGGAGAGTGACCACCTCGCCGGTGACGTCCACCACCCGGTCCCCGGCCTGGACGGTGACGGTCTGGAAATACGCGTCCCCCTCCTCCAGCGTGGGCAGTTTCTCCAGGATGACCGGCTGGAAGTCAAAGGAACGGTGGTCTATGGGGCCGTCGTAGATAGCCTGCAGGACGTTCCGGGCGGCGTAGGAGCCGCCGTAGAGGTAGAGGCTCTCCGGCTCCCCGACCTGGCAGACGGTCAGGGTGGTCGGGCCCGGGGTCCCGGTCGGCGCGGGAGTGGCGGTGACCACCACCGTCGGGCCCGGGACCTCCACGGTCTGGACGACGGGGGTGGGCGGCACACAGGTGGCCAGCAACACCGCCACGACCAGGGTCAGGACAGACGCCACAGTGAGTTGACGGACCAGTTCGTTTTTCAGCACGGCTTCTCCTTCTCAGAAATAGATAAAACCACGAAGGACACGAAGGACACAAAGGTTTTTTCCCGGTCTTTTGCCCGCCTCACTCTCCCAACTCCTCCATTAATCGGGCGATTTCGGCCCGAATCTGCGCCCGCCGGTCCATCGCCTGGCGGGCCGGGGCGGCCAGTTGCTCCTCCCACGCCGTGACCAGTTCCAGGGCCCGCTCCGCCAGCGTCTGCGCCGGGTCCAGGACGGTCTTCAGAATCGGGTTCACAATCCAGCCGTTCAGTCCGGCGTCGGCCCGGGCGCTGAACCAGTCGTCCATCGGCTCCAGGACCCGGGTGTAGATGCCCTGGGTGAAGGTCGGGAGCATGGAGACCACCTCGCCGACCCGCTCCAGGCCGCTGCGGACCTGGCGGGCAAAGGTGCCGGGCAGACGGTCCAGGACCCGCGCCAGGAATCCCCCCACCGTCTCGGCGACCGGGCTGGAGAGCCCCAGCGCCTGGTTGATCTCGTTTTCCAGCGCGGTCAGCCGCTGGGAGAGGGTGAGCAGGGTGTCCCGCAGCCAGCGCAGGCCGGATTGGAGAGAGGGGAAACGGGACTGGAAGTCCAGAAGGGCCGTCCGCGCGCTCTGGACCGCCTCCAACAGGCGGGTCGCCAGGTCGCGGAGCACGTCCAGGACGGGCGCGATGGCCCCCATCCCCCGCTTCACCGCATCGTCCAGCCCCAGGTCGTCCATCTGCTGGTAGAGGGCCAGGATGCGGCGCAGGGTGTTAGCCTCTTTCTCCAGCGCGGCCGTGTGGGCGGCGCTCAGTTGCCAGAGGACCAGCCCCCCGGTCAGGGCGACGACGACGCCGCCGGCTGCGGCGGCACCCAGGAACTGCCGCCGGTTCATCCCGGCGGGCCTCTCCGCGCCCGTCACCCCGACCAGCGCGTCAGCGGTCATGCGGTCCAGCACTTCCAGCGTGCCGTCGTCCAGCCGCCCGAGCCGCTCTATGATGCGGGCGATGCGCGCCGACCGGCGCAGTTGCTCCATCTGGGGCTCATGGTGCATATGTCCTCCTGTTGAGCCATCAGGGGCCTGGATCATGGGTAATCCGATCAAGACCGAACATCATCCACCTCCTGGCAATTTATACCCCATCCGCCGCACCCGCTGCAGGTCCCGCCGCCAGTTCTTGCTCACCTTGACCCACAGGTCCAGGTAGACCTTTCCCCCCACCATCCGCTCTATCTCCTCCCGCGCGGCGGTCCCGATGCGGCGGAGCATCTGCCCCCCAGCGCCGATCAGGATGCCCTTCTGGGACTCCTTCTCCACGTAGATGGTCGCGGCGATGTAGACCCCGCCCGTCTCCCGCTCCCTGTACTCCTCCACAACGACGGCCACCGAATGGGGCACCTCCTCCCGGGTGAAGCGCAGGACCTGCTCCCGGATAAGTTCGGCGGCAATCTCCCGCTCCGTCTGATCGGTGATCAGGTCGCCCGGATAGTAGCGGGGCCCCTCCGGCAGGTGGGCGATGACCATGTCCAGCAGTTTGTCCAGATTGACCGCCTCGGTGGCGATGGTCATCATCCATCCGGCGTGGTCCGGCACCAGCGCCCAGTACGCCTCGGTGTGAGGTTTGACCCGCTCCGGCGGCAAGAGGTCCATCTTGTTGAGAACCAGGATGACCGGGTTGGAGGTCCGCTGGCGGATCATGCGGGCAATCATCTGGTCCTCCTCGGTGGGCATCACCGAGACGTCCACCACAAAGAGGACCACGTCGGCGTCGGGGATGGCCGATGCAGCAGCGGCGACCATCACCTCGCCCAGTTTGTGCAGCGGCTTGTGCAGCCCGGGCGTGTCCACAAAGATGATCTGGGCGTCCGGGCGGGTGAGGATACCCCGGATGCAGGTGCGGGTCGTCTGGGGCCGGGGGGAGACGATGGCGACCTTGTGCCCCAGCAACTGGTTCATCAGGGTGGACTTGCCCACGTTGGGCCGTCCGATAACGGCGACAAAACCGGAGCGGTGGCCCGGCGGGACGGTTTCCAGGTCTTCCCAGATTTCGCTGTTCATCACCTTAATTATCCACAAATCGGGGAGACCGTCAAGGCCAGAAATGAGTCCACTGCAAAAACTCATCGCAGAGAACGCGGAGAGCGCAGAGATTTTCTTCAATAATGCTCCGCGTACTCTGCGGTCTCTGCGATAAAGAGATTACCGTCCATTCATCACCGAGGGCAGGTAGAGGGTGAACGGGGCGGCCAGCACCCCGGTGTAGGCCAGGGTGTACGCGCCCCCGACATAATCCCGGTAGGTCTCAAAGACGACCGAGGGGCCGTCCACGCGCACCAGGATGAACGTGCTCGGCGCCCCGGTATCCCCGATTCCCCGGGCATGACCGGCATCCAGTTGCCACACCCCGTCCACCTGGACGGCGCTGTAGTTGTGCGTGTGGCCGCAGATATAGGCCCGGACGCCCCGTTCCCGCAGGAGATTCCAGAACCGGTCTCGGCGGGCCGGGTGGGCGTTCAGACTGTCTTCCATGTGGCGCACCCGTCCCGTATCGGCGTCGGGCTGGGGATAGGCCGGTTCGTGGCCGAAGACGAAGATGTGGGGTTTATCTGTGGCGGCCAGGTCGGCGGCCAGCCACTGGTAAAGGTGGTCGGGGACGTCCCCGTCCGTCACCGCATCGCCCGAGGCGTCGCAGTAGAGGTTGAGGACGACGAAGTGAGCGTTCCCGTAGTCAAAGGCATAAGTGGTCGTCGGGCATCCGGGGGGGCCGGGGCGGACCGGTCCCCCGTCCGGCGCGGCCAGGGCCGTCCCGTAACTGCGCAGCCAGTCCATGTCCTCCGGCGTCTCCACTTCGTGGTTGCCGACGGCGGGGTACCAGGGGAAATCGGTGCCCAGCGTGCGGGTGACCGTCCAGAGGACGCCGCCGGGCGGGTCCACATCGCCGGGGCTGACCATGAAGGCGGCCCCGCGCGCCGCAATGGCCTCGCACGCGCCCCGGAAATACCGGGGGGTGTCGTAGGTGCCCGGGCCGGAGTAGAGGCGCATGTCGGCGGTGACGGCGAAGGTGAAGGCCCGGTCCCGGGAAGGCGGCGGGGTATCTGGACCTGCGGGCGCCGGTGGCAGAGAGGTTGGCGAGGGAGAAAGAGGGAGCGAACGCCGCGCCTCCGGCATCGGCAGGGGCGAAGCCGGAGAGACGCTGGCCGGGAGCGTGCCCCTGATGGGGAGGGCCGACGGCGGCGTTGGCGCGCAGCCCGCCAGGAGGCACAGGATGACCACCACTGGCAAAATCGTCCGCATCTCCAGCCGACGATAGGGGTGCGGGCGGCGGCCGAAGGCCGCC
>Ga0272447_1000423_pt1 | contig 32211 bp, 24 predicted proteins | sample YNPCB0133_FD_194589 | JGI IMG/M metagenome (GOLD analysis project Ga0272447, IMG submission 194589) | Hot spring microbial mat communities from Yellowstone National Park, WY, United States - YNP-CB-013-3 | ecosystem: Environmental > Aquatic > Thermal springs > Hot (42-90C) > Sediment | place... | reverse complement strand
TTGGCCCGGCGGTGAGCGGGCGCGCCGGCGCGTTCGGTTTGCTCAGGTCTTTGATCCAGATCGCGCGGCGGTAGTCGTTGCTGCTGGGGTCAGCTTGCGTGCGGGTGAAGGCGACATACCTGCCGTCGGGCGAGACCTGCACATCGTCCAGCGTGATGAGGTCGTAGAGGCTTTCAGGGGTGATGGGCTTCATGCGTGGCAGGAAGCGCAGCGTTTCGGTGATTATAGCCCCGACGGGCGCATGCGGTGCGTTTGGGGTGCATTCACAGCTAGGGGCAAAACCCTAGGTGGGCGACAGCACTGCTGTCGCCCACCCCCTAAGAGATCTGCCCTGCTGGCAGTGTCGCAAGGTTGCTCCCATGCGTGAATGCGCCCCTCGACGGGTGCGTTCACTCATAGGGGCGTGTGGGTCGCTTGCCCGCCATGCCGGCCTATCACGCTGGGGCCTGCGCAGCCGCCAAACGCCCTGCCCTCACGTAGCCAACCGCGACTTTCGCTGCGCTCAGGGTGACAGTGAAAGGTGAGGCAGGGCGTGGGTGTCCCCGTGCGCTCGTCACGTCAAGCATCACTGTCCCGAATCGTGAATGCACCTGCGCCCACTGAGTAGGCCTCGCCTCTTCCTTGTAAATCCACACCACCTCTTCTTCGCTCCACTGGCCGCGCCTTGTCGTTTACCAACGTCGTCGCGCCGGCCTCACTCCGCCTCGAACCCATAGCTCTTGAACTTCAGCGCGCGGCTGTTCTCGCTGACGATGCGCACCACTTCGTCCGGCACGCCGTCCGGGGCCTCGGCCTCAATCTCCAGCGTCACGGTCACCCGTGCGCTGCTCAAGCAGGCCAAGTGCGCGATGACTTCCTCGGCGATCTGGCCGGCATCGCGGCCCACCCGCGTCGGGTTGAGGATGACGCTGGCGTGGAAGCGCTTCGGCTTGGCCAGCGCGCGCGCCGCCGGCGCCTGCGCCGGCAGCGGCTGGTCCGTCACGCCCGCCTCTTTCACCACCACGCTGCCGGGGATTGCCTCATCAGTTGGCTGGCTCGCCTCAACCTGCCTGGGCTGCGCGGCGCTGAGCTGGGCTTGCGCAACCTCCGGCTTGACCAACAGGCCGCTGCTCTCCGCGGTGAGCGAGACGGTTTGTCCGCCCCGCAGCCCGCGATACTGCTGGCTAGATTCATCGTAACCGTCCGCGTAGGCAAACGTCTCCGTTTGCCAAGTGGGGAGGATCAGCCCATCGCGGATCGCCCGGATCAACACCTCCGGCTTAGCCAGGCGAGGGAGATAGGGGTAGCGGGCGAAGTCCTCGACGAGCTGCTTGATCGAGACGTGGTCGCCGCGCCAGAGCGGCACGCTGTCCAGGTGTCGGCGCAGGATCGTCGAGCCAAGCGCCGTCACCAGCAGCTCATCAGATATCAGTTTGCGCCACGCCCGTGCGACAAGGGACTCGTTACCCTGTAGTCGGATGGCCTGCCAGGTCACTGGGTCCGAGGGCTTCTCCTGGACTGGGACCAGCAGCCATTGGTACACCTCGGGCAGGCGCGCCTGGACGCTGTCTTCGGCGGCCTTGCGCTGGGCCTCAGCCTGCTTCACTTGTTGCGGCGGCAGGTTAAGCGCCTCTTTATCGGCGAGGATGGAATCCCAGGCCAGAAACTTGCAGACGGCATCCTCCAGGTCTTGCAAGCGCAACTTATCGGCAGCCAAAAAGACCAACGCATTACGATAATAGCGTGACTGATTACCGCGCCATTCGAGCAGTTCTTGCGCCGCCCTCAAGGCTGCGCTTCCGTCTCCCTTGACGTGGGGGTGTTCGACCGACAGCACCACCAGGCGGGTTTCGGGACTGTCAACCACGTCTGCGCTGTTGCGCGGGGCGAGGTGCACGCCGGCGAAATTGCCGCGCTCCTTGAGCGCATCGCGCAGGCGGCGCTCGATTTCCTGCGCCACCTTGTCCGGCTGGCGCCTGAGCTGTTCGGCGCGGTCTTTGGCCAGCTTGGTCACGGTGGGTTGCGCCTCATACCAGAAGCGATTGCCATCCTGGTAGAGGTAGGTGGCGCTTGTCGCCAGGCGGCGCAGGGCATCGCCAAAGATCGCCGGCGATTCGCCGGGCATGGCGCAGCCCAATTTCACCTGACGGTCCTCCAGGCCGCGATGAGAAGCTGTTAATGCAGAACCAAGGGAGGTTGAGAGGGGTGCGGAACCGAGGAAGATAGCCCGCGCCACGCGCCGGGTCGCGGAAAGCTTGCCGAGGTTGGTGACTTCCTTGTCTATCTTGACCGGCAGCGCGTTTGGGCCGTCCACGTCCTTCTCGATGATCGGCGGCCAGTGATCCGGAAGATAGCGCGTCAGCTCCTGCTGCACCTCCAGATCGTCCAGCGGGAAGCTGGCCGGCAGGATCAGTGGGCTGCGATCGCCGTTGACCCACAGGCTATGGACGACCGCTGCCATCAGGCGCAGCACGCCGCGCGTGCGCTGGAACTTGGTCAGCGTGCTCCATGCCCCGTAGAGCTGATCGAAGACCTCTGGATGGATCGGGTAGGCGGCCTTCAGCCGCCGCTCGTAGTCGGCCTCGGCGCATTCTGGCGGGAACTCCGAGGGATTTTTGCGATAGAAATCGGCAAAGGCGCGCGCAGTCACGTCGCGCTGCTTATAGGCTTCTGGCCCATCCAGCGGCTCGAACAGCCGCCGGCGCACGATCTCAAAGCTTTCCTCGGCAGTGGCCGGCCGCCAGGATGACTCCAACCGGCCGACCACGTTGCGCAGGCGCTCCAGCGCCTCGCGCCCGCGGATGCCGCCCACCTCGATGTCATCGCTCCTCGCAGCATCCGACGCCGGCAGCGAGACGACCACCAGGCAATTCGCAACCGCCTTGGCCGACTCGGTCAGCGCCTGGGCGAAGCTGAACTGGGTCTCGAAGCTACCGCCGGGCAGGTCGCCCTGGTCGTGCAACTGACGAGCATACGCCACCCATTCGTCAATCAACACTAAGCACGGGCCATAGCGCTGAAACAGCTCGCGCAGCCGGTCGCCTGGGTTGGTGGCGCGTTCGTCATCGGCGCGGATCTCCTCAAAGGCCTCGCGCCCACCGAGCTGCCAGGCCAGCTCGCCCCACAGCGTGCGCACCAGTGTCCCGTCGGGCTTGCGCATCGGATTGCCCGGCGAGATGCGGTTGCCGACCAGCACGACGCGGCGCACAGAGCGAGCTGGCGCATGGCCGGCTTCGCGGACGACTTCTTCGATGCCGGGCAGCTCAGACGGCGGCTGGCCAGAGAAGAGGTGATACAGCGCGAGCATGGCGTGGGTCTTGCCGCCGCCGAAGTTCGTCTGGAGCTGAACCACTGGGTCGCCGCCTTGCCCGGCGAGCCGGCGGACCGCCCCGACCAGCAGCCGCTTGAGGCTGTCGGTCAGGTAGGTGCGGCGGAAGAACTGGACCGGGTCGCGGTATTCGTCGCTGCCTTCGCCCAGGTAAACCTGCCACAGGTCGGCAGCGAATTCGGCCTGCTGATACCGGCCTGAGGTCACGTCGGGATGAGGGGCGACCACCTCGCGCCAGGGCTTGAGCGCGCTGTTCGCGGCCAGCTCGATGAGCGAGCCGCCGGCCTTGCGCTGTTCGTTGCGCACTTGTTCCTCATAGACCAGCCGGCGCAGCTCCAGCTTAAGGCGGCGCGCTTCTTCGGCCTCTGGCGCAGAGATGGCGGTGAGCAGACGTTCGATCGAATCCAGCGCGCGCTCGGCGTCTTCGCTGGAGAAGGGCTTTTGATGCGCCCAGCGATCGCGGACGTCGCGCAGCTCGGAGACCAGGGCGCGCCCAACATAGCCCAGCGATTGATCGAACAGCTCGCGCCAGCTATCCCACATCACCCGCAACAAGGCGGCCGCATCCCACTCGGAGAAAGGGCCATCACCGCGCAAGCGGTCGGTGCCCAGCCGCGCCCTGGCTTCCTCCAAGGCGCGCTCGCCGTATTTGCTCTCGAACTCGCGCTGGACGTAGCTGCTCAGCCCTGCTTTCAGCAGGTCCAGCCCCTTACCTACTCTTTGGTGGTTAGTCAGTGCCATAGCATTAACTGTTTAGCGGGAGTGTATCTGGCATTGGTTGTCGTCTGGTGCGCTCGTGGGCCAAACGCGCGATCTCCGGCCAGCTCTGGACAAGCGCGTTGTAGGAGAGCGCCTCGGCGGCGCGTTTTTTGCGCTCGCACAGGGTGTAGAGCCGGTAGCACAACTCCCGCGCCACGTCCGCCCGCCCGCCCAGCTCCGCCAGCAGCGCAGCGGCCGCCTGCTCGCCCCCGGCCTCCAGCACCCGCACCAGGTGATGCACCATCTCCCACACCGTCAGCCGCGCGTCCGTGGCCGGGTCCCAGCCCTCCGGCAGCTCGCCGGGCCGCAACAGCCGCACCTTGCCGCGCTTGCTCTCCAGGATGCCTGCCTCGACCAGCCCCTCGATGCTGGTGTTCTTGGCCTTGGAGAGCGTCTCGGCATCGCCGAAGTCGCCCTCGCCGAAGCCGTGCTGCTCGAACCAGGTCAGCGCCCAGCGCGTCTCGGCGTCTAAGTCGCCTTCCTGTTCGCTCAAGACCTCGTCCAGCGTCTGGTTGATGAGCGCCAACGCCTCGCGCACGCCCACCGGCCGGCCTTGCGCGTCCAGCACCTGCGCGTAACGGGTATAGACCGCCATGCCCGGGCCGATGGCCGCCTGGGCGAGATCCACCGGCGCGATATTGCCGTGCTGGAGATGCGCCAGCGCCTGCGGCAGCTCGGTCTTGAGCGCGGAGACGAACTCGCGGCGCGTGGCGGTGGGGGCGTTCGCGGGGCGCGGCCGGCAGACCAAGACGATGCTGGAGGCGAGGGCGTTGGTGCCCGAGCCGACCATACGTCGATCCAGTTCCGTGCGCATCGGCCAGGTGCCGGTGATGGCGAAGCCGGCGCGGATCACCGCGTCGAGAAAGGTCTCCCAGCCGGTTGAGAAGTGAGTGGAGCGGAGTGAGGAGTGAGATTCGGGATCAAGCGCATTGCTCTCTTCTCGCTTGTCCTCCTTCACTTCTTGCTGTTTGAAGGCGTAGTAGATGGTGACCGGGAAGGCCGGGTGGGCCTGCTCGGCCAGCCGGTGCATCGCCTGCGTCATGCCGTCGAGGAAGAAGGCCTCGGCCTTCTCCCTGCTGCCGTGGCGGTAGGGCGTGGCGACCAGTTCCTCGGCCTTGGGCACGGCCAGCGTGGCGAAGAGGTCGGGGAAGACGGGCCGCAGCGAGCGGCGTAGCCAAACGTAGAAGAAGTCCGAGAGATCGGCGTAGCCGATGTTGTCGTAGTAGGGCGGGTCAGTAGAGATCACCTTGGCCGCCCCCATTCCTTGGGACTGAGCATCCGCCTGTTCGGCATGACCTTCCGCCAACGGGTTCATTCCCGAAATGTCCGATACGATCGAAACGATTCCGCCTTCATAGTTGCCGCTCGAATCGGACAAGGGGTTGCTTTCCGCGTAGTCCCAAACCATTGGAATGGCTTGCCGCCCGAATGTGTTGCGAGCATGCTCGCGAAGGCTGGCCCACGCGCAGACTGTTGAATTGCGGTCTGCAACTTTGTCGACCGCCATTGCCAAATACACTCCCACCGCCTCCGCATACGCCGTGGCGCCGGTGCCGCCGTCGCGCAGCGGCTTGTTGTCGTCGGGCAGGCCGGCGGCGAGGGCGTCGCGCTTCACCCGCGCCATCGCCTCGCCCACCAGGTCCGAGAAGGTCGTCAGCGCCACGAGCTGGCGGGGGGTGAAGAGGTCGCACCATCTCGTCATCCCGTACTCCTGCACACTGAACCCGAGCGCTTTAGGGGGCAATTCGGTTTCCGGTACGTCATGAGGTCTTGCCTCCCGCGCTATCGCTTCGTGTTCTGGCGTGGGCGGCAGATAGACGCGCCCGCGCTCGCCCTCGGCGACGATGGCCATCAGCCGCGCGCCCATGCGCCCGGCCTGGCCCTCGGCCCGGATGTAGTCGTAGGTGATCGGCGTGCCCGACATCACGCACTTGAAGGCTGCGCGCTTGCCAGCCGAGGTGCCGTTCTTGGCCTCGGGCGGGGGCGCGCCGTGGCTGGCGCGGGTGCGCACGGTGAAGGCATACGCACGATCCGACGGATCCGACTGATCTTTGCGCACCACCTCCACCCAGGCTTCCTTGCCCGCCTTGGTGGAGAGCATGAAGGTCAAGGCGAGCGGCACCTCCACGCCGGCGAAGGCGGGGTTGGGGCTTCGCACCGTGCGCGCCCACAGCCAGGCGATGACGGTCAGCTTCTGGCGGACCAGCGGCTTGAGGTCGGGGCGGTCGGCGGCCATCTCCTCAGTGACCTCAACCTTCGGGTACAGGTGACCAATGCGCTTCTCGGCCTCTTTGCGCATCCACTCGCCGTAGTAGCGCACGTCGGCGGCCAGGCCGCGCGCGCCGCGCCAGTCCTCCAAGGCTGCGCGTTGGCGGTCGCACGGGTTTACTGGTGGGCGGTTGGCGAAGCGCGGCGGGATCTCAATCATTGCCTTGTTGATCAGCACGGCCACCGGGTTGATGTCGCTGGCCCAGGCCTCCAGGCCTAGGCGCTGGGCTTCAAGGGGAAGGCTGCCGCCGCCGGCGAAGGGGTCGTGGAAGGCGGGCAGCTTCTCGGGGTTGAACAGCTCGGCTGCGCGGGGGTGGTCTTTATTCGCCTCGCACGTCCGCTGCCAGCTCGCCCGGATCTCGTCGCGCGCCGCCTGCAGCACCTTCTCATTGTTGGTGTTCTCCCAGAGCACCAGGTCCTCGATGATCTTGAACAGGCGCCGGCGCTCCGCCTCCTGCGCCTCTGCCGTTGGGAAGAGGTCCGGGTGGGCCGAGGGGTCGTCCACCATCTGGGCGAAGATAACTGCCCGCGCCGCCGCCAGGGGCCGGCGCGCCCACCACAGGTGCAGGGTGGAGGGGTGGCCGTGGCGGATGGACTTCTCCCGCTGGCTGGCCTGATTGATGGCCTCGAGCGGGAGGGCGACTTCGATGAGTTTTTTGGCTGGACTCATGGCAACTTGGTTCTTTAATTGTATGTATGCCGTTGGGATCGCCGGCATCCTTGCCGGCATACAGGCCGCCTGGGAAGGCGGCGTTCCCGTGCTCCGGCAATGACCGTCTGGGAAGGCGGCGTTCCCGTGCTCCGGCAATGACCGTCTGGGAAGGCGGCGTTCCCAGGCATCCTGCCAGCACGCCGGCAGCCTGTTAGTTACCGCAGTGACCGCTCCGCGCATACGCGCTGCTGAATCGCCACTCCTGCAGAGAACGCACAAGCCCGGCCTTCACCGGGTTATTCTCGATGTATTCGATAGCCGCTTTCAGGTGCCTCTCATCTCGGATGAACCGGTCATAGTACTCCCGCTGCCAGAATGTGCCACTTCGACCCAACAGTCGGTTTGCCTCATTTGCTGTGAAAGACTTCCAGGAGTGAAGCACTGCTGCCAGTGGAAAGCCGGGCAGAAGTTCAAACAGCACATGCACGTGGTTAGGCATCACGCACCATGCAATCAAACGGTAGCGTGTTCCGTCGAAATGAAGCAGTGCCTTCTGAACCACCTCTGCCACGCGTAGGTCGCGGAGATAACATGCGCCGTAGCCAGCATCCTCGTATTTCTCGATGCGCTTTCGGAGTTCTATGGCGCGAGGATCAGATGCTGTTTCGCCGCCGGAGAGCTTTAGCTCTTCTCGCCAGTTGGCGATGACGTGTTGCGGCACGGCATCGGCAAGCCGGAAGGTGACGCTCTGCACGACGTGGGGGCTATCGAAGTGGGGGAGATAGCCTCGGGAGGTCCAGCCCCGGTGTTCGGCGGTTGATCGTTGCCGGCTGGAAGCCGGCGTTCCCGGTGAAGCCGGCGTTCCCGGTGAAGCCAGCGTTCCCGGTGAAGCCGGCGCTTTCTCGCTCTCTGCGTGATTCATGCCGGCTCGCTCGCTCTGGCCAGCAGCTCGGCAAAATTGTAGTTGACGCTGGTGGCGCCGAAGTCCGGCTCGCGAGAGAAGGGCTGGCGCAGGTAGTGCACGCGGTGCTTACCATCGTCCAGGAATTCGACGATGGCGAGGATGTAATCGTCGGGCTTGTTGAGCGCGGTGAGGATCTCGTTGCGCGTCACGGTGATGGTCTGGGCGCCGCTCAAGCGGCCCTTGACCTCGATGAAGCGGAGGCGGCCCGTATTCGGATCGCGGCTCTCGATGTCGTAGCCCAGGCGCTCGGATTCACAGTCGCGCGGCAGATAGCCCAGCTTGCGCTCGACCTCCATGACGATCTCGCGGGCGCGCGCAGCGACGGCCTGTGTGTCATCAGCGTCCCTTAGGTCACGCCCTTGAATTGCTGCCAGCAGACCCGCCGGGACGATCAGCGCGCAGCCAGCGATCACGGGCACATCGGCCGAGAGCTGTAGCTCACGGTCTAACTCGGCCATGCGGCGCTTCAAGCGGGCCTCCAGCTCGTTGGCCCGCCGGCGGGCTTCCTGCGAGTTCAGCTTAGCGTTGACTTTGCCGGCCCGTTCCTCGGCCCTTAGCTCCTCAGCGCGCCGATCCCAATAGCTGATTTCCTTCGTCAATCGATCGTGCACCGCCCTGCGCGTCTTTTCCACCCACTGGCTGCGCTGGGCTTGCACCTCGCGCAGATGCGCCTGGGCCAGGCCGCCGGCGGCGTAGCGCATGATCTGCGCCTCAAGCGCTGGCGTGATCCAGGCGAGCTCAGGTCGCTCCTTTAACGCAGCAGCGCTCGATTCATCGGGCGACAAGGGACGGTAATCCAGGTAAGGGGCGTATTGGGCTGGACGGATTTGGCCATCAGGATACATCTCAGCATAGAGCATCCGCCGCGAGGCAATGCGGGCTTCGCCCGAAGGGAGCTGGTTGGCGTCCCGCACGGTGTGATCCAAGAAGAACAAGACGCGAGGGGTCGTTCCGGTGTCGCGTTCGTCTACGAGGATGGCGCCTTGGCGAAGCAAATGGCCGTGCGCATCGAGTGTCAAATCAATGAGCGCTTCGAGCAGCGGGTGTCCTGGGCAGATGAAGGCAGCGAGAGGCGCGCCGGGCAGGTTTATCAGCGACTTGTCAAAGCAGATGCGCTCATAGCGCTTTGGAATTGACGCGCCTCTGCGCTGCCTGCGCGCTGCTTGGCGGATGGCGGGTGGGATGTAGCTGATCTCATAGCGCCCTGGTTCGCGCCTGTAAACGCTTCCTTCGAGCCGCTTAAGGGCTTCCAGGAAGAAAGACTCGATGTAATGCGGTTGCAGGCGGAGGGCCTCTGCGCGCGCCATCTCGTCGCGCACGCGCAACAGCCGGCTGGTGTCCATCGCGTCATGGGCCAGCGCGCGTTCTTCCAGGAGTGTGCGCAGATGGGCCACATCTACAGTTTTGTCTATGACCCTCGACAGATTCATGCGCACATCTGGCTGGTCGCCGTAGCGAATCGCTTCGATGAGCAGGTCGCGCAGCGAACGCCCGTCGAAGACCAGCCTGCCCAGCACGTCGTAGACCTTCCCGCCGAGCGCCTGGCGAGCTTCCTCGAGCTTTCTGAAGATGGCGTGATACACGTCGCCCTCACGAGTATCAACCGCGACCAGGTTCCATAGACGGCAAACCTCGGTCTGTCCGATGCGGTGGATGCGCCCGAAACGCTGCTCGATCCGGTTTGGGTTCCAGGGCAGGTCGTAATTGATCATCAAGTGTGCGCGCTGGAGGTTGATGCCCTCGCCGGCGGCGTCGGTAGCGATCAGGATGCACACGTTGGGTTCATAGAGAAAGCGCTCGGTTGCTTGTTTGCGCTGCTCCCTATCCATGCCGCCGTGAATCGTCACCAAGATATCCATGCCCCCAAACCAGCCGGCGATCTTGTGTTGAAGGTAGGTGAGCGTGTCGCGATGCTCGGTGAAGATCACCAGTTTGCGCCTGGGGCTTTCTGACGTGGCTGAGCATTGGCAGTTAAAGAGTTCGTCCAGCAGTGCCGAGAGTTCGCGCCACTTGGTATCCTGGCCGCTGATGCGGACGCGCTCGGCCAACCGCTCCAGCTCGGCCAGCCGCTTGATCTCCGCTTCGAGCTCGGCGGCTGTGCGGGCGGCAGTTGCCTGGTCAAGGACCTCGTGTTCGAGCTGGACGAGCTCGTCCTCTGGCGCATCCTCCAGCGCTTCGAGATCGTCGAGGTCTAGGCTGCGGACTTTGGCCTGGTTGAGCGTTCTCAGGCGCGCTTCCAGCCGCTCGCGCCGGCGGCGCAGGGATTGGTAAATCGCCTCGGGCGATGAGGCCAGCCGGCGCTGCAAGATCGTCAGCGCGAATCCCACGGTGCCCGCCCGTTGATCGTCATTGAGTGCGTCTGCGCGGTCGAACTCTTGGCGGACGTAACGGGTGACCTCCTCGTAGAGGTTCATTTCCTCGGGCGAGAGCTTGTACTGAACGGTCTCGGCGATGCGCTCTGGGAAGAGTGGCTTGCCGTCGAACGTGACAAGGTCTTCCTTCACCATGCGGCGCATGATGTCGCTGACGTCCACTTGATGCACGCCCTCGCGGAAACGCCCTTCGAAGCGGTCTTGGTCGAGCAGGGCGAGGAAGAGCTGGAAGTCGGCTTCCTTGCCGTTGTGAGGCGTGGCGGTGAGCAAAAGCAGATGTCGGGTGATGCCCGAGACCTGTTGGGCGAGCCGATAACGCTTGGTGTATCTGACCTCCCCGCCAAAGAAGCTGGCCGAGCACTTATGCGCCTCGTCTATTACCACCAGGTCGTAGCGGTTCTCTGGGACTAGCAATTTGGCCTGCGCCTCCTCATCGCGCGCCAGTTTGTCCAGGCGGGCGATGACCAGGTCGTTCTCCAGGAACCAATTGCCGCGGGCAGCGTTCAGCTTGTCGTTGGTGAGGATCTCAAATGGCAACTGGAAGCGCTGGTCAAGCTCGTCCTGCCATTGTTCGACCAAGTTGCCTGGGCAGATGATCAGGCAGCGCTGGAGGTCGCCGCGGGCGATCAGCTCCTTGATGAGGATGCCGGTCATGATCGTTTTGCCGGCGCCTGGGTCATCGGCCAGCAGGAAGCGCAAGGGCTGGCGCGGCAGCATGGCCTCATAGACCGCTGTGATTTGGTGGGGGAGCGGGTCCACCAGTGAGGTATGCACGGCCAGAAGGGGGTCGAACAGGTGGGCCAGGCGAATGCGCTGGGCCTCGGCGACAAGGCGGAAGGTTGCGCCATTGCCGTCGAAGCGCCAGGCGGCGCGGTCAGCCGCGAAGGAGAGCCGTGCTTCGGCCTCGCGGAAGAGCATGCATGAGGCGACCTTGCCGGCCTGGTCGCGGTAGATGACGCTGAGCGCATCTGAGTCGAGCCAGTCGAGCTTCTCGATGGTGACGATTTGGCCGGGCAGGACGCCCTCAAGCTGACTGCCAGGCCGTAGGTCTTCGAGTCGGAGCATCGGCTGTGATCGTAACCCAGCAGAGGCGGTCGATCAGCTCAGGGGGTAAGTCATAGGAAGTGGTGTAATCAACGCCATGGATTCACATGTCGCTGTGCCGCGCAATACAGCCTTGGTGACGCCGCAGCAGTTCGCCCGGGCGCGCGTTCAGATTCTTCGCTCGCGCTCAGAATGACAGGGTGAGGCAGGGCGTGGGTGTCCCCGTGCGCTCGTCATGTCAAGCATCATCGGCCCCGAATCGTGAATGCACCCTGCGTTTGGGCAGCCGCCTGCGAACGCGAGAGAGAGGAGCAGGCCCTCTTTCCCTGCTTGTGCGAGGGCATCGTAGGGGGCAACGGGGTAGCGCCGCCCTGCGGGTAAACGCGCCCAGGGGGACAAGGCCGAGATGGCAGCGCCCCGATCGGGGGAAACGTCAGATGTCCAGGTTTTGGACCTCGCGGGCGTGGCGCGTGATGAAGGCGCGGCGCGGCGGCACGGCGTTGCCCATCAGCATGTCGAAGGTGCGGTCGGCCTCGGCAGCGTCCTCCACGGTTACGCGCAGCATGGTGCGCCGCTGCGGGTCCATGGTGGTCTCCCAGAGCTGCTCTGGGTTCATCTCGCCCAACCCCTTGTAGCGCTGGGTCACCACCTCGGTCGGCTTGCTGACATCCAGGCCGCGCGCGCGCAGCTCGGCGTAGATCTTGTCGCGCTCCTCATCGCTGTAGGCGTAGCGCACCTCCTTATTGCCTTTTTTGACCTCGATGCGATACAACGGCGGCTGGGCGATATACACGTGTCCGTGCTCGACCAGGGGCTGCATATAACGGAAGAAGAACGTCAGCAGCAGCGTGCGGATGTGGCTGCCGTCCACATCGGCATCCGTCATCAGCACGATGCGGTCGTAGCGCCGGTTGTCCAGGTTGAACTGGTCGCCCACGCCGGTGCCGATGGCGCTGATCAGCGCCTTGATCGCTTCGGATTGGAGCACCTTGTCCAGCCGGGCGCGCTCGGTGTTCATGATCTTGCCGAAGAGCGGCAGGATGGCTTGGAAGTGGCGGTCGCGGCCCTGCTTGGCCGAGCCGCCGGCGCTGTCGCCCTCCACGACGAACAGCTCGCACTTCAGCGGGTCGCGCTCGGAGCAGTCGGCCAGCTTGCCGGGCAGCGTGCCGCTCTCCAGCGCGCTCTTGCGCTTCACCAGCTCAGCCGCTGCCTTGGCTGCCTCCCTGGCCCGCTGCGAGATCAGGCACTTCTCGATGATCGCCTTCGCCTCGCGCGGGTTTTGCTCCAGGAACTCGGCGAGCGCCTCGCGCACCACCTGCTCGACAGCGGTCTTGGCGTCGGTGTTCATCAGCTTCACTTTGGTCTGGCTCTCGAACTGGGGCTCAGGGTGCTTGATGCTGACGATGGCCGTCAGGCCTTCGAGCGTGTCGCGGCTGTCCAAGTTGGCGTCCTTCTCCTTCAGGAGGTTGGCTTTGCGTGCGTAGTCGTTGAGGCTGCGGGTGAGCGCGCTGCGGAAGCCGGTCTGGTGCGTGCCGCCGTCGGGTGTGTTGATGGTGTTGGCGAAGTAGAACTCGCTGGGGGCGGTGGCGTCGGTGTATTGCATGGCGAACTCAACCCAGATGTTGCCCACTTTGCGCTCGGCGGCGATCACCGGATGCAGGGGCTGCTTGTTGCGGTTCAGGTAGCGGACGAAGGCGCTGATGCCGTCCTCGAAGTAGAACGTCATCTCGCGGTCTTCGCGCTCATCGCGGAAGACGATCGTCACCCCGCGCGTGATAAACGCCATCTCGCGGAAGCGCTGGGCCAAGAGGTCGAACTTATATGAATTGTCCTCGGTGAAGATGGCGTCGTCGCGCAGGAAGGTCACCTTGGTGCCGGTCTCCTTGGGGTTGACCTTGCCGATCACTTCCACGGGGCCGGTCGGGCGGCCCTCTTTGTAGGACTGGCGGAAGACCTGGCCGTTGCGCTTGACCTCGGCGACCAGCCATTTGGAGAGCGCGTTGACGGCCTTGACGCCGACGCCGTGCAGGCCACCGGACACGGTGTAGGCGCCGGTGCCGAACTTGCCGCCGGCGTGGAGGTTGGTCATCACCACCTCCAGCGTGCTCACCCGCTCGCCGGCCTTGTTGCGAAATGTCGGATGTGGCTCAGTTGGGATACCGCGCCCGTTATCCTCGACGGTGACGCTTTCATCTTTATGGATGGTGATCTCGATGCGGTTGCAATAGCCGGCCAGCACCTCGTCCACGCTGTTGTCCACCACTTCATAGACCAGGTGGTGCATGGCCTTGCTGTCTGTGCCGCCGACATACATGCCGGGGCGCTTGCGGATGGCCTCCAGGCCCTCTAGAACTTGAATCTGCCCCGCGCCGTATTCCGATTTCACGGTAGTCTCTGCCATAGCGTTGCGTCTCTACCAGAACAAATATTCTACCAGGTGCGTTACGCTGAGGGGGATTGGTCCAACGCGGAATGAAAAGCTGCGTCGTTGGGCACACGGTTTGGTCATCCGCAAGTGCGTTGCTCAGAATGACAGGGGCGGGGGCTGCCTTGGGTGATGCCACAGCGCTTTTGGGCCAGCAGCATCGCGCGTGAACGCACCCCACCCCCGCGTGGTCATGTTTTACTTTTGAGGATGAGTTCTAGAACATTTGTGCTAAACTGACCGCTATGCTGAATCGCTTGGATGAGGCAGTGCTGGCCTTCGCTGAACATCTGCGGCGCAGGCCGCTGAGCGATAACACCCGCAAAGCCTTTCTGGGAGATATACGGCTATTCGTCCGCTTCCTGACCGCTGAAGGGAAGCCGATGCCCTTGCTTCGCTCGGTCAACAGCGCGCACCTTCGCGCGTTCATCGCTCATGAAGAGGCGCGCAAGAATGCCAATAGTCCAAAGTCGGTCGAGCGGCGGCTGACTTCGCTCAAGGTATTCTTTCGCTGGTTGCACGATTGTGGGCATCTCGCGGTCAATCCCGCCGACCCAATCCCTTATAAGCCGGTAGTTGACCCTCTGCCTGCTTATCTGACCGACGCGCAGGCGCGCGCCGTGCTGCAGGCGGCACAGGCAGTCGCAGCAGGCCGACGCCATGATACGCGCCCGCTGGCGATCATCCATCTGGTGTTGGAGACGGGGATAAAGAAGAGCGAATGCCTACGCCTGACCAGAGATGACCTCGATCTAGATGCGCGCCGGGTGTGGATTCGCTACGAGAAACGACATCTCAAGTTCAAGGAGCGCGAGTTGTCGTTCTCTGCCGACTGCCGCCAAGCGCTGGCCCGTCACATGGAGCGCTACCAGCCGCGCGGGCGCGTGTTCAACTGTACCGGCCGCAATATCGAATATGCCTTCAATCGCAAGGTGGCGCCGCTGGCCGGCCTGCAGGCGCTGACGTTCGAAATGCTGCGCTGGACATGCGCGCTGCGCGACTATCAATCGGGCGAGCTAGATAAAGAGGCGCTGCAATACAAATACGGCCTTTCAGAGATCGCCTGGCGCGAGATGGAGCACAAGCTGATCCGCATCCTTGCCAGCCAACGGATTAGCGAGGCTGAAAATCGTCGCCCAGAATGATCAACACGTCCGGCGCTTGGGTTGGGTTCGGTGCTGTGGCGATGCTGGTGAGCGGCAAGCCCAGTTCAGCCGCTAGCCACTTGGTCTGCTCCGGTCGTCCCTTGTAATCCACGATAGTCGAGCGAGCGTACCGCTGTGGTGCGTCGCCGATGCCGAGGACAACGACGCCGCGCGCTTCAAGGTAAGCCTTTGTCCCAGCAGCTAGGCCCGTGCGCAGGGTGCCATTCTGGATGACGACCCGCAGCGGCGCGCCCGCCGCTGCTTCAGGCGCTCGTGGCTGGGGGTCGTAGAACTGCGCGCGCAGCTCACGCACGCGCTCGCGGAGGGGGATCAGCACGCTGCCGCCCTGCGGCGTCGTCCATGTCTGCGTCGCTGTTTCGTCGATCGCAAGCTGCGCGATGCGCTCATCGGGGATCTCCGTGGCCAGTAGCGCGAGCTGGGCGAGCTCAAGCGTGCCCAAGTTCGTCTGGACAGCGTCACCCAGGGTTTGGAGCATCTGCGGGAGCCGGGGAAGCAACGCGACGAGGCCCTCATTGCGGCGCAACGCCTCACGCAGCGCCATGACGACCTGCTGTTGTCGGCGCAGACGGTCAAAGTCACTATCACCGGAGCGGGTGCGCATATATTTCAGCGCAGACCACCCATCCAGCCGATGCCAGCCGGCAGGCAACCGAAACGGCGCGTATCCGTATGCCTCATCGGGGAAGTTTGGGTCATCGATGTCACGATCGTTGTAGATCTCCACGCCGCCGGCCAGGTCTATCAGCCGCGCAGCCGCCGCGAAGTTCACGCGAATGTAAAAGCGCAGCGGGATGCCGAAGTTGTATTCGATCGTTTGCATCACATAGGCTGGCCCGCCGTAGACGTGGGCAGCGTTGACCCGATCCAGATCACGGCCCGGCAACGGCACGTATAGGTCGTGCGGGATGCTGAGCAGGCCAGCGCTGCGGGCGACCGGATCCAGCGTGAGCAGCATGAGCGCGTCAGACCGCGCCGCGGCTGGCGGCTCACCTGTCCGTTGGTCAATGCCTATCAGCAGCACGTTGATTCGCTCGCGACCCTGCCAGGTGTCGATGGTCGGCAAGTCAAGCGAGGTCAGCGGCGCGTCGCTGGGGTTGATCGGAATTCGCGGGCTCAAGAGGACGGCGCTCAGCGCCGCGAGGCCGGCAGCCAGCAAGATCAGCGCGGCGATGACGAAGACGATGGGCCAGCGCGTGCGACGCCGCCGCGATGTCGAGCTGGGAGGCATCATGGCTGCAAGTTTGCCTTGACCCACCTGGATGCCTGGGCAGCCAGGTGGAGCGAGCCAGTGACGCAAATCATCTCGTCGTGCCGTGCACCGTCCAGAGCGCACCGCAGCGCATGCTCCGGATCGTGGATCAGCGTCGCCGGCGGGGCATGGCCATTGCGATGCTGGGCCTGCCAGATCGCCAGGAGCTGGTCGGCGGGCAGGGCACGGTCGAGGGGCAGCGTTGTGCAGGTGACTCGGGCGGCGCACTGCGCCACGGCTTTGAGTATGCCCGCTGCGTCTTTATCGCGCAGGACGCCCACCACGAAATGCACTGGCCGGTCTGGAAAGTAGGCGCGCAGCGAACTGCACAAGCGCGCCGCCGCGTATGGTGTGTGCGCGCCGTCGGCGATGACCAGCGGCGCGTTGTGCAATACCTCAAACCGCGCCGGCCAGCGCAGGTTGGCCAGGCCTGTGCGGATGGCCGTCGCACAAACCGTGAATCCCTGAGCGTGCAAGATGCCGAGCGCGGTGAGGGCAGTGGCCAGATTTTCAAGCTGCCAATCGCCCAACAAAGGGCAAAATAGCTCAGTGCACGTCCCTATCACCTGGGCAAGCGGGTTGCGGGGATGGAGATGAACACAGGCCCATTGTCCGCTTGCGCCGGTGGCGTCAATCTGAACTCGGGAGCGCGTCGCTGTGCAGTGCGCTTCTACGAGATGAATCTGATCTGCGATGCCGAGCTGGCGAGCTTCAGCGAGGATGACCTCTTTGGCTTCGTCCGTCTGTGGAGCGATGACTGCACTGCGGCGGGCGCGCAGGATGCCGGCTTTGGCCCAGGCGATTTCAGCGAGCGTGCTGCCCAAAATCTGCGTGTGCTCCAGGCTGATGTTGGTGATCACCGACAGGATCGGCTCGGCCAGATTCACTGCGTCGTGGCGGCCGCCGATGCCTATCTCCATCACGGCCAGGTCCACAGCCTGCTCCTCGAACCAGCGATAGGCCATCGCGGTGAACGCCTCGAAGCGCGTGGGCAATCCGAGATCGGTGCGTTCCCAGGTGGCGATGATAGCTGCAATCTGATCGGCCAGCGCCACGAACTGCGCCTCGCGCATGGTCTCGAGTTGCCCGCCATGACCAATCACGAAGCGCTCCAGCGCGGTGTACAGGTGCGGTCCGGTAAACAGCCCCACCCGATAGCCGGCCGCGCTGAGCATGGCGGTCAGCATGGCGGCGGTGCTGCCCTTGCCTTTTGAGCCAGCGATGAGGACGCAGCGGTGCGTCGCGCGCGGCGCGCCACCCAACCTGGAGAGCAGATGCCTGGCGCGGGCGATGCCGTGGCCGAACGCATAGGCGTGTGTGCGCTGGTGGGCGCTATGCCGGTCAAGCGCGTGCAAATAGGAGACGACAGCAGCGAAAGCGCCTTCCTGCTGTGAATCGGCGGCCATACGAGAACTTGCAGCAATGGATTAGACCGGCGGCCAGGGGATGTGGCGGTCGTGGCGGTTTGGGTTGGGGAAGTGTTTGAGTTTGATCAAACCATCGAGGCGCTTGATGAATGCTTGGACTTCTTCTTCGGTCAACAGTTTGCGCAGCGCATCGCCGAGCGGCTGACCCGGATTCACCTGCGCGCGCAAGCGTTTCAAGTCTGCCAGCATCTCGGGCGGGATGGGCTGGCCGGCGAAGTCCCAGATCACCGTGCGCAGCTTGTAGTCTGCGTTGAAGGTGATCCCATGGTCAATCGCCCACACCCGACCATGCTTATCGCGCAGACAGTGACCACTCTTGCGGTCGGCATTGTTGGTCACTAAATCGAAGAGCGCCATGCGCTGAAGCTGTTCGCAACACGAAGCGTCGTTGCGGAAGTTGAAGAAGTGTTGGTCGGCATCGCTCTCGATGAACAGTTGTACAGAGCCGAACCCGTGTGGGCCGTTGCGCAGCACAGTGGGCGGCACAAGATGCCACCCAAGCGCCTCGCTGACCAGGTAGGCAGCGAACTCGCGCAAACAGAGCGTGCCGTTGGGAAAGTCCCATAGCGGAACCTCGCCGCGCCGTGGCTTGTATATGGCGAGCAAGCTAGCAGGTTCTAGGTCGTGATCTGAAACGTCGGTGACCTGGACCAGGAAAGTGTAGTTCGACCCCCACGGCATCAGGCCCAGCGATTGCATGTTCCCCTCGCGCAAGATGCGAAGCACCTGCGTGACGGGTCGTTCGTCACCCACTGTGCGTCACCCCCTCGCAAGCACTCGATTTGCCCTCCATTAAGCAAACACGATTTCATCGCTATGCCCATTGCGTCTTGGGCAAAAGCCTTGCACTTCACCGTCGGCGTCCATGGGTTTGCCGCAGAGCGGACAGATCGGGCGACCTTTGGCGACGACTTGAAGGCCATGCCGGCTGAACGCTTCGATCTGCGCACGCGAGCAAAACAAGCGCACCGAAGATGCCTCGTCCGGGTTGACATCCTCCGGCAGCAGCTCTGTTAAGACGATCACGGTCAGGTCGTTCTTCTCGTCGTATCCCAAGCCCATCTGTCCCACGCGGAAGAGCGGAGCCAGCGGCTGTTCCAGCTCCATGTCTATCTCCAGTCGGGAGAACTTCGCGCCTTTCGGGTACTTCACCCTCAGCTCCTCCAGCCACTGCTCGAGGGCCATGCACAGCGCGGAGACCTGCTCCTTCTCGCAGACGAGCGTCACCAGCTCTGTGCCTTTGCGCGCCTGGATATAGAAGGTGCGCTGCCCTGGTTTGCCGATCGCTCCCACGGTAATGCGAGAGACAGGGTTCAAATCAATTGAGCGGCCGGGCATATCGTGATTCTACTACTCGTGTTGTGTAGGGTTATGTAAGAGTGCGTTCACCGATGGGGTCAACCCAATTCAAGCTTATGTTACCCAGTAAAGATTAGTCCTTTATGGAAGATGGGCGATGGCAGTGTCGTCGCCCATCCTCGGATTCCGCCGCAGCCATTAAAAATGCCTACCTATGTGGAGTGCGTTCAATAGGGGCGGGAGCAGCCTTAATGACCCCGCGCGCGGGTCTAGGTCCTTCGCCGCCGCCCAGGACAACGTCCACGCGCGATCCGGCACGACGAAAGTCGTGGCACAGGGGCACGCGCGCCTCCGACTGTGAATGCACTCCTTGTGTAGTAACCTTCTTCGCGATCCATGGCTCACCCTCTTCAGCCCTGTTGGTGGTTCAGCATCGCCGGCGACGTGCTATTTGGCTGCGGCGCTGCGCAGCGCATCGGCCTGGAGGCGCGCCAGCGCGGCTTTCGGCGCGCGCTGGTCGTCTGCGATCCGCAGATCGTCAGCGCCGGCCTGCTCGACCGCATCCGCGCGCCGTTAGTTGAGGAAGGTCTGGCCTGCCATGTCTTCGACGGCGGCGCGCCTGAGCCGAGCACGGAGATCGTCGAGGCAGCCGTCGGCGCCGCGCAGCAGGTGAACCCCGATGTGATCATCGGCCTCGGCGGCGGCAGCAACCTGGACGTGGCCAAGGTGGCCGCCGCCGTGTGTGCCCATGGCGGGCGCGCGGCCGATTACTTCGGCGAGCAGCGCGTCCCTGGGCCGGGCCTGCCGGTGATCGCTGTGCCCACCACCGCTGGCACCGGCTCAGAGGTCACCGCGGTCGCCATCATCGAAGACACAGCGCGCCGGCTCAAGCTGGCCGTGGCCTCGCCTTACCTTATGCCGCGCCTGGCGATCGTGGATCCGCTGCTGACGCTCACCTGTCCGCCCAAGGTCACAGCCGAGAGCGGCATAGACGCGCTGGTGCATGCCGTCGAAGCCTACACGGTGATCAACCACGCTGCGCTTGCCCCGCCCAACGATGTCCGCCCACAGTTCAGCGGCAAGCAGCCGATTGCTGATCTGCTGGCCGCGCGCGCCATTCGCCTGGTCGGTCGTCACCTGCGCACGGCGGTGTATCAACCGCGCAATCTCAGGGCGCGCGAGGGGATGCATTTGGCGGCGCTGCTGGCCGGCATGGCGTTCAACAGCGCCGGCCTGGGTGCCGCACACGCGCTCCAGTATCCGGTTGGCGCGCGCACGCATACCTCGCACGGCCTGGGCACAGGATTGCTCCTGCCCTACGTGGTGGCGCATCTGCTACCGGCCAACCCAAAGGCGTTCGCCCGCGTCGCGGCGTGGCTGGGCGAGCGCGTCGCGGGCCTGAGCGATGTTGACGCCGCTGCGCGCTGCGTCGAAGCGCTCCAGCGCCTGAAGCGCGAGATCGGCCTGCCGATGCGCTTGCGAGAGATCGGCATCCAGGAAGCGCAGCTCAGGCCGATGGCCGAGCAGGCCGCGACCTATCAGCGCCTGCTACGGCTCAGCCCGCGCCCCTTGGCCGTTGACGATCTGGAGGCCATCCTGCGCAGCGCGTATTAGGAATGCGCCTGCGAGGATAGTGGCCTCGCTCGCTCAAGGCGTGCGCTCGCTCAGCGCGCTCGCCAAGCGGTGAAGGGCAATTTGGACTTGACTGAACTTGACACTTTCCTATGCCTTTGCTAGAACTGCCTAACGTTCAAGGAGGTTTGAGACTATGAACAGCAGGTACTTGTATTCACGCTCCTCAGTGATTGCCCTCATTGGTGCAGCAGCACTAGTTGCGGCCTGCGCGGCACCCGCGCCTGCACCCAGTGGTGGTCAACAAGGAGCACCCGCATCGGCACCCAGCACCAACCAGCAAGAAGCGCCCGCGCCATCTGGCGCGAAGATAAAGGTCGGCCTGTCCTTCTCTGACTTCGCTACTGAACGCTGGGCGAACGAAGAGAAGATCATGCGCAAGCTGCTGGAGGAGAAGGGCTACGAGGTCCTCACTCAGGAAGCCAACCACGACGTCAAGTTGCAAAACGACCAGATTGACAACATGGTCAGCCAAGGCGTGAAGGCTTTGATCATCGTTGCTGAGGATGGTGATGCGATCGTCACTGCCGTGGATCGCGCCGCCGATGCCGGGGTGGCTGTGATTGCCTATGACCGCTTGATCAAGACGCCAAAAATCGCAGCCTACCTGTCGTTCAACAACGTCGAAGTAGGCCGGCAACAAGCCTTGGGCGTGATGAAGGCGCTCGATATTGATAACTGGGACGTAGCCAGCAAAGGCAAAGCGCGTGTGGTGAAGCTGGGCGGCAGCCCAACCGACAACAACGCCATCCTCTTCCGCAAAGGTCAGGACGAAATCGTCGATCCGCTGGTCGAGGCAGGGAAGGTCGAGATCGTCGCCGATCAGTGGGTGGATAACTGGGACCCAGCCAATGCGCTGAAGGTCATGGAGAACATCCTCACCTCGGTCGGCAATAAGATTGATGCAGTCGTGGCCTCGAACGATGGGACCGCGCTTGGTGCATTGCAAGCGCTGCGTGCGCAGGGCCTGGCCGGCAAAGTCCCCATCTCCGGTCAAGATGCCACGGCTGATGGCTGCAACAGCATCGTGAAGGGTGAGTTGACCGTAACTATCCTCAAAGACATCCGCGACCTTGCGCCGCTGAGCGTTGACCTGGTTGATAAGCTGCTCAAGGGCCAACCGATTGAGGGCTTGGCTGAATATACCTTAGCCGAACTTACGGCGGACGACTCGAAGCAGGGCAAGGTCAAGGCGCTCTTCCTTCCAGTCCAACAGGTGACCAAGGACAACGTCTATGACCTGTGCGTGAAGAATGGCTTCCAGTCCTACGACGACGTCTATCGCGACATCCCAGAGAGCCAGCGACCGCCTCGGCCATAGGCACACAGCCGATGACAACACGCGCAAGCCCGATACCGCTACAGGTATCGGGCTTGCCTTTCTCGTGAGTTATGTCACAAGGTGATGTCATTTTAGACATTCGCAACGTCACCAAGCGCTTCCCTGGTGTTACCGCCCTGGACAACGTGTCCTTCCAGGTGCGCCGTGGTGAGGTGCACGGGTTGTGCGGCGAGAACGGCGCCGGTAAGTCCACCTTAATGAAGATCCTTTCGGGGGTCTATCCGTATGGGAGTTACGAGGGCACCATTATTTACGATGGGTCTGAGCTTAAGCTAGTGGAGCGCCCGATTCAGCGCGCTCGTGAGCTCGGCATCGCCATCGTGTATCAAGAGCTTATGCTGGTGCCCAACATGACGGTCGGCGAGAACATCTTCCTCGGCAAGGAGCCGGTTGAGCGCGGCGCGATACAGTGGGATCGCCTCTACAGCGAGGCCGGCGAACTGCTGGCCAAATATGGGTTGAACGTATCCCCCAGAGCGCCTGTGAGAACCCTTGGCGTGGGCAAGATGCAGATGGTTGAGATTGCAAAAGCTCTCTCTGAGAACGCCAAGGTTCTGATCCTCGACGAGCCAACAAGCGCGCTCACCGAGGCTGAGGTTGATCGCCTGATGGAGATCATCGCCAATCTCAAGCGGCACAACGTGACCTGCATTTACATTACCCACAAACTCGAGGAGTTCTTCCGCATTGCCGACACGATCACCGTGCTTCGCGATGGCAAAGTCGTAGCAAGCCAGCCAGTTGGTCACTACACGTTGGAGAAGCTGGTTGGCTACATGGTCGGGCGCGAGATGAAAGAACGCTTCCCAAAGCGTCATCGTCATATAGGCGACGTTGTGCTGTCGGTGGAAGGCTTAGAAGCGCTTGACCCGAACAACCCAACGCGCCGGGTGCTGCGAGGGGTGAGCTTCGACGTGCGCCGTGGCGAGATTTTGGGCATTGCCGGCCTGATGGGATCTGGACGCAGCGAGTTGGTGAACACCTTATTTGGTGAATTTGGGCGCATCACGCGAGGCACGATTCGCATTGAGGGCCAAGAAGTTTGCATTCGCAGCGCGCGGGATGCCATGCGATATGGCCTGAGCTTGGTGCCGGAGGACCGTAAGCTCCAGGGATTAGTCCTCATTCAGAGCATACTCAAAAATATCTCCCTGCCTAACTTGGACCAATTCGCTGGTTTCATGCGCATTGACGAGGATGCCGAGGTCGTCGCAGCAAGCAAGCAAGCGAAAAGTTTGGCGATTAAGACACCCAGCCTACAGGCCAGAGCGGATTCACTGTCGGGTGGCAATCAGCAAAAGGTAGTAATCGCCAAGTGGCTGCTCTCCAATCCGAAAGTCCTAATCATGGATGATCCGACTCGGGGCATTGACGTCGGCGCTAAGTATGAGATCTACAAGCTCATGGACGAGCTCGCAAGCCGGGGAGTGGCGATCATTCTAATCTCGAGCGAGCTAGAGGAAGTGCTCGGCATGAGCGATCGCGTGATGGTCATGCACCAGGGGCGATCGATGGGAACGCTCGATATTAGTGAAGCAACTCAGGAACGGGTCATGGCTATGGCCACCGGCCTAGATGAGATAAAAATTGTTTAGGATGGGGTAACGGACATGGATATCCTGAAGACTTCCGAGACGCAGACCGTCAACGCGCGAAGCGCGCTAATGGAAGACATCCTGACCAGGCTGAAGAGCAACTTCCAGACCTACGCAATCCTCTTTGCGCTTGGCGCGTTGTGGATCCTCTTCACGATCTTGACAAACGGCGCGTACATGGGCCCTCAAAACATCTCTAACCTGTTTCGCCAGATGACAGTGACGTCGTTCTTGGCGATCGGGATGGTGTTTGTAATTGTCACCGGCAATATCGATCTCTCAGTCGGCCGTTTGGCTGGCTTTGTCTCAGTAGTGGTGGCTTACTTTCAGGCTAATGTCTGGTTTCGCCAGATTCCAGACCAACCTCTCTTATCCGCTGTCCTCTCCGTGTTGATTGGGCTGGGTGTTGGTCTGCTATGGGGTGTGCTTCAAGGTTACATCATCGCTTTTCTCGGTGTGCCCTCGTTCATCGTCACGCTGGGTAGTATGTTCATTCTGAGCGGTGCAATCCTGCTCGTCACCCAGGGAAGGACGATCCCGGCCAACCAACCCATCTTCTCTGACATCGCTCAGGGGTATCTACCACAGACGCTGGGATGGGCCATTGGTTTCGTTGTGCTTGTCGCCCTGCTGCTGCGCTCACTTAACAAAATTCGCCGCAAGCGCAAGTATGGCCTGCAACCGCCTAATATTGGCGTTGAGCTAGCAGGCGTCATCATCACTTCAGCGCTGGTGTTTGGATACATCTATTGGGTGAACGAATATCGCGGCATCCAGACGCCAGTGTTCCTGCTGGCGCTTACGGCGCTGGTCATGTCGCATCTGGCCAACAACACGCGCTTTGGGCGGTATGCATATGCCATCGGCGGCAATCGCGAGGCCGCGCGGCTTTCCGGTGTCAACATCCAGCGCAGCATCTTCTTAGTCTTTGCGTTAATGGGGCTGCTGTGCGGGATTGCCGGCGTCGTGCTGGCCTCTTACGTGGGCTACGGCACGATCGCTGCCGGGCAGGGGTACGAACTCGATGCCATCGCCAGCGCCATCTTGGGTGGTACTTCTACGCTCGGTGGCGTCGGCACGATCTCAGGTGCGCTGATCGGTGCGCTGATCATGTCCAGCCTGACGACTGGCTTGCAGATGCTGAACGTTGCCCCAGCGTGGCAATATGTGGTCAAGGGTGCTGTGTTGGTGCTGGCGGTTTACGCCGATGTGTACTTTAAGCGCAGCCGGCAATAACGGCGGCACATGAAGATCGAACTGGGCAGCGTCTCGCTGCCGTTTGACCTAGACCCGCTCTCATCTGCACCGCCGGCCATCCCTGCGGATGAATACGAGCAGCGCGTCCAAGCCCTCTATGAACGTTCAGGGATGGACTGGGTTGTGGTCTATGGCGATCGCGAGCACTGCGCAAACTTGCTATACCTCACCGGCTACGACCCGCGCTTCGAGGAAGCGCTGTTCGTCATAGGTCCGCGCCAGCGCTATCTTTTGGTAGGCAACGAAGGGTTGGCTTACGCAGCAGCACGCAGTCCGCATGTCCAAGCTGTGCTGTGTCAGTCCATGAGCCTGATGGGCCAACCGCGCGATGCCGCCCCGCGGCTGATAGACGTTTTGCGCGATCTCGGCATTCGTTCTGGTCAATCCATCGGCGTCGTGGGCTGGAAGTATCTGGAGCCTGCCGAAACCGACGATCCAACTCACCCAGCCTTTGTGCCGGCCTACGTGGTCGCGGTGCTCAGGGAACTGGTCGGCCCGGCAGGTCGGTTAGCCGACATCACGATGCTGCTGATGCATCCTGAGCACGGCCTGCGCTCGGTGATGAACTCCGCGGCGCAAATTGCTGCCTTTGAATGGGCTGCCTTGTGCGCTTCCATGGCAGTGTTGCGCATCGTGCGCCGTGCGCGTCCTGGCATGACCGAGTTTGAGGCGGCAGCGCTGGCCGGCTACGCTGGCGAACCACTTTCTGCTCACCTGATGTGCGTCTCCGACAGCGATGTGATTGTGGGGCTGCGCAGTCCTGGCGCACGGCGGATCGCCTATGGGGATGGCATCACAGTGGCAATAGGCATGTGGGGAGGGTTATCCTGCCGAGCTGGGTTGATGCTCGGAGAGCCGGACAAAGACTTCGTTCAGTATGTCGTCACGCTCTATTTTGCTGCTATTGCCACCTGGTGGCAGACCATGCGGATGGGTGTCACGGGCGGCGAGCTTTATCAAAGCGTCATTGAATGCTTCCGTGCTGCGAAGTTTCAGCCAGCGCTGAATCCAGGCCATCTGATCTCCTTCGACGAATGGGTGCACTCACCGATTCGTCCTCATAGCCAAGAGCGAATCCGCTCCGGCATGGTCTTTCAGTGCGACATCATCCCCGCGCCGCTGCCTCCTGGTCAGGCATTGAATTGCGAGGACACTTGTGCGATTGCTGATGCTGGGCTGCGCGCAACACTCGAAGCGAATTTTCCGGACGTATGGAGACGGATTCTGGATCGCCGCAGGTTTATGCAATCCCAGCTTGGGATTGTGCTTCATGAGGAAGTGCTTCCCCTGTCTGTTGCGCCGGCTTATTTGCCTCCGTTTTGGCTTTGTGCTGATCGGGCATGTGTCTGAGGTCGAATGAGCGGCCAGCGCAGTCATAGTTCACTATCACCAGCTCCGCGATCTTCCCCCGCCGCGCGCCGTTAGAGTTGATCGCGCGGTTGGCGAACACAGTGTCTATCCTAAAGCAAGGCCGGCCGTAGAGGTCGCGGATGTCCGGCACGTCAGAGTTAGAGACCATCACGCCGACCCCCATCTCGGTCAAGCGCAGGCACACGTCGCGTAGCCGGGCCTGGTCGGCCAGCCCAAAGCCATCTGCGTGATAGGCCGTGAAGTGGGCTGTCTCCGAGATGGGCATGTAGGGCGGGTCGAAGTAGACCCAATCGCCGGCCTGCGCGCGCGTCAACACAGACTCAAAGGGCGCGCAGATGATCTCCGCCTGTTGAAGGGCGCGCGAGACGGCCAGCAGGTTCTCGGGATCGAAGTAACGCGGCGACTTGTAACGCCCGAACGGCACATTGAACCTGCCCTGGCGGTTGACGCGATACAACCCGTTGTAGCCGGTTTTATTGAGGTAGATCATGCGCGCGGCGCGCTCGGCCAGGCTCATCTCCCAGGGGTTGCGGGCGCGCAGTTGATAGTAGAACGTTTTGTCGTATGGAAATTCCGCCAGAAGCTGTATGACCGCTGCGGGCTGGTCACGGATGGCGAGGTAGGTGTCAATCAGCTCAGGGTTGATGTCGGAGAGGATGGCGCGCCGGAGCTTCCCCTCGCGGTAGAGGCGGAAGAAGAACGCGCCGCTGCCGAGGAAGGGTTCGTGGTATGTGCCGAACGCCGGCGGCATGCGCGCCATCAGCGCGTCGGTCAGTTGGGTCTTCCCGCCGGCCCATTTAAGGAATGGCCTGGGGGTTGCTGAAACAGCCATCGCGGCCAAGCGCGCTCACAACCTTACCGGCACGCCCCGGCTGGCCAGGTAGCGCTTCACCTCGCCGACGCGAAAGGTCTTGTAGTGAAAGACCGAGGCGGCCAGCACTGCGCTGGCGCCGGCCTCGATCGCCTCGTAGAAGTGCTCCAGCCTGCCAGCGCCGCCAGAGGCGATCACCGGGATGTTGACCGCCCCGCATACCGCCCGCAGCAGCGGCAGGTCGTAGCCATCCTGCGTGCCATCGGTGTCCATGCTGGTCAGCAAGATTTCGCCGGCGCCGCGCCGCTCAACCTCTTGTGCCCAGGCGACCGCGTCCAGGTCAGCCGGCACGCGCCCACCGTTCACATACACCTGCCAGCGGTCACCGTGCCGACGGGCATCGATGGCCACCACCACGCATTGCGATCCGAATCGCCAGGCGGCCTCGTTGATCAAGTTGGGGTTGCGCACAGCGGCGCTGTTGATGGCGCATTTGTCCGCGCCGGCCAGCAGCAGGGTGCGAAAGTCCTCAACAGAGCGCACCCCGCCGCCGATGGTGAAGGGGATAAACACTTCGTCCGCCACCCGCCGCGCCATCTCCACCATCGTGCTGCGCCCCTCATGCGAGGCCAGGATGTCGAGGAACACCAGCTCATCGGCGCGCTCGTCGTTGTATACGCTGGCTTGTTCCACGGGGTCGCCGGCGTCGCGCAGGTTGACGAAGTTGACGCCCTTAACCACCCGGCCGTTGGCGACGTCGAAGCACGGGATGATGCGCTTGGCCAGCATCTTTCAGCGTGCGAGGGTAGGGTCGGTCAGGTGGAGCGCGTCGGCCAGGGAGAGGGTGCCTTCATAGAGCGCGCGGCCAACCACCACGCCCTCCACGCCGCGCGGCGCATAAAGCAACAGTTCGCGCACATCGTCCAGGCTTCGCACGCCACCGGAGGCGATCACGCGCAGGCCGGTCAGTTGGGCCAGGGCAGCCGTCTGTTCGGCGGCCACGCCGGCCAACATCCCATCGCGCCCGACCTCGGTGTAGAGCGCACGCGTGACCCCCATCTCCTTCATCAGCGTCCCCAGCTCAATCGCGGTCAGCGGGGTGGTGTGCTGCCAGCCGCGCGTGACCACGATGCCGTTGCGCGAGTCCAGGCCGACGACGACCCGCTCAGGGCCGAAGCGCGCCAGCGCATCCGCGACCAGCTTAGGATCCTCAACAGCGGCTGTGCCCAGCACGACGCGGTCGGCGCCGGCGTCGAAGGCAGCGAGGACGTCATCCAGCGTCCGCAGGCCGCCGCCGAACTGTATCTTCGCCTTGACCTGGCTACAGATGTCGCCCAGGGCGCGCCGATTGGCGCGCGCGGCCGTCTGGTCGCCAAACGCGCCATCCAGGTTCACGACGTGCAGCCAGGTCGCGCCCTCGCTCACCCAGTGCTTGGCCACGGCGACCGGGTTGTCGGAATACACCGTCTGCTGAGCTGGATCGCCCTGGCGCAGGCGCACCACCTGGCCGTTGCGCAGGTCAATGGCTGGATAAACCGTAAACATGGCTATCCTCCTGGCCGGCCAGCGCCGGCCACGCGACGAAGTTCCGCAACAGGCGCAGGCCGACGTCCTGGCTCTTCTCCGGATGAAATTGTAAGCCCCAGACGTTACCCTGGGCGACGATTGAGGGGAACTCGTAGCCGTAGTCGGTGGTGGCCAGCACACAACTCTGGTCAACCGGCTGGACATGATACGAATGGACGAAGTAAGCGTAGTCGCCGTCGCGCAGGCCAGTCAGCAAGGGATGGTCGGCCTGTTTGAGCCAGAGCTGGTTCCAGCCGATGTGCGGCACCTTGAGCGGCGCGAGGTTGCGGCGGGCGTGGTCAAAGCGCACCACGCGGCCGGCGATCAGCCCAAGCCCTTCCCATTCGCCCATCTCCTCGCCCACCTCGAACAGCAGTTGCATGCCGACGCAGATGCCGAGCAGGGGCTTGCCGGCCAGGGCCAGATCGCGCAGCGGCTCAAACAGGCCGCGCGCCTTCAGCCCCTGTTGGCAATCGGCGAAAGCGCCAACGCCGGGCAGGACCAGCTTCTCGGCGCGCTCAAGCGCGCGCGGGTCGTCGGTCAACGTGAGCTTTGCGCCGACGTGTTCCAGCGCTTTGCACACGTTGCGCAGGTTACCCGCGCCATAGTCAATCACCGCGATCACATTGTCCATCTTAGATGGCGCTTAGTGTACTTGCCAGACCATTCGCCGTTCGCTACTCGCCATTCACCATTCCGCTACTCGCTATTCGCCGATGCGCCCTCAATCACCAGCACATATTCTCCCCTGGGCGCTTGGCCGTCCAGCGCCGCGCGCAACTCGGAGAGCCGGCCGCGCGTCACGCGCTCGTATCGCTTGGTCAGCTCGCAGGCCAGCGCTGCGCGCCGGTCGCCATACACGGCGAGCGCGTCATCGATCAGCGCTGTGATCCGGTGCGGGCTTTCGTAAAAGATCAGCGTGTGGGGGGATTGGGCATCCACCGCCAAGAAGCGCCGGCGTGGGCCGGGCTTGCGCGGCGGGAAGCCGCGAAAGGTAAAGCTGTGCGTCGGCAGGCCGCTGAGCACCAGCGCCATCACGAACGCGGCCGGCCCTGGCACCATGGTGAACGGCAACCCTTCCTCGATGCAGCGCTGCACCAGCACGAAGCCGGGGTCGCTGATGCCGGGCGTGCCGGCGTCGGTCACCAGCGCCACGGTCTGGCCTTCGCGCAGCAGCGCGATCACCCGCTCGGTTGCCAGGCGCTCATTGTGCTCATGCAGCGAGAGCTGTGGCTTATCAATACCGAACCGCTTGAGCAGGAGGCCGGTGTGGCGCGTGTCCTCGCTGGCGATGATGTCTGCTTGGCGTAGCGTCTCCAGCGCGCGCTGGCTGATGTCGCCCAGGTTGCCGATTGGGGTGGCGACCATGTAGAGCATAGCCCGCTCACAGCATCCCTTTTGTCGAAGGTACCCCTGTCCGGCGCGGGTCTATGCGCGTTGCGGCGTCGAGCGCGCGGCCCAGCGCCTTGAAGAGCGCTTCGGCTTTGTGGTGGTCGTCGCGCCCGTAGAGGACGCGGGCGTGGAGGTTCAGCCGGCCATGCGCTGCGATGGACTCGAAGACGTGTGGGATGAGCGAAGTCCCCAGCGCGCCGATCTTCGGCGTGCTGAAGGCCGCGTCGAAGACGGCGTAGGGCCGGCCGCTCAGGTCCACCACAACGTGGGCGAGCGCTTCGTCCATGGTGACCCAGGCATCGGCCATGCGCACGATGCCGGCCCGCTCGCCCAGCGCCGCGTTGAGCGCCTGGCCGAAGGCGATCGCCACGTCCTCAACCGTATGATGTTCATCCACGTCCAGGTCGCCGCTGGCCTGGATGGTCAGGTTGAACAGACCGTGGTGGGCCACATGTCCCCAAAGGTGGTCGTAGAAGCCGATGCCGGTGCGCACGTCGGCATCGCCCTGGCCGTCCAGGTCGAGCGAGACGGTCACCTCGGTCTCGTTGGTCTTGCGGTGGATGTGGGCGTGGCGGGGCATGGGTGTGTAGTTGTTAGATTATAGACTACGCCTTCCTTTTTGAATGCTTTAAGACTCATCTGCTAGTCTAAGAATGCGTTTCTCGACTTCAGCAGAAATCCACATTCCGGAATCTCTCAATTTTGGGATGTAGGGTTTAACGTTGTTAATGATTTTTTGCGACTTTGCCTCTAATAGGATTTTCAAAGTTCCCCAGACTTGCAGTCCTGCTGCCTGTGCGATTCGGCGGGCCAGCACATCGTCAAGCAGAATAACCTTATCTGGATTTTCTAAAGCCAGAGCCATTGCCGCAATTTCGCCCATGCCTAAATCTAAAGCAAGCCATTCGGACGGCGCAGATTTTGGATTAACAATATTTAACCACGAATAATCGTCAAGATTGGGAACATCATAGCCTTTTCGTCGCCCTTCTCGTAACTCGTTCTTGACAGCTTCGGGAACCCAGATTTCACTAAATAACCTTAGAAGCCACTGAATGCCACCAATGCGATAAAGATAAAGGAGTGGAGAAGTGTTGCTGATCGCTTTAAGCACAAGTATTCTCTAAATCTTCAAGCTCGGACGCGAGTGGAAAGACCTTGTAGCGATTCAAGCTGAGTAAGAATTCAACCCTGGACATTCCTGCAAGTTCAGCAGCCCGTCCAGAAGAAAGCCGGCCCATTTCATACAACTTGACAGCTGCCAGCATGCGGATTTCGCGCCCGAAAGACTCAGCGTCCATCTTTTCAGCGAGAAGCACCTTGTCTGGTACGTTAATCGTAATGCGTTGAAGGGACATATTTGCTCCTTTTGTTCGGTGATCTGCTCCTTGAGTAAGCGATAGCAGGCTGGATATCTCTATAAAACTGGCGACAGTATGCACGTTGGCGTAGCCCGGGCTGTCCAGCCAGGTAACTCGGTTTCGTTGGTCTTGCGGTGGATAGGCGGGCCGCCATGTGAAGTGGCGAGATTATAAGCCGCCTAGCAGAAGCCGCTGGTAGTGAGCCAGGCAGCGCTCAGCCCATTCCACCAGCCCCAGCTTTCTAAAGCGCCCCTCCAGCAGCTTGAACAGGCTAATCTGGTTTTCTTGGAGGAGTGTTTGAGTTTCGCTAATCGCTTCCAGCGCGAGGTCGGACACGGCTTCGGGGTTTTGTCTTGCTTCTATGACTAAGGCGAGCAGCCTGACCAGCGGCTCGCCGCGAATGGCGAGTTGGCGGTGCATGTTGAGGGCAGTCTCCAGCGCCGGCCTGGCTTCTTCGAGGCGGCCGAGGAGCAGCAGGGTTCTGCCGATGCCCGTCCAGGCCCGTGCTTGGCCGACCGGATTGTGTTCCTGTGTTGCGCGCTGAAGGGCCTGCTGATAGAGGTCCAAGGCTTGGTTGAGTGCGTTGTTTGCCTCTGCCAGGCGATTCTGTTCTAGCAACGTCTCTCCGTCGTTGCTGAGCTGCTCGGCTCGGCTAAGCAGGTCTACCAGCTCAGGTGGACCAGGCGGCTCTGGCTCGGGTGGCTGTGGTGGTTCTGGCTCAGGCGGCTGTGGTGGTTCTGGCTCGGGTGGCTGGGCGGTTCTGGTTCAGGTGGCTGCGGTGGCTCTGGCTTAGGCGACTGCGGCGGTTGTGGCTCGGCCGAGCTAGGCGGTTCTGGCTCAGGTGGGCCAGGCGGTTCCGGTTCAGGCGGTGGAGATGGTCGTCGCTTGGGCGGCGGAGATAGTCGTTGCTCAGGCAGGCCAGAGGAGTTAGGCGGTGTTTCGGGTGTTGGCG
>Ga0272447_1000419_pt1 | contig 32412 bp, 32 predicted proteins | sample YNPCB0133_FD_194589 | JGI IMG/M metagenome (GOLD analysis project Ga0272447, IMG submission 194589) | Hot spring microbial mat communities from Yellowstone National Park, WY, United States - YNP-CB-013-3 | ecosystem: Environmental > Aquatic > Thermal springs > Hot (42-90C) > Sediment | place... | reverse complement strand
GCGTGGGTGGACGCGGTGGTGGCGGTGGAGGAGCCCAGCGACGCCGCCGCGGTCCGCCGTCTGGAGGCGGGGGACCTGCACGCGTGGTTCAGCTCCACCGCCAACCCAGAGGTGGCCAACCGGATCCGGGAATCCCGCTCCCTGGCGTCCGGGGTGTCTTACGGGTTGTACCACGAGCTCAGCTTCAACCCCGTGGGGCCGGTGTTCCCGGGGACCGACCGGCTCAACCCCTTCGCGGTTCCCCGTGTCCGGGAGGCGGTGAACTGGCTGGTGGACCGCCGGCACATCGCACAGGAGATCATGGGCGGCATGGGGGTCCCGCGGTGGCTGCCCATCAACACCGCGTTCCCCGACTACGCGCGACTTGCGGACGTGGCCCGCAAGCTGGAGATCCGCTACGGCCACGACCCGGAGCGGGCCCGCTCCGCCATCACCGAGGAGATGCAGAAGCTAGGGGCGACCTTGGTGGGCGGGCGGTGGCAGTTCCGGGGTCGGCCCGTGACGGTGACCTTCCTGATCCGGGTGGAGGACGAGCGGCGCCAGATCGGGGACTACGTGGCGGGGTTACTGGAGCAAGTCGGGTTCACCGTGGAGCGCCGGTACGGACGGGCCGCGGACCTCAACCCCCTGTGGATCGTGCAGGACCCCGCGGAAGGGCGCTGGCACCTCTACACCGGCGGGTGGATCAGCACCGTCATCGACCGGGACCAGGCGGACAACTTCGACTTCTTCTACACCAAGCGGGGCCTGGCCCGGCCTCTGTGGCAGGCCTACCGGCCGAGCCCGGAGTTCGACCGGCTCGCGGACCGCTTGAACAAGCGGGAGTTCCGCAGCGTTGCCGAGCGTACCCGGCTCATGGCCCGGGCCTTGGAGCTGGCCCTGCAGGACTCCGTGCGGGTGTGGCTGGTGGAGCGGCAGGGGGTATGGCCGTGGCGGGCCGAGCTGCAGCTCGTGAGCGACCTGGCAGGCGGCCTGTCGGGCTCCTTCCTGTGGCCGTACACGGTGCGGTTACGCGGCCGCGCGGGCGGCGTGGTGCGGGTGGGGGTCCCCAGCATCTTGCCGGAGCCTTGGAACCCCATCGGCGGGTCGAACTGGATCTTCGACACCACCCTGTACCGGGCCACCCAGGACTACCCCTTGATCGCCAACCCCCACACGGGGCTTCCCGAGCGGCAGCGGGTGGAGCGGGTGGAGGTCACCGTCAAGCAGGGGCTGCCCGTGACCAAGACCGCGGACTGGGTGACCCTGCGGTTTGCCCCCGCCATCCGGGTGCCGGAGGACGCCATCATCGGGTGGGACAGCCGGGCCCAGCGGTTCGTCACCGTGCGGGAGAAGCACCCGCAGGGGCTGGAGGCCTTGGTAAAAAGTGTCGTCTACTTCGACCGGGACCTGTTCCAGAAGGTCCAGTGGCACGACGGCAACCGCCTGACCTTGGGGGACATCCTCCTGGGCTGGATCCTGACCTTCGAGCGGGCGGACGAGTCCAGCCCCCTGTTTGACCGGTCCTACGTGCCAGCCTTCCAGTCCTTCGTGGAGACCTTCCGGGGCTTCCGGATCGTCAGCGAGGATCCCCTGGTGGCGGAGTACTACACCACCTCTTGGACCATGGACGCGGAACTCATGACGGGTGCGGGCAGCTTCTGGCCCCTGTACGGGTTCGGCCCCGGCCCGTGGCACACCGTGGCCCTGGGGATCCGGGCGGAGGCCGCGGGGCGGGCCGCCTTCACCGCGGCCAAGGCCACGGAGAAAAGGGTGGAGCGGCTGAACTACGTGGCAGGTCCTACCCTGGCCATTCTGGACCGGGAGCTGGAGGCGGCGCGGGCGGAGAACTATATCCCGTTCCCGCGGGCCCTGGGCCGCTGGATCAGCGCGGAGGAGGCCCGGCAGCGCTGGCGGCTGCTGAGTGCCTGGCGGGCGGGCCGCGGCCACTACTGGGTGGGCATGGGCCCCTTCCTCCTGCAGCGGGTTTCCCCTGTGGAGAAGATCGTGGAGCTGCGCCGGTTCGGCCGCTTCCCCGACCCCGCCACCAAGTGGCTCCGGTTCGGGGAGCCCCGCCTGGCGTCGGTGAGCGTTTCCGGGCCGCGGCAGGTGGCGGCGGGAGGCGAGGCGGTCTTCGAGCTGCGGGTGACGGAAGGGGAAAAGCCGTATCCGCCGGAGGACCTGCAGGAGGTGAAGTTCTTGCTGTTCGACTCCCGTCAGGAGCTGGTGGCCCAGGGCCCTGCCCAGCGGTCCGGCGACGGTTGGCGCGTGGTGCTGAGCCCGGAGGTCACCCGGCGCCTGCGCCCGGGCTCCAACCGGCTGGAGGTGGTGGTGGTCTCCAAGTTGGTGAGCGTGCCGAGTTTCGGTTCGGCCACCTTCACCTCCCTGCCCTCCCGGTGAGCCTGTCCTCATGGCCCAGGCGGTGGCGGTGAGCCCGGCCCGGGTGCAGCGTCACCCCGCCCTGCGGGTGCTGCTGTACGCGCTCAGCCGCCTCGTGGCCCTCTTCGCCGCGGTGGTGGTGGGCGTGTACCTCACGATCCTGGTGGCCAACATGGGCGGCTACGTGGACCAGATCAAGCGGGCGGAGATCCGGGAGCAGGTGGCCCTGGCGGTTTCCTTCAACGAGCAGATGCGCCGCCTGCCCCCGGAGGTCCGGGCGCGCATCGCGGAGCAGATGGTCCGCAACGAGGAGCGACGTCTGGGGCTGGACCGGCCCTTTTTGTCCCGTTCCGTGGCGTACCTCCAGGACGCCCTGGCCCTCCGCCTGGGGTTCGCGGAGCGCATGACCAGCGACACGGGGTCGCGCCTGGTGCGGCAGATCATCCTCGACCGCCTGCCCGCCACCCTTTTGCTGTTTCTCACCGCGCAGCTGTTGCTGTTCTTCGCCTCCGTGGCCTCTGCCTTGGCCCTCTCCCGGCGCTACGGAAGCCTCCCGGACCGGCTGGTGGTGGCCCTGGCCCCCACCTCCGCGGCGCCCGCGTGGTTTTACGGGATCTTCCTTATTCTGGTGTTCGCCGCGGGGCTGCGCTGGCTGCCCTTTGGGGGCATGGTGGACGCGCCGCCTCCCGAGGGCAAGCTGGCCTACGCCGCCAGCGTCCTCAAGCACATGATCCTGCCCCTGGCCAGCCTGGCCGCGAGCTCCATCTTCCTGTCCGTGTACGCGTGGCGGACCTTCTTCCTCATCTTCAGCAGCGAGGACTACGTGGAGCTGGCCCGGGCCAAGGGACTTCCGGGGAGGCTGGTGGAGCGCCGGTACATCTTCCGACCGGCCCTGCCCACCATCATCACCTCCTTCGCCCTGGGGCTCATCGGCGCGTGGACGGGCGCCATCGTGCTGGAGACGGTGTTCAACTGGCCCGGGCTGGGAAGGGCCCTGTACCAGGCGGTGGGGCTGTACGACACCCCGGTGATCGTGGGCAGCACCATCCTGTACGCCTACCTCCTGGCCATCACCGTGTTCGCCCTGGACGTGGTGTACGCGGTGGTGGATCCCCGGGTGAAGGTGGGGTTGGGAGGAGAAGGGTGAGGGGGACCCTGCGGGAGCTGTTGCGGTACCCCTCCGCGGTGGCGGGGTTGTGTATCCTGGCGCTTCTCGTGGGCCTGTCCGTGTACGCGGTGGTGGCCATCCCCTACGGGCAAGCCATCCGGCTGTGGAGCGGGGGTGAGGCCGCTTGGCCGCGCAACCCCCGTTTTGCCCGGCCTGAGTGGCTGAACTGGCTAACCGGAGGGCAGCTGCCGCGGACCCTGGTGGTGCGCGCAGGAGCGCCGGTCCGGGAGCGCGACTTGGGGAGCGGAGTCCGGGAGGTGGAGTGGGACCTCTCCTTCCACTACCCGTACCGCCGGTTCCCTCCAGAGCTCGCGGTGTTCTTCCAGGCGGACTACCGGGAGCAGGCGCCCCACGTGGAGCTGGTTTGGAGGAAGCCCGACGGCACCCGGGTGCAGCTTGCGGTTCTGAGCCCCCGGCGCCAGGACATCTACCGTGCCTCCGCGGACGCGGAGCTGCGGAGGGTCCTCGGAGGGGCTCCCGAGGTGGTGCTGTTCTCCTCCCCGGACCGACCCGGGCACGCGGTCCCGGACTCCTACGCCCTGGAGGTGCGGGCCTTTCTCTTCGAACCGGGCTCCACGGTGGTGGCGGAGCTGGTGGTGTACGGGGAGGTGCACGGGCTGGCCGGTACGGACCACCTGCGGCGCGACCTCCTTCTCCCCCTCCTGTGGGGTACCCCCATCGCCCTGGCCTTCGGACTGCTGGCCGCGGTGGGCTCTTCCCTCAGTACCTTGTGCATCGCTGCGGTGGGCGCGTGGTACGGGGGGTGGGTGGACGGGCTCATCCAGCGGGTCACGGAGGTGAACCTCATCCTTCCGGGCCTCCCCATCCTGATCATGATCGGGACCCTGTACTCGCGGAGCCTGTGGGTGATCCTAGGTGCTGTGATCCTCCTCGGCATCTTCGGCGGCGGGATCAAGACCTACCGGGCCCTGTTCTTGCAGGTGAAGGAGGCCCCGTACGTGGAGGCGGCCCGGGCCTACGGAGCCGGAAACCTGCGGATCGTGGTCTTCTACCTGATCCCCCGGGCGGTCCCCGTCCTGCTGCCGCAGTTCGTCACCCTGATCCCCGGCTTCGTGTTCCTAGAAGCCACCCTGGCCCTGCTGGGCCTGGGGGACCCCGTCCTGCCCACCTGGGGCAAGGTCATCGAGGACGCCTACCGGGCGGGCGCCCTGTACGTGGGCCACGCCTACTGGGTCCTGGAACCCGCCTTCCTGCTCATGCTGAGCGGCCTGAGCTTCACCCTCCTGGGTTTCGCTCTGGACCGTGTCTTCAACCCCCGTTTGCGGGAGCTGTAGCCGTGGAGCCCCTGCTGCGGGTGGAAGGGTTGCGCCTGCACTTCCGCACCGCCGCGGGCGCGGTGCGGGCCGTGGACGGCGTGTACCTGGAGGTGGGCCGGGGCCGTACGGTGGCGGTGCTGGGGGAGAGCGGGTGCGGGAAGACCTCCTTGGCCCGGGCCATCCTGCGGCTACTGCCCCGGAACGTGGCGCACTACAGCGGACGCGTGGTCCTGGAGGGGCAGGACCTCATGCCCCTCTCCGAGGAGCGCTTCCGCCAGGAGGTCCGCTGGGTCCGGATGTCCCTGGTCCCCCAGGCGGCCATGAACTCCCTCAACCCGGTGCTGCGGGTGGGAGACCAGGTGGCGGAAGCTCTGTGGCTGCACGGCCGGGTGCGGTCCACCGCGGAAGCCCGGTCCCATGTGGAAGAGGCGCTGCGCCGCGTGGGGGTCCCTCCGGAGTTCGCGGACCGCTACCCCTTTGAGCTCAGCGGGGGAATGCGGCAGCGGGTGGCCATCGCCATGGCCCTGGTCCTCCGGCCTTCCCTGGTAATCTTGGACGAGCCCACCTCCGCGCTGGACGTCCTGACCCAGGCCAACCTGCTGAACCTCCTCAAGACCCTGCGCTGGGAGCTTCAAACCAGCTTCCTCCTCATCACCCACGACGTGGCCACCGCCAGCGAGCTGGCGGACGACGTGGCCCTGATGTACGCGGGCCAGATCGTGGAGTTCGGCCCCGCGGACCGGTTCCTCCGCGACCCCCTCCACCCCTACGCCCGGGCCCTGCGGGCCAGCGTGGTGAGCCTGCGGGAAGACCGCACCCCCCAACCTCTGCCGGGTCGGCCGCCCAGCCTGCTGAACCCGCCTTCGGGATGTCGGTTCGCGGATCGGTGTCCCTCCCGGTTCGAGCCTTGTGGGGACCCGCCTCCTTTGGTGGCCGCGGGGGGAGGTAGCCGGGTGCTGTGCTGGCTGTACGCGCAGGAGGCTTCCCGTGTCCGTTGACGTCCTCCTGGAGGTGCGGGAGCTGGCCACGTGGTACGAGCTCCGGCGGTTTGGCTTCGTGCACCAGGGGTGGGTGCGGGCCGTGGACGGGGTGAGCTTCCAGCTGCGGGCGGGCGAAGCCGTGGCGGTGGTGGGGGAGAGCGGGTGCGGGAAGAGCACCCTGGCCAGGACCCTCCTGGGTCTGGCCCGCCCCCTGCGGGGAGAGGTTTGGTTCGAGGGCCGGCCCTTGGTCAGCCGGGAGGACTGGCGCCGGTACCGAACGCGGGTGGGCTACGTGCAGCAGGACCCGTACGGTGCCCTGCCGCCCTTCATGACCGTGCGCCGCATCCTGGAGGAGCCCCTGGTGGTGAACGGGGTCGCCTCGCGGGCGGAGCGCCGGGCCCGGGTGGTGGAGGCGCTGGAGTCGGTGCAGCTGGTTCCGCCCGAGGAGTTCCTGTCTCGGTTCCCCCACATGCTGAGCGGCGGGCAACAGCAGCGGCTGGTGGTGGCCCGGGCCACCATCCTGCAACCGCGCCTCCTGGTGGCGGACGAACCCGTGTCCATGCTGGACGCCTCCGTGCGGGTGGAGGTCCTGCAAGTGCTGCGGGGGCTGCAGCAGCGCCACCGGCTGGCGGTGGTGTACATCACCCACGACCTGTCCACCGTGCGGCACTTCTGCGAGCGGGTGCTGGTGATGTACGCGGGCAAGCTGGTGGAGCAGGCCGCGGTGGGGGACCTGCTGCGCGATCCCAAGCACCCTTACTCCCAGTCCCTCTTGAGCGCCATCCCGGACCCTGACCCGGAGAACGCCAGACGCCTGCGGCCCGTTCCCGCGGGCGAGCCTCCCAGCCTGGTACGCCCGCCTTCCGGCTGCAGGTTCCACCCCCGGTGTCCTCACGCCATCCCCGGGGTGTGTGACCGACTGCAACCCCCGGACTTCGAAATCCAGGCCGGCCAGGTGGTGGCTTGCTGGTTGTACGAGGGGGCCCCGGTGGCGGCCACCGCCGCTTCTGGGCCGAGGGTGGGGGAGCTTTCGTGAACCCCGTGCGCTTGGTGGTCACGGGGTTCGGCCTGATGGTGGGCAGCTGGGGCGTGGTGTTCCTCATGGTCCTCCGGGAGATCCCCCCGGATCTGCTGGTGGCCCTGGCGGCCTACGGGGCTTCCGTGGTGGGCCTGGGCTTGGGGGTGGTGGGGGCGGCGCTATGGGCGAGGTCGCGGCGGTAAAGGAGGGGGTGGCCGGCCGCGACTCGCGGCCGGCCACCCTGGCTCAGCCTGCCCACGTCTGGCCGGGTTCCATGACTACGATCTCCAGCCCCTCAATGTCCCGGGTGGCTTCCTTCAAGGCCTCCGGGGTGCCCGTGAGGAGCGGGAAGGTGGCGTAGTGCATGGGGATCACGCACTTCACCCCCAAGAGCCGGATGGCGTGGGCGGCCTCGGTGGGCCCCATGGTGAACCGGTCCCCGATGGGCAGCATGGCCACCTGGGGCTGGTACAGCTCCCCGATGAGCTTCATGTCCCCGAATACGCAGGTGTCCCCCGCGTGGTAGAGGCGGAACCCGTCTTCGGTCTGCAAGACGAATCCTGCGGGGTCCCCCACGTACACCACCGATCCGTCCTCCGCCTGGGCCCCGGAGCTGTGGAAGGCGTTCGTCATGGTCACCCGCAGTCCCATCACCTCCACGGTGCCGCCCTTGTTCATCTGCTCGAACCGCTCCAGACCCTGCCGGCTGAGGAAGGCGCACACCTCCGGCATGGCTACCACGGTGGCGCCCGTGGCACGGGCCAGGGGAGCTACGTCCGCGGAGAGGTGGTCGAAGTGCCCGTGGGTGATCAGGATGAGATCCGCCCGGTCCTGCTTTTTGTGGGCGTCCGGACAGCGGGGGTTACCCTCCAGCCATGGGTCGATGAACACGACCTTGCCTCCGGGCGTGCGGATCTTGAAGCTGGCGTGCCCGAGGTAGGTGATGCTGAGGCCCTGGGGCAGCTGCATGGCTCACCTCCTGTTTCGGGTTGGGGTCTCCTCCAGTAGGATACTGCCGCGGGCCCGGGACTCCCTGCCCGGGGCGCGGAGGCAGGCGCGGTGAGGGGGAACGGTCGGCTTGTAAGGGCCGTGGGGTGGGCGCTGACGGCCCTCCTGTCCGTCGCCGCGGCTCCGGCGCCTGGGGAGTTGGCGGTGGAGGTGGCTGCGGCGGGCGACGTGGCCTGCGACCCCGACTACCGTCCAAGGCCCGGGGAGTGCGCCGACGCCCAGACTGCGGAGCTCCTGGAAGGCGCCGACCTCGTGCTGATGCTGGGGGACGGCCAGTACCCGGACGGGGCTCTGGAACGCTACCAGCGGGGCTACGGCCGTACGTGGGGCCGGCACCGGGAACGCACCCGTCCGGTGCCCGGCAACCACGAGTACGGGACTCCGGGGGCCCGCGGCTACTTCGCGTACTTCGGGGAGCGGGCGGGTCCCACGGGCCTGGGCTACTACGCCTTCCAGGCCGGCTCGTGGGAGCTGGTGGCGTTGAACTCCAACTGCTGGGCTGTGGGGGGGTGCGGGCCGGGTTCTGCCCAGTACCGCTGGCTCGCGGAACGGCTGGCGGCGCGACGGGGTCCGTGTCTGTTGGCCTACTGGCACCACCCCCTCTTCTCCGCGGGCCGCTACACCGGACGGGAGGAACTGCGTCCCTGGTGGGAGCTGCTCTACCAACACGGGGCTGCCCTGGTCCTCACAGCCCACGACCACAACTACCAACGGTTGCCCCCTCTGGACCCCCAAGGCCAGCCCGGGGCCCGGGGTGTCCGCCAGTTCGTGGTGGGCACGGGCGGCCGCAACCTCTACCGAGCCCGCGGCGGGGTCTTTCCCCGGCCCGAGGCCCTGCACGACGACCGATTTGGGGTCCTGCGTCTGCGCTTGCGCCCGGGCCGCTACGAGTGGACCTTCGTCACCACCGAGGGTACCGTCCTGGACCGCGGGGAGGCCCCCTGCCCCTGAACCGCGACCCGGTTCCGCCAACCGGTGCCGCGAGCCGGTTCCTGGAACCGGTACCTGGAACCAGGGGCGGGACCCTCCGTGCCCTTCCGTGCCCTTTGCCCTTGCGGGGTTGCGGGGTAGGGTCGGCACAGACCTCGGATCTCTGCCCCAGGTGCCGCGAGCGCCTACCTGGAACCGGTTCCAGGTACGCTGTGGACTCGCAGCCGGCCAGACTTGGCCATCTCGGGGCTGCTGTTTTCCCTTTCCCCGAGGTTCCTAGGTTCCTACCGGGAACCGGAGGAGGGGAGATCGGTACCCGGCGGAAGTACCTGGAACCGGTTCCAGGAACCGCCCACGTACAACCCTCGTGCGCCCCTTGCGACCTTGGGGCCGCAAAGAGGCGCAGTCCCGGCCTTCGTCCCGAATCTCACGCCCGCAAGTGTGCAGTCGCGCCCCGCAACCCGCGGCTAAGGCTGGGGCGGCGACCGAGAACCGCCACCCGTAGCAGGGGGATCCCGCGTGGTCCCGGAGTCCGGTCTGGTCCCGGTTCGGCGCCCTGGCCTGCGCGAGTAATGGGACCCGCGCACCGTGCCGGTCCTTGGCGGAGACAGACCTGGGTGGCCGGGAGTGTCCCCTCCGGGCGCAGCGCGGGTCGGGTTCGCTCCTTGGCGGCTTCGGTGTCCATTAATACCCTTGGGCCGATCGGGTGAAGATCTCGCTTTTCCGGGCAGGTCACGCACCCGTTCAGGCGCGCCGAAGAGGCTGGCAACTTCTTCGCGGTCCACCAGCCCGCTCCCGCCCGTAGCGTACTCAGGGCCGCTGGACCAGGGATAGGCCTGGGGGCTGTCGCAGAGCCCCGCTTGTACTGGATTGTCGTGGATGTACCGGACCACGGCCCACAGGTACTCCTCGTCTTCGCACAGCCTCGCATAGTACCGGTCCTGGAATACGTGTCCGCGGAGCCCCAGACGCCGGTTGAGGTGGACGGCGAAGCGCCGCTGGACGTGGTGCATGACCTTCGCCAGGGGCACCGGGCCGCGGCGGCAGAGCAGGTGGACGTGGTTGGGCAGAAGCGCGTACGCGAGGATCCGCAGTCCGAACCGTTCGACCGCCTCCTGGAGCAACGAGAGGTAGAAGCGGTAGTCCTGCGGCGTGTAGAACAGACGCTGCTGGTGGTTGCCTCTTGCCACCACGTGGTACACGCCCCCTGGGATGTCCACCCTCCGCTTGCGAGCCACAGCCCCCTCCTTCTCCGGTTTCCAACGGATTGAACGCTGGCGAGGCGAGTTTTAGAAGGGGGGAAGGGGTCGTCCCGCGAACAGGTCACCGGCACAGCGGGGGAGACCGTGGAGGAAGGTACCCTGACCCGCAACCGCGCCCCGGATCCTGGAACCGGTACCAGGAACCGCGTGTGGGTCCTCCTCCCCGCCTACAACGAGGAGGAGAACCTGCCCGGCCTGCTCCGTCAGCTGGAGGAGCTCCGCCGGGAAGAGCTGCGAGTGGTGGTGGTGGATGACGGCAGCACCGACCGCTCTTCCGAGGCGGCAGCACGTTGGGAGGGGGATCTGCAGGTCGAACTGGTCCGCCACCCTCGCAACCTCGGGCTGGGGCGGGCGGTGGCCACCGGCCTGCGCCACGTCCTCGAGCGGGCCCACCCCGAGGACGTGGTAGTGACCTTGGACGCGGACGGGAGCCACCTGCCAAGCCAGGTCCCGGAGCTTTTGGCCGCCTTGCAAGAGGGATGCGACGTCGCCATCGCCTCCCGGTACCGCTCCGGCGCCCGGGTGGAGGGAGTCCCTTTCGTCCGCCGGCTGCTGAGCTTCGGGGCCCGCCTGTTCCTCACGGCCCTGTTCCCCACCCCTGGGGTGCGCGACTACACCTGCGGCTACCGAGCGTACCGGGTCCGGGTCTTACAGGCTGCCCAGTCCCGGTACGGCACCCGTCTGGTGGAGTCCCAGGGGTTCGCGGTCATGGCCGAGCTCCTCCTGAAACTGCGTCCCCTCGGCCTCCGGGTCCGGGAAGTGCCCATCGTCCTCCGCTACGACCTCAAAAAGGGCCGGAGCAAACTCCCTCCCGTACGGACCGTGGGGCAGTACCTGCGCTTGGTGGCCAGCCTGCTGCGTCGCTGACCGGCGAAGCACGGGGCGGCAAACTACCGGCCAGCTTGTCGGGGAAAAGTCCCTGGGGCGGGCGAACCGGGGTACCCGAGAATTCCGGAGCGTTTCTCGGAGTATTCCAGGAGGTTACCCCGACCCGTCGTGCCTGAGGGGAGGCTGCCGGCCCAAGGACCGCGGAGCGCTTAGAGAAAGGAACCGGTCACGTGCAAAACCGGCTGGGTCCGACGTTCTCTCCCACGGAAGGACAGAGAAAAGGGAGGTGCGCCGTGAGGCAGGTGCGCGGCGGTGCCGCCGGCGGGAGCCTCGTGGAGGTGCTCGTGTCCGTGCAGCTCGTGGCCCTCGTCACGGTTATGGCGTGGCCCGTCCACCGTCTCGTCACCTCCGCTACTGAAACCGGAGGGGGTTCGCCCAGCAGTCTGCGGGTGCGGGCGGTGCGGTACGTGCAGGCGGAGCTGGAGTACTTGCGCAGCTTGGGCTACCTGCGCTTCCGAGATCCCGTCCGCTGTGCAGCCGACGGTCCTGTGCCCTTTCCTGCGGTGCGGGTGCTGCCCCAGGAGGCGGAACCCGGGGAGCCTGAGCTCCCACCGCCCGTGCAGCGGGCGGAGGTCCGGATCGCGGACGAGCCAGCCGCGGGTGCCGCGCCCGGAGGCTGCGGGCTGCGGCGGGTTTCCGTGGTGGCCTACGGGAGGGACCCGGAGCGGCCCGTGGCCCGCGGAGAGCTGCTGCGGGCCCCGCGTTGACGGAGGTACAGGATGCGGGAGTGCCGCGGGCTCACCTTGGTGGAACTGGTGGTCTCCGCAGCCCTGTTCGGCTTGGTGGCGGCCGCCGGGGCGGCGGTGGTGGGAAGCGCGGTGCGCATGGCGGCGGCGGCGAAGCGCTGGTCTGAGGCCGAGCACCACGCCCGGGCCGTGGTGGAGCGGATGGTGACCTTCCTGCGACTGGCGGGCTACGGCGCGGGCGGCCAGCGCCTTACGGTGGCGGAGCAGTCCCGGGTGGAGTTCCTCGCCGACTTGTCGGGGGACACTGCGGGCCCGGAGGCGCACGGCTTCTACCTCGGTTCGGACGGAGTGTTGCGGGAGCGAAGTGGGGGCGGCACGTTCCCGTTGAGCACGCAGGACGAGGGACTGCGCGTGACGTCCTTCCGTCTGGCCTACTTCGACGCGGAAGGCCGGGAACTGGGCCCGCCACCTTTGGACGCCCAGCAGATGAGTAGGGTGGCGCGGGTACGGATCCGGGTCACCTTCCGCTACCGCGGGCTGCAGCACGCGGTGAGAGACCTAGCGGTGGAAGAGCACGTGGCGGTCCGACTCGCGGGGGAGTGAGGATGAACGGGCGGGGGATCCTACATGACCAAAGAGGGGCTGGCCTGGTGTTCGCCTTGGCGGTCGTCCTCCTCGTGGCCATGGCGGCGCAGGCGGCGCTGGCGGTGTTGGCCTTCGAACTCAAAGCCGCGGGCAACACCCGCGACGCTTCCTGGGCCTTCCAGGTGGCGGAAGCCGGGGCGGAGCGCGCGGTGTTCGAGCTGAGCCGGGATGCCGACTGGACGGACCAGGGTGGGGCGACGGCACTCCTCGGCCAGGCGGAGGACGGCTGGGCGCCCGTGTGTCTGGACCCGGACTCCCGTGGAACATGTCCCGCTCCGGCCACCTCGGTGTTGTTCCCTGCGGGGGAGCCCGTGGGGAGTTTTCAGGTCGTGTGGAGACCGCGGACGGGACCGGAGTGCGGGCCGGAGGGGTGCGTTTGCGTGCGGTCCACGGGCAAGGCCGGGTCGGCCGCCCGCCGCGTGGAGGTGGTCCTGGCCCGCGCTGGCCCCGGGATGCCTGTGCGGACCGTGTCCTGGCGCGAGGTGCTGGCACAGCCCACGACTGTGGTCTGTGGGCGCGAGTAAAGGGAAGGGGAAGGACATGGGTCGGCTTCTCGGAAGTTTTCGTGCCGGCCCCGCGTATCCGGGGGCCTCTCGGGACACTACCGGGGCCCGCGGCGGGTACACCCTTCTGGAGCTCCTCTTGACCCTTTCCATTCTGGGAGTGCTGCTGGCGCTGGCGGTTCCTAGCTTCACTCGCCTGTTTGCGGAGCGCCGGGCGAACTACACCGCCGCGGAGGTCCAGCGGGTCCTGCGGGCGACACAGCAGCTGGCCACGGTCCAGGCCGGTCGGTTCCGCCGGGTAGAGGCGCGGTTTTCGTTCGGGGAGGGGCCTCGGGTGGAACTGTGGGGCGTGCCATGGCAGGACCGAATGCCCGCAGTCCCCCTGGGCTCCGTGGGACTCGGCGCCCCCACCACTACTGTCCGCAGGTCCGGAGCGGTGGAGTTCACCGTGGCCTTTGCGGCCAGCGGGTCGCCTCTCCCCGGTAGCCAGGGTACGTTGGAGGTCTCGGACGGAGCCGCGGTCCGGTACGTGGTGGTCGCCTCGGTGACCGGGCGGGTCCGGGTCTCCAGCACGCCCTGAAAGGTTGCAGGAGCCGGTACCAGAGCACGGAAGCACGGAACTAGTACCAGGAACCGGTTCCAGGAACCGGTTCGGTTCCAGGGGACACGTGTCGGAGACCAGCGGGAAGGGCTCAGCGCCGGGAGAGGGTGGAGCCTCGCCTGCCTGGCCTGGCCTCGCCTAGGAGGCCGAGCTAGGCCAGGAGGGCGGTGACGGGTGACGAGGATGGCGGTGGTCCAGGCGAACCACCGACTGAACTTCTGGTCCGGCCTCGATGCGGCCGGGGAACTTGGGTCGGGGGTGTTGGTGCCCTCGGAGAGCTCCTCCCGGTGTCGGTCCACCTTTTTGGTCGAGGGGGTCGATATGTCCGGAGAGCGTGCGGTGCGGGCCAGGGCGTCAATATGGGCGGAGAGGCGCCTGCCTAGAATCTCCACGGTCTGGCAGAGGGAGGCGATGTCTGCCCGGAGCGGGCCGTAGCCGCTGGACAGCTCCTCTACTTGGTCGTCACTGCCTCCTCCCCAGCTGAAGGCACGTTGGCCGACGGTACACACCAGGCGGGGCCGGGCGCCGCAGGGGCGGCTACGAGAGGGAAGCCGGCCTCTGTCACCGGGCCTTGCCACCTGGTATCCGGCAGGATACGTCTTGACCCCGAGGCCGTGGGCTCTCAAAGGTTCCAGGAACCGGTGCCGGAAAACCCTCGCACCAGCAGGTGCCGACGTGGCAAGCCATCCTCAGTGGCATATTAGTTGCTCCCCGGGGCCGTCGGGAACCCTTCCGTGCGGACGAGCCACGGGAGCGGCCATCGTCTTGCTTTCGTGACCTTGCGGTTACACAAGCCGGGTGTAAAATCTGTGTGCAAGGCCTCGAAAGGGCAAACCCGCGGTGACGCGGGGGCGCAAAGCCGACGGGGCTCGCGGGGCGCGAGTCGGCCGGGCTGCCGAAGGGCCGGGACATGGACCACCGGGAGGTCGGGGTCGGGTCCCGGTGGTCGTCGCTTTTTTGGGGGGGACGGATCGGAGGGAGGGGCTGGACAGAGTGGTGACCCGTAGGGCCGTGTCGTCGAACCTACCTCGGAGAGGGGGACTGAGGTCCGCGAGGACCGCCCGGCGATTTTTCGGCTGGGGGCGGGTGCAGGCGGGGTTCTCTCTGTTGGAGGCTTTGTTCGTGGTCGCCATCCTAGGTATCCTCCTGGCCCTGGCCTTCCCCAGCTACCAGCGGGTGGTGATGGAACGGCGGGTGCAGAACACCACCCGCGAGATCGCCGGTCTTCTCCGGGCAGCCCAGCAGGCCGCGGTGGCGAAGTCCGCGGAGGCGAAGTGCGTGGGCGTGGCGTTCGAGGCGACTCAGGAGGCGACTCGGGTGCGGGTGTACGTGGTCCCGCAGGATGCCCGCTTCGACTGCAGTAACCCCACCGCCTCGGGCCTGAGCGCGTACGGAGTCCTGCTCACCTCCCAGGACTACCCGGTGGGGGTGACGGTGAGCCCCTCAGGAGGGGACGCCATCGCCTTCCTGCCCTCCGGAGAGCGCCGGCCCGAGAACCCTGCGGTGATGCAGGTGAGCGTATCCGGGGGCGGCCAAGAGCGGTACGTGTGCGTGAACCAGGCAGGGCTGGTGACCGTGCCGCCCGCGGGTCAAGATTGCTCGACTCAATGAGGAGGAGTCGTGAGAGGCCAGGCCGGTCTTTCCACGCTCGAGGCGCTGGTCGCAGTTTCGTTAGTGGTTGTGGTCCTGTTGGCCAGCGTTCAGGTGGTCACCCGCGTCGGAGCCCAGATCGGGTACGCCCGGACTCCCCTCGCGGAGCGGGGGAGTCGGGCGAAGTCCGTGGCTTCCCACTGGCTGCAGGGAGAGCTGGACTACCTGCGCTCCCGGGGCTACGGTTACCTGACCAAGGCCTACCTGGAGGCTCCTCGGCCCTGGAGGGGGGTGCCCGGCGGGGTGGCCGTGGAGCGGGAGATCACTCCAGGAGAGAAGGAGCTGGGCGAGGGCGCGCTACCGGAGGACTTCGCCAGAGCCGTGGTGCGCGTGGAGGTCGAGGGGGTCGAATGCGATACGCAGACGGGACCCTGCTGGATCTCCGTGATGCGGGCCCGAGTCCGGTTGTATCGGGGACAGGAAGACTCCACACCCTTCGTGGAAGGGGCGACGAGCGTGGTGCGGCGATGAGGACGTCCTTGCGCTGGATGGGAGACAGACGGGGCCTGACCCTGGTCGAGCTGCTGGTCGCGCTGGCGATGCTGGCGGTGATCTTCGGCGGCATGTTCGCGTCCACCAGTGCCATGGCCCGTTCGTGGGCCACGGGCCAGCACCGGGTGGGTGTCCAGCAGACCGGACGGGCATCGCTGGACTGGGTGATCCGGAGGATCCGGCTGGTCGGCCAGGGCTACGAGCGCAGCTGGGCAAGTTGCCTTCCCTTCTACAGGGTTGCGGAAGCCGCCCGGTTCCGGTTCCGCGCAGACGTGGCCCCGGGCGGCGGGCCCTGCGGGCCCTTTGAAGAGCTGGAGTACGCGGTCTCGGGAGGGCGCCTGGTGGAGACCATATACGGGGCAGGAGGTTCGTCCACCAGCCGTGCCCTCACCGTAAATGAAGAGGTGGGAATCATCACGGTGACCGACCTGAACTTCTGCTACTACGACATCTTCGACCAGCTGGTGCGGGACCAGACCTTGTCCGTGGCGGACGGCCAGGAGACCTGTTTGGGAAGCGTTCGGGGCGACCGCCTGCAGGACATTTACCGCGTCAAGGTTCGGGTACGGCTCGTCAGCGGGCGACAAGGCGAGAAACCCTTGGTCATCACCAGCCAGGCAGTCCGGCGGCTGGAGGTGCTTCCATGAAGGCTACAAGGAGATTGGCAGAGGTGTGGAGGTCCGCGGCCCGGACAGAGTCCGGGGCCGCGTTGGTCATCGCCCTCCTCACCATCGTGGTCATGATGCTGCTGACCGCCGCCCTCGTGACGGCCAGCATGACGGAGACGTTCAGCGCGCAGACGGCGGAGGATTCCGCCCGCGCCTTCCTGGTGGCGGACGCAGCCGCCGCCCGGGCGGTAGCTTCCCTGCGGCTCGACCCCGACTGGAGCGACGTAGGGGCGGTGGGCGGCTGCGGTGGGGCTGTGTATGACCTCTTGTCGGGAGAGTGCATGCGGAACGTCGCGTACCCGAAGTACGGGCCGTATATTGTTTCGGGCCCTGGATCCGGAAACCCTGGGCCGACTGATGAGCCGAAGTGTGCTGCAGCTCCCGTCTCAACGCCTTCCGCGTCACCCGTCCCCCTGCCGGAGCAGGAGAGCTTCGGCAGGTACACCGTGACGGTGGAAGGGACGCCGGAGCCCGGAAAGGTGACCCTCCGGGCGGTGGGGCAAGTGGGCCGGGCGACCCGTGGGTTTACATTCACCGTCCAGCGTGTGACCCCCGCGGACTTCGTCTCGTACTCCGCGCTGCGGGTGGACGCCACGCGGGTGGGCAACGGCACCTTCCGGATCCACGGGTCGGTGTACGTCCGCGGCAACTGGGAGTTCCACGGGAACTCCCGGCAGCTCAATGACCGGCCGACGTCTGAGGCCGACAGCCCTCCGTACGACAACCAGACCTTCGTGTGCTCGGACCTCGTGTTGACGGGGAATCCGCAGATCGGTGAGCCCTCGCGCCCCATGCTGGCGGTGCACATCGCGGGCGACGTCACGGGAGCCGGCCGGGCCTACGAAATCCACGCCCTGCTGCAGGACAAGGTGGTCCCGGACATCCGCCTGGGCAGGGTGGACCTGGCGATTCGGTGCATCCGGGGAGTGGAAAACGAGGCGTGTCGACAGGAAGGGGGCGGCCGGGTAGGAGAGTTTGCCGGGCTTTGGGACAGCTACACGAACGCGCTGGATGGTGGCCTCGTGGTGCTCAGGCCTCCCCGGGGCAATGAAACCGGGTGGCAAAGGGACTCGACGCAAACCCGGGACCTGACGCTGGGGACGCAGGCGTGGCGGATTCCGAAGCGCGGGCAGGTGGACGCGTGCAGGTCAGCATCCGGTGCGCTGAATCAAGTCCTTGGGGCCTGTGCCGCGTACTACGACGGCCAGGGTCATCTCTATGTCGCAGCCGGGCAGCTCATCTACGTGCCAGGCGCCATCTCTGTCACCCAGGACGTGGACTACCGGGTCGACAATAACCCGATGGGGCCCTACGAGCGCGGGGATGCGGCGATGTTCGTGGCGGCGTGCGAGCCGCAAGCGCCCTGCAGTCCACAGAGGTCGTCCCCCGATTACGGGTTGGACGTCCGAGAGATGCTCCGGGCACACCGGAAGGCGTCCGACGGCCTCTTCTACGACCAGACGACCTTCCCCAGCCACGACCTCCTCGCCGTGCTGGTGAACGGGAAGGTCCGGTTCGGGCTGGGTGGCAACCCGGCGCAGCAGGAAATTAACCTGGTGGTTTTGAGCGGGTGCGAGCCCACACTCCCCGCGGACCGGTGCGACCTCACCATGCAGAAGAACCTGCAGCTGTACGGCTCGGTGATCTCCCGCCTTCTGGTGTTCGAGCAGAACGTGGACCTCTACCAGGTCCCGGACCTCCGGCGTTACCTGCCGTTCGTGCTGGACCGGTTTTTGAGCGCGCCCGGAGGGGCCGCGGTGGTGGTCACCTCGTGGCGGGAGATCGGGTTCTGAGGGAGAGGGGGACGCGGACAGACGCGCGGGGGGACTGGTGCCGTGGCCCGGAGGGTCTTCTCGGACAGGGGAGCTAGGATGGCACGTAGATTGCTCCGAAGAGGCGGCCGGGCCTCCTGAGCGGTCTCGCAACTTTTCCGGGCAGATCCAGAAGGAGTTCTCGCTTAGCAGGGCGAACGGACTTCCGCAAAGCGGGTCCATACGGAGCGCACCTCGGGAGCGTACATGGCAGGGACCCTGGTCGGGCTCGACGTCGGCAGTCACAGCGTCAAGGTCGTGGAGCTGGCCCGCGCAGGGGGTCGGCTGCGCATCGCCCGGTCTGCGGTCGTGCCCACACCCCCGGAGGGGTTGGTGGAAGGGGCGGTGGGAGACCCCAAGGTCCTCGGGCCCGCCATCCGCCGGGCCTTCGACCAGGCCGGCATCCGGAACCGACGGGTGAACACGGCCCTGAGCGGCCGGGCCGTGGTGGTACGGGAGATCCGGCTGCCTGCCATGCCGGACGAGGAGCTGGCGCAGGCGGTCCGGTTCGAGGCGGAGCGGTACCTGCCCGCGGGTAGCAAGGACGCGGCGGTGGACTTCCAGGTCCTCGAGCGGGTGCAGGAAGGCCAGACCACCCGGGTGGACGTGCTGTTCGTGGCCGCCCGGCGGGAGCTGGTGGACGGGTTCACTTCGGCCTTGCAGGAAGCCGGGGTGACCCCCGAGGTCCTGGAGGTCACGTCCTTCGCCCTCATGCGGCTGTTCCAGGAGGAGGCGAAGGAAGGGGCCGTGGTCCTGGCGGACCTCGGGGCCGACTCCTCCGAGATCCTCGTGGTCCACAAGGGCAGGCTCCGGCTGGCCCGCACCATCCCCGTGGCGGGCAACTCTCTCACCCGGGCGGTGGCGGGCCTGCTCGGCCTGGAGCCTTCCGCGGCGCAGGCCGCCAAGGAGGAGAAGGGCGTGGCGGTCTCCAACCCCGCCAGCCTCCACGACCCCACTTCGGCCCGGATCGCGGACGCCATCGTCCCAGTGCTGGGCGACATCCTCACGGAGGTCCGGAGGTCCGTGGACTACTTCTACTCCCGCTGGGCCGGGGAGCCGGTGCGGAAGGTCATCCTCACAGGGGGTACCGCGAGACTCCAGAACATCGCGGCCCTGTTCGCGGACGAGCTGAACGTCCCCGCAGAGGTGGGGGACACCTTCCGGGTGGTGTCCGCGGACGGCCTGGATTCTTCCTTGGCCCCGGTCCTGGCCACCGCCACCGGCCTGGCGTTGAGGGGGGCTGAAGGGTGAGCATCCGCATCAACCTCCTCGCACCCGAAAGAAGGCGCGCCCGGCGGGCGCCCAGCGTCCTGGCGATAGGCCTGGCCCTGCTGGCCTTGCTGGTCGTGGTCTTGGCCGTGTGGACCGCCCGGCTGCAGGGCCGCGTGAGTGCCCTCCGGGGCGAGGTCGCTGCGGTGCAGGCGGACGTGGAGCGACTGCGGCCGCAGGCCGCGGAGGTGGAGCGCATGCGGGCGCAGCTGGCCGCGGTGGAACGGAGGGAGACCCTGCTCCGGCAGCTGTTCGCGGGCCAGATCCCCGCCGCGGAGGCCATCAACGAGCTGGCGGCCCTGATCCCCAGGGACTCGTGGATCACGGAGTTCGCGGTCCAGGGAGGCCGGACGGTACAGCTGGCGGGGATCACCACCGCCTCCAACATCTCCCTGGCGGCTTTCATGGTCAACCTGGAGCGGTCCACCTTCTTCCGGAACGTGGACCTGTCCGTGAGCGAGCGGCAGCGCGTGGGAAACCGGGAGGTGGTGCGGTTCAACCTGACCGCGGAACTGGAGGCGGCCCCTCCGGGCCCACAGGCCACACCCCCGGGAGGCACGCGATGAGGCCGCGGGAGCAAGGCCTGCTGGTCGCCCTTCTGGCGGTGCTCGTGGTGGTGGGCTTCTACTACCTCGTGTACCGGCCCAGGACCGAGGAGGTCCGCAGGCTGGAGGCGCAGCGGCAGCAGCTGGCCTCCGAGCGACAGCGTCTGGAGGCCCTGGTGGCGTCCAGGCCTGAGGTGGAGCGCCGGCTGGAGGAGGTCCGCGGGCGCATCGCGGAGCTCGAAACCAAGCTGCCCTCCGCCCGGGACATCCCCGTGTTGCTGGTGCAGCTGGACGAGGCGGTGCGCCAGTCCCGGGCCGAGATCACCCTTGTCCGGCCCGGGCCCCTCCAGGCACCCCCGGTTCAGCAGCCCCCGGCTCAGAGAGGAGGCCAGCAGCAGGCTCCAGCTGAGCAGCCCCAGTACCAGAGCTTCACCGTGGAGCTGGGCGCCGAGGGCGATTACGTGGCCCTGGTGGACTTCCTACAGCGGCTGGAGAACTTCCCGCGCCTGCTCGTCCTGTCGGACTTCCGGATGACCCCCATCCAGCAGGAAGGGAGGCCGCCCGGGAGCTTCTTGACCCTGAGCGTGCGGGCGACCACGTACGTGCTGCCCGAGGGTGGGGAGGCACCGCGATGAGCGCCGGGCCTACCCAACAACAGAGCCGGCTACTCCCTTACCTCCTGGCGGTTCTGGTCGTGCTGCTCGGGTACGTGGTCTACACGAGGGTGCTGAGCCCCGGACGGCCGGCGCCGGTGGTAGTGACGACACCTCCGCCGGTGGCGGCCTCCCCGGCTCCCGCTCCGAGCCCCGAGCCCACGCCCACGGCTGCCGCGACCCCGGCGCCTGCGGCCTCGCCCGGGCCCGGGGTTACGGCAGTCCCCACGCTTCCTTCGGGGCGTCCGAATCCCTTCGCTGCCCTGGTGACGGAGCAGGCCGCCAGGCCCGCACCTCCGCCTCCTCCTCCGGTTCCCCCGCCCTTCTTCCCGGGGCGGCCCGGTGAGGGGCCCGGCACAGGGCGACCCCGCGCGGGCGACATCAAGCTTGCTGGTGTTTTGGTAAAGGACGGGGAGTCCTTGGCCATCGTGCAGCTTGCTCAGACCACGTACATCGTGGCCGAGGGAGACGTGGTCGAGCAGTTCCGGGTGACACGCATAGAACCCGAGCGGGTCGTGCTCCGCTCCGGTACGCAGGAGCTTTCCTTGGAGCTAGGGGGTGAGCGAGGTGAAGCACAACCCCGCAGGTAGGAGGTTGCGGCAGGCCTTCGCGGTGACCGCGGGGCTTCTGCTCGCAGCGGTCGGCTTGCCCGCTCCGACAGCCATCGCCGGGCTGGTAACCGTGACCGACGTCCGGGTCAAGGAGTTCCCGGGCAAAATCCAGGTCACCGCGGTGGCGAGCGGGCCCTTCCGTCACCGCCTGACGGAGTGGGCGGGGAAACCCAGGGAGCTGGTGGTGGTGGACCTGCTCGGGGCGCACCTGGGCGTTGCGGCGGGCGAGCTGCCCTACCGTAGCTCCGCAGTGAAGGTCGTGCGGGTCGGACAGTTCAACGCCACCACGGTCCGACTGGTGGTAGAGCTGAACCGGGACGTCTCCTACGCGGTCCACGACGTCCCGGGCGCGTACGCCGTGGCCGTGACCCTGGCCCTTGGAGACGGGCCATCCACCAACGGAACACGTCAGGCCTCCGGGGTGCGGGAGACCTCCCAGTCCGGCCCACGGAACCTGCAAGCGCAGCGTGCAGCGCCGGCGCCGCGCTACACCCTGGTGTTCCGTGACGCCAAGGTGTCGGACGTCATGGCAGCCCTCGCACGGCTGGCCGGTGTGAACATCGTGGTGTCGCCGGAGGCGGGGCAGAAGACGGTCACCCTGCGACTGGTGAACGTGACGTTGGAGGAAGCCCTCAGCTTCATCACGCAGCCTTTGGACCTGGGCTGGAGCAGGACCGGGAACAACGTCCTGGTGATGCCGAAGGACAAGTTCCCCGGCGAGCCTTTAGAAATCCGCTACTACCGGCTGCAGTACGCGAGCGCCAAGACGGTGGCGGAGCAGATCGGGCCGCTCATCTTCGGGACCCAGGTGGTGGTGGGGGCACCGACTCCGGCACCGGCCGGACAGGCCCCTCCCCCAGCGCCCGGTGCGGCACCTGCGGCCGCGCCGGCTGCCGCACCCACGCCGTCGGTGGTGACCCTCAAGTCCAACGTGGCGGTGGACGAGCGGACCAACACCCTGGTGGTGCTGGCCACGCCCAGCGACCACCGCCGGGTGGAGGAGTTCATCCGGCGGGTGGACGCGCCGCCCGCAGTTGAGGTCCAGCGCTACGCCATCCGGCATGCGAACGCAGAGGACGTGGCCAAACAAGTCCAGGCCCTGGGGATCAAGGCCGAACAGATTGCGGTGGACAAGCGCACCAACTCCCTGATCCTGGTGGCCCTCCGGGCCGACCAGGAACGGGCCGCACAGCTGATCCGGCAGCTCGACGTGCCGATCCCGGTCGCCAATGTGTCTACCAAGGTCTACCCCCTACGGTGGCTGAACGTGGACCCAGCCACCGCGGAGCGGCCGGGGGCGGAGCGGGACGTGGGCGCGGACATCGTCAGGCTGTTGCAAGAGCACCTGAAGCCGTCCACGCCCACGATCACCTTCGACTACCGCAACAACGCCGTGGTGGTGACCGGAAGCGAGGGCGACCACGAGCGGATCGCGGCCCTGCTGGCCCAGATCGACACCCCTGTGCCCCAGGTCATCATCGAGGCCACGGTCCTGGACGTGAGCCTGGACCGTTTCCGCGACCTAGGAATCAGCTGGCAGTGGAGCCCCTTCGGGTTCCAGGAGGAGCCCACGAGTCCAGGGCAGATTCTGTTCAGCCCCATCACCCGGCTGCCTATCGACTTCAGCGCGGTGATCGCGGCCTTAGTGAGGGAGGGGCGGGCCCGGCTGTTGGCCAACCCGAGGGTGTCCACGCGGGACGGGCAGCCGGCCATCATCGACGTCGTCGATCAGGTGCCCTTCGTGGCCGGTATCAGCCCGCAGGGCGTACCCATCATCCAGTTCGTGAGCGCCGGAGTGACGTTGAACATCACCCCGAAAATCAACCCGGACGGCATGATCAGCACCCGGATCCTCGCGACCGTGGGAGCGGTCCGGGGCGCTGGCCAAAACGTCACCGTCTCCCAGCGTCGGGCGCTGACCAACCTCACAGTCCGGGAGGGGACACCCATCGTCCTGGCCGGTCTGATCCGTAACGAGGAGCGCACCCAGACGGTCAAGGTGCCCTTGCTGGGCGACATCCCGATCCTGGGCTGGCTGTTCCGCCGGGAGGATCGCACACGCACCGAATCGGAGGTGGTGTTCGTGTTGACCCCGCGGCTGCTGCCCAGGGCGTCCGAGCAAAGGTAGAGGCACCGTGCGGGGGCAGCGGTTGGAGGAGGAGATCCGGCGATGACTCGTTCTGTGTGGATTCCCGCCGTGGCAATACTCGGAACCCTGGCGCTCGCAGCGTGCCAGGGGCCGGTCGGTCTGGTCTCTCGCATCGAGGCGCCCCGGTTGGTCTCGCCGCCCTCCGGAGCTCGGATGCTGTGCCTGGGCGCTGGAGGTGCCGGGGCTCGACCGTCACAGGAACCGTCGCCGGCCCCCACGCCGACGCCCCAGCCGAATGAGCTGGCTTGGACCAACGTCCGCGGTGTGGGGTACTACCAGGTGGAAATCTACAGGGCAGCAGACGCCCGGCTCGTGGTTACCCGACGAGTGGACCCCGGAGACGCCCAGGAGATTCGGCTGGAGTGCGGGGCCGACTACCAGTGGCGCGTGGCGGCTGTGGCGGAGTACCCGGCGGACCCGGCGTGGAGCGATGTGTGGCTGTTCACCATCGAGGCGTCGTCAGCTGGCGCTACCACCTTTATGGTCGCACGGGCCAGGTGACGTTCCTCGCGTTCGCTTTTGGAGCGATCCTCGGGTCCTTCAACAACGTCCTGATCCACCGCCTCCCGCGGGGGGAGTCGGTGGTGTGGCCCGGCTCCCGGTGCCCGAACTGCGGGCACCCTTTGCGGTGGTGGGAGAACATCCCCCTGCTCAGCTTCGCCCTGCTCCGGGGCCGCTGCTCGTCCTGCGCCGCTCCTATCTCCTGGCGGTACCCCCTGGTGGAGGTGCTGACCGCCGCCGGGGTCCTGCACGCTTACCTGCGCCACGGACTGACCTGGGAGGGAGCAGCCTCCGCGGCCCTGGCGGTCCTGCTGGTTCCCGTGATCTTCATCGACCTGGAGCACCGGATCATCCCGGACAGGATCACCCTGCCCGGGATCCTGCTGGGCCTGGCCCTGTCCGGTAGCCGCGCGGGGCTTCCGGGGCTCTGGCAGGCCGCCCTGGCCGGGCTGGGAGCAGGGGCGTTCTTCCTGGCCGTGGCGGTCTTGAGCAAGGGGGGGATGGGGGGAGGGGACGTGAAGCTCGCCGCCATGTTGGGGGCCTTCACGGACCCCGCCCGGGTGCTCGTGGGGGTGTTTTTGGGGATCCTGGCAGGCGGGGTGGTCGGGCTGGCCCTGCTGGCCACGGGGCGCAAGCGCCGGAAGGACGCCATCCCCTTCGGCCCGTTCCTCGCCGCGGGAGGCTTTGCGGGCGCCGAGTGGGGCCGGGAGCTGCTGGTCTGGTACCTGTCCCTGTTTTCCTGACCCCGGTACCAGGAACCGGTTCCAGGAACCCACGGGGTGCGGCGCTCCGTACCTGGAACCCGTGCGCGGAACAGGGGAGGGCTCAGCACCGGAAAAGGGCGGAGAGTCCCTCTCGGAGCAGGTCGACCTGACCTTCTGCTCCGGCGCCGGACGTGGGCGGACAGAGGCCGTACGTGGAACCGGTTCCAGGTACGCGGCGGGGGTCCGGGGGTGTCGGGGTGGCTGCTGGAGGTTCCAGGAACCGGTGCCGGGAACCCCCGGGCAGCGGTTATGCTGAGCGCAGGGAGGGAGCAAACGGTGGCTGTGAGGCTGCGGAAGTGGACCAGGGAGGAGTACGACCGGCTCGTGGCGGCGGGGGTGCTGGGGGAGGACGAACGGGTGCAGCTGGTAGAGGGGGAGATCGTGGAGATGAGCCCGCAGAGCGCAGCACACGCGACGGCGGTCTGCCTGGTGGAGGAAGCGCTCCGGAGGACTTTCGGGGAGGGGTTTGTGGTGCGGGTGCAGTTGCCTTTGGCGCTGGGGCCGGAGTCGGAGCCGGAGCCGGACGTGGCGGTGGTGCGGGGCGGGCCCCGGGACTACCGGGATCGGCACCCGACGGGGGAGGAGACGGTGCTGGTGGTGGAGGTGGCCGAAAGCACGTGGCGGTTCGACCGTGAGCGGAAGGGCAAGGTGTATGCGGAGGCGGGGGTGGGGGAGTACTGGATTTTGAGCCTGGAGGAGCGGGTGCTGGAGGTGTACCGGGGTCCCGAGGGGGGAGGGTACAGGGAGGAGCTCCGGTACGGGGAGGGGGACGCGGTGGTCCCCCTGGCTAGACCCGAGGCCCGCGTGGAGGTGGCGGAACTCCTGCCTTGAGGTTCCTGGAACCGGTACCTGGAACCGTTGGCGGGTACGGGGTTCCAGGGACCGGCCGGGGCCCGAGCCGATGCCCAGGTTCGGGATGCCCGGAAGCCTGGCTTTTGGCCTGCCCGGAGGGGGCCCCGGGGGGGGGTTTACGCCGGGGCCCCGCTGACCGGCGGGGGCGGCCGGCGGTCGCGGGTGGGTCAAGGCGGGCCGCCTGCAGGGCACCCAGGGCTCTCTACCTGCACGTCGCCCTGCGGGGTATGAAACCGGCCGCGGGAGACGTGGCCCTCTCACTTCGCTCGTGCTGTGACGGATTTCCAGGATATGCGAACACGCGATCGCATCCGCGGGTAGGCGAGAAATTTGCCCGTCCGGGCGATGCGTAATCCTGGACTGACTCCCCGCGAGCTGGGTATATAGAACGAAAAGGAGCTTGGGAGCAAAACCCAGGTGGCACGGAGGCTGCTCCCGGCACAGGGCGGAAGATCATGGAGGAGCAGCTGCTAGCTGCAGTACAGCCGTGGCGGGTGTTCCCTCGCTGGCGGCGGTTTAGGAATTGCGGGCTCGGCGAAAACATCGCCGCGCCCCTGCAAGATGCTCGGGGTGTCCAGCTGCTCGAACTGGTGATCGCACTTGTCATTTTAGGAATCGCGCTCGGGCTGGCCATGCCGTACATCACCTCCCGACCCGCCCACCTGCGCGCAGATACCAATGAGCTCATCGCGAACCTGAAGGTTGCCCGGGAGTGGTCGGTAGCCCGGATGAGGCATTACAGAGTCCGAGTGACCGACTCCACGACGTACGTGATCGAGGAAGGCGAGTGGCAGGGAGGAGGGTGGTCCTTCGGAAATGCCCGAACCCTCAAGCTGAGCCCGGGCGTTCGGTTCACGGGGGCGGGGGGCGCGCAGGCGGAGTTTAATACACGCGGCCAGCTGGTGGGCAACGAGGTCAGCTTCGTGTTGCGTGACGACCGAGGCCAGGAGCGCCGGGTCGTGGTCCGGCGTACGGGAATGGTGGGCGAACAATGACCAGACGGGGAAGCGAGCACGGGGTCACGGTGCTCGAGGTTGTGGTGGCCGTCGTCTTGTTTGCGGTAATCATCGCGGCCACCGCCGGGATTTTGTCGCTGGGATCCACCCGGGGCGCTCAGAACCGGCGCGCCACGGAGGCGGCGATTCTGGCGCAGCGCGAACTCGAACGGCTCCGCCACACTCCTTACGACCAGCTACCTGGGAGCGATCGTTGGACGGAGAGGGTGGGGACGAACATGTACACTCTCGAACGTGAGATGTTGCGGGACCAGCCAGAAGCCAACATGACGTGGATCCGGATCACCGTGTCCTGGGACAGCGTGGGACCGCAGACGTACGTGGTGGAGACCATCTTCACTAATCTCGAGGGCTGAGGAGTGGAGGCGTTTCGGGGGAGAACGCAGGCGCCTGCTGGCACGTGCCGGGCTGTAGCGTGGGGCGTGGAGCGCACGGTCTCGGGTTATACGCTCCTGGAGGTTCTGGTAGGCATCGCCCTGGTTTCCCTGGTCGGGCTCGCGGTGTTCGGGGGCTACGTGTTCGCGGCGCGAGGCTGGTTCGAACACCAAGACCGTCTGGACACACAGGCCGCCCTGCGGGAGGCCGCCGCCCGGCTGGCGCGGGAAGTGCGTCTTGCCGGCGCATGTTTGCCGAGACAGAGCCCCTTGGCGAGTTTGCGGCCGCTGGCGGGGGCTGACCTGGGTGAGGGGGACGAGCTCGTGGTCCGGCTCAACCCGCGGTGCGCGGAGGCGGTTCTGGTGGCGGCATTTCCAGGTGGTTCGACGCTGCGGGTAGACCGGGTGGAGGGGTTCGAGCCGGGCACCCAGGCGTTCCTGCTCAGCAAGGACGGGGACCGGGGGCAGTTTTTCAGGGTGGCTGCGGTCAACGCGGGTCCGCCAGCTACCATCACGGTTGACGGCTCGATCGGTGACTCGTACCCGAAGGACAGTACCGTTTACGGGGCCGAGGAGTATCGGTACACGATTAACAGCTCCGGCCCAGAGCCGACGTTGGTGGTGGCGACCGCGGTGGACCCACCGGCCCCGCTGGTGGTTGGGATCGAGCGGTTCGACGTACGTTACGTGCTCGACCGGCCGTTCGATCCAAATGAGTGTACGGCGTCGGAGTGGGTGGGAGGGCGGCTGTGTGTGGTGGAGGAGCCCGGGAACGACGCGCAGTGGGCCATCGTCCGGGCGGTGTGGATTGACCTCCGGGCGCGTTCGCGGAGATCCATGGCAGGCGTAGGAGGAGACGGGTTCTACAGGGTGGGAGAACTGATTCGAGTACGACCGCGGAACCTGATCGGTGGCGAGTGAGCGACCTACGGGGAGGGAGCCTATGGGCCAGAAAGGGAAGGAAGACGGTCTCGCACTGGTCTCAGTGCTGCTGATCATGTTGGTCCTGATGGCCGTGGGAGCCTTCGTCATCCTCGCGGTGCAGCGAAGCACGGAGACCCGGGTGGCGTACCAGAACCAAGTAGCCGGGTTCTACGCTGCAGAAGCCGGTGTGAACCGCGGCGCAGGCCGGGTGCGCAACATCTTTCTGGGCTTCGGCGTCCCGACAGGCTCGGACTGCGACCCACACGAGTTTACGATCAACGAACGGACGGTACGTTACCAGCTCACCGGCTGCGGCCAGAGCCCGGTGACGCGCACCCTGCCCACGGGCGACCCCTTCGAGGGGCTGAACGCGATTGTGTACACGTACGACCTGCGGTCGGAGGCGACGAACCGGTGGGGCTACAGTGAGGCGGCGGTGCGGCTGCGTTTTGAGTCGCGGCTGATCCCGATGTTCCAGTTCGCCGCCTTTTACAAAGAGGATTTGGAGCTTCTGGTCGGACCGCCGATGAGAATCAACGGGCGGATGCACACGAATCGAAACATGTACCTGAATACGCACGCCTGCAGCGACCCATTTCTGACCATTTTGGGCAACTTGACGATTGTGGGGGACCTGTACCGCGGTCGCAAAGACTCGAACAGCAACTTCGGGAAGATCCGTATCGCAAAGCGGGACGGCACGCTGCTGACGTTGGGGGTGAGAGGGCCGGGAGACGAGTCGTGCCCTCCGGCGTGGGGCGTGGCGAGGCGACTGGTGCCGGCGGAGGAGGTGGCGCTGTGGGAGGGCCGGATTGACACGAACGTGCGCGACGTGGCGCTGCCGGGGCAGCAGGACTTGCTGTGTGCACCCTGGAGCTGTCCGCCCGGACAGCAGCCGGGCAGTTACTGGCAGAAGGCGGACCTGCGCATCATCCTGGACCGGGCGAGCAATAGGCAGAGCCTTTGGGAACTATGTGAACGGTTCGGAGTACCTGTGGGTTCAGGCCCGGCACTGTGGCCTGTGCGGGTCGTGGATGCGTCCGGCGCGGAGGACACGGTGAAGCAGGCGGCGCTATGCAGGCTGATGGTGGAAATGCCGGGCGTCATCACGTACAACGACGTGCCCCAGAGCGATTGGGACTGTGCTGCCATGGACGACAGGGACAGGGACAGGTGTGAGAGGCGATATAGAGACAGCGCAAACTACCGTCCGGAATTGGAGTGCACCCCGGCAGCAGCTGGTGTACCACGTCGCGGACCGCGCGATCCGATCAACGGCCTCCGTGGGGACGACCGCCAGAGCAACTACTGCTACGACTACCGCTACGGAGGCTTCTACAACTGGCGGGAGCGCAAGCCGATCCTGATGCTCAACGTGGACTGGATGGCTCTAGAGGAGTGGAACCAGAGGCAACCATCGGGCGCGCGGCTGTTCGACCCGAACGACACTACGGAGGGCGGGCTTGTCGTGTTCCTCTCGGTGAGGGGACCGAATTCACGGGGTGCGAACAACTACGCGGTTCGGGTCTATGATGCGCAACGGCTGCGGTTCAGGGAGAACTCGTCGGGGGTCACCTTCGCAAGCGACGTCGCCTTTTACGTCGCGGGGAACTTCAACTGTGCGGATCCGGCAGAAGCCGTGCAGGAGAGCTCGGAGCCCATGCCTTGCGGGCCGGGGGACCCTCGCGACCGAAGGGTCGGGAAGCGTCCAGCTGCCATCGTGGCGGACACCATTAACGTGCTGTCGTGCGCGTGGTTGGAGGGGGAAGAAGGGGGAGACCCGTGGGATGCCTCGGGCCCTTGTCGGAATCGGTTTAACTTCGGTGTAGAGGAGCGAAATCCTCGGAACTGGGGCCACCAAGGCTGCGATGGGCAAAGTGACCAGGGCGGCCGTGCTTGCCCATACCGGCCGCTCGACGAGCTGAGCACTGGGAGGAGCGTTCCGAGGGCGCGGCGCAGCGTAGTCAATGCGGCTTTTTTGGCGGGGAACGACTTGACGTGGTGTCCTGGTAACGACGCGGGGGTGGACTGCGGATTCGACTGGTACAGCGGTGGCCTCGAGAACTACCCGAGGTTCCACGAGTGCTGGGCGAGCTGCCGCACTGGCGCGAGCGAGTACCTGGGCCGGTTCTGGTATGAGGGTTCGCTGGTGGCACTGGAGCACCCGAAGCACACCTGCTGGGGAGTACAGAGGGGCTGGGTGGCCGACGACCCCGACTACTCCTGCAGGCGATACGAGCGGCAGGGGTTCTGGAGACTGCAGCGGTACGACGCGCCGCAGCGGCGGTGGTTCTACGACGTGAGCTTTAACGACGCGGCCAACTTGCCTCCGCTTTCCCCGCGGTTCGTGTCGCTGAAGCTCCGGTGGTTTACGGAGGAATTCCGTTGAGGGAAGGTGAGAGCGGGATGGAGGAGGTGGCCGGCCGGACTGGCCGGCCACGGTCTTCTTAGGGGGCGAGGCTCGGCCTGGAGGAGGGGATCTACCACCAGGTGTGCTTCCACGCGCAGCAGTGCGTGGAGAAGTGCCTGAAAGCCCTTCTGGCAAAGGAAGGCGGGCTCGTGCCTCGGACGCACAAGGTGGACGACTTGTGGAGGGCCCTCCCGGAGAGCGCGAGGGAAGCCTTCGCGTCGTTGCAGGACGAGCTCCTGGAGCTCGACCAGTACTACACGGTCACCCGGTACCCGGACGCCGCGGGCGGCACCCGACCCCAGGGTTTGCCGGGCCAGGGCCATGCAGAGACCGCCCTGCAGACCGCGGAGCGGTGCTGGGGATTGAGCCGACAGGTGGTGGCGGGCTAGGAGCCTGTCCGGGAAAAGCCCCCGTGGGAAGACGGACCGGGGTCCCCAAAAATCGCTGCGCGATTTTTGGGGTGGTCTAGCGGGACCCGCCGGATCACGTCCGCAGCAGCGTCTGGAAGACCACCATGGCCAGGCTGGTGAGGGTCACGGTGGTGGCCACCACGCCGTGGGAGGTGTCCTCTAGAGCGTCGGGCACGAGCTCGGAGAACACCATCCAGATCATGGCGCCCGCGGCGAAGCCCAGCCCCGCGGGCAGGTACTCCCGGAAGGTCTCCACGAAGACGTAGGCTGCGGGGGCCATCAGGGGCTGGGGCAGGCTGCTGAACACGCTCCACCACGCCGCCCACCACACCGAGACTCCCCGGGGTACGAGGACCAAGCTGATGGCGAGCCCTTCCGGGATGTTGTGCACCGCGATGGCCACCGTGATGAACGTCCCCAGGGTCTGCCCGCCGCCGAAGGACACCCCTACCCCGACTCCCTCCGTGAAGGAGTGCAGGGTCATGACGCCCACCACCAGCAGTGCCTTGCGGGCGTCCAGGCCGTTGAGCCGGCCTAGGGTGAGGTCCTGATGGCGGCGCAGCTGCCGGGAGCTCCACGTGATGAAGCCCAGCCCCAAAAGCACGCCCAGGGCGGTCCTGGCGAGGCCGTAGGAGATCCCCTCGTAGACCAGCCCGAAGCTGGCGGCTAGCATGAGGCCCGCGGCCGCGGCGTTCAAGGCCCCGAGCCAGGCCTTGGGGACCTGGCGGGTAACCAGGAACGGCAGAGCTCCCAGCCCGGTGCACAGGGCCGTCCCCAGGGCGTACAGGAAGACGGTGAGGGTAGCGGAGTGCGGCACGGGTTCTGCCCTCTCTCAGCGCCAGGGTACGTGCCGGAGAGGGGTTTCGTCGACGGGGAAGGGCCGGGATTAGGACGCCCGTGCTGTCCCGGGTCGGGCCGCCTACGGGGCAGGCCGGTGGATGCCGGCGTGCGGGTGTCCGCCGGAAACCGGGTCCACGGGCGCGCGGCATCGCGAAGACGAGGTGGTCGGTGGCGGTGCGTGGAAGGAGGGTCTCGATGAGGCGGAGCGGGCGGACGGCGGCGGTCTTGGCCCTGGCCGGGCTGGTGCTGGCCGGGCTTGCGGGGTGGTTTGCGCGGGTGGAGGGGCACTGGTCCGTGGACAGCGCGGTGTGGGAGCTGATGACCCGGGAGGTGGCGCGGCGGGGCTGGGACGGGCTGTGGGTGAGGAACCTGGCGCAGGAGGTAGACCCCGAGGGCCGGTTCTTCCCGGGCTTCTTCTTCGTCCGCAGGGGCGACCGCTACCACTTTTCCTTCCAGCCTGCCTTCGCCTTACTGACCGCGCCCTTTTACCGGACTCTGGGGCGCGCGGGGCTGGTGGTGCTGCCGGTGGCCGCGGCCCTGCTCCTGGCGTGGGTGGTGGCGCGGGGGACGGACGGACTCGTGCCGGGGTGGGGGTGGGTGGGGGCTGCCGCGGTGCTGTTCTTGACCCCTGTGCCGCTGTACGCGGCCACGGTGTGGAACCACCTGCCCTCGGTGGCGATGCTGACCCTGGGTGCGCTGCTGGTGTGGCGGTCCGGGGTAGAGGGGGAGCCGCGGCCCCTGGGGTTGTTCCTGGCGGGCGCCTCCGTGGGCTCGGCCCTGCTGTTCCGCAACGAGGCGTACGTGTACTTCGCCGCACTGCTGGTGGCCTGGGTGCTCTCCACACCTGGACCGCCGCGAACGTGGCCGTACGGGGATTTTCGCGGCCCCGGGACCGCCTCTTTGGGGGGTTCCCCCGGGCCCGTGTCCCGGGAGACCCTGGGTGGCGCGGCAGTAGGGCCTCGGTGGCTCGGGGCGGTGCTGCTGGTGGCGGGGTTTGCGGCGGGCTGGTCTCTGCAGGCGGGGCTGAACTGGCAGCTGTTCGGTTCGGCCTTCGGCCCCAAAGCGGAGTCGGTGGTGGCGCGGCAGGCGGGCGGCGCGGTGGACTTGGGCTACCGGCTGTGGAACGCGTACCTGTTCTTGGCCGCTCCG
>Ga0272447_1000415_pt1 | contig 32726 bp, 33 predicted proteins | sample YNPCB0133_FD_194589 | JGI IMG/M metagenome (GOLD analysis project Ga0272447, IMG submission 194589) | Hot spring microbial mat communities from Yellowstone National Park, WY, United States - YNP-CB-013-3 | ecosystem: Environmental > Aquatic > Thermal springs > Hot (42-90C) > Sediment | place... | reverse complement strand
TCATCAATGTTATGTTGCCTATGCCGTTCACTCCTCTAGCTTCAACCTCCCTCTCCTCCTCTCCGTAAAGGATGCCGCCTAGGAATCTCCTCACCAAGACCTCCCGTGGGAATATATGCGCTTTAGCTAGGCTTCTAAGCTGCATTGCCCTCAACGGGCTACCCATCCAGTCTTCCGCGTCGTTGTCCACAAGTAACGTATATAGTAGGAATAGGTGGGACTTGTTCGGCCTCTTGAGTATGTCCTTGAACCTTCCTTCGTCCACGTCCTCACTGTTTATAGTAACCGCCGACTCCTTCGACCTCCTAATGTTTTCCAACAGCTCCCTGTATGGGAAGTTGTTGGAGGCGGAGCTGTACACAGTTTCTATGTCTTTTTGGAGGCGCGTAGCGGCCTTAGCAGTATAATACCCGTTGAAGTTTACTAGTAGGATCCATTTCTTGATCATGTTGAAATCACGCTCTGAAAGACTCTCTAGCCCATTGATTCTACTTTTGTATAAGTAGGCTGCGACAGGTACTAGGGACAGGTGTGAGGGTAGGAGGTCTAGAGCAGCCTCGCCGAAAACCTTGCTGAGCAGGCTTAGGGCTAACCTGTAGGACCTGCCTGCCGCCAAAATGTTTTCATACAACACTTTTCTCCCGTGAATGTCTATCTGTGTACTGAACTTGTCTACGGCAGCCCTGAATGCCTTCACGTTGTCTATTTCCTTCTGTTTGAGGCTTAGTGGAGGTGTTGAGAACGCGAACCTCAGATATGATGTTATGCTCACCTCCTCGCCGAAGCTGCGCTGGTACTCGTCATAAAACGATCTTATCATGCTTGCCAGCTCTTGGTCTAGGATGCCTGCTGTGTAGGACGGCAGTAGCTCCGGGTTAGTTATTCTTTGTCCGCTCCTGTTAACCATTATGAAGATGTTAGCCATCTTCTCAAGTATTGCAGGGGTTTCATTCCTAGTCTTGATCACATATAGGGGGATATTGTAGTCAAGTATCTTGTCCACCCAGTACATCAGCCTGTCGTAGGCCTCTTGCCCAAGATTCCTCCTAAGCCTCTCATACTCGCTGGTATCTGTATAGAATCTGTCTCTTATGGCCCTGTACAGGTTTACACCCCGCCTCTCTGAGGGGTCTATGTAGAGTTCAGGGATTTGCTTCGACGGATTTACAGATATTGCGTTAATGTCTATTGTTTTCCCTCCTCTGGATAACTTCGAACCATGCATTAGGAGTATCAAGGAGGTCAGCCTCTGCTGTCCGTCCACAACATAGTAAACCTCACCATCACCCGTCACCAGCGTGGTAGGCTGAGCATCAACAATATCGAGGGCGAACGGGTCTATCTTGAGGTTTGAGGGCTTCCATAACAAGATCGTTCCAGTAGGGTATCCTAGGAGGATTGACTCAAGAAATTTCTTTACATCCTCCTCATCCCAGACAAAAGACCTCTGGAATGATGGTAGTAGAAGCCTCCACATACCCCGCACATTTCTCATAAGCGTCCTAATAGTGACGGTCCTGCTCTCAGGCTCCTCGAAAACCCCCTCAGACATCAGCAAGAAAACCACAACAAGCTTTAAAAATCTTTACAGAGCGATACGATTTCCAACACCTGAAATCTCCCATCGCCACACCCGCCCCCATGACTGGGTAGATAGGTTGCGCACCTCTAGTTAGTAAAGCCTTAATTTTGAACTGGGAATCTGTTTTGGGGGATGGGTTATGGTTGAGGTCCTTTTCCGTGGTGGTTGCTTAGAGAATAGGGAGGCAAAGACTCTATTCAGAGCCTTTATCTCAGTGCTGGTTGTCTTTGTAGTAGGGATGTTCTTTCTTGGTATGTTTGCGCTTGGCATTCTGCTGGCATACAGTCTTCCATATCCATCAGTAGACTTTGCTACCCTGTTGCCGATTTTAACATTTCTCGGCTCTCTATGTTTTGTGAGCGGTACGGGGCTTGTTGTTTCGCTACACCGTTACAGGAAGAAGTCCAGGGTCGAGGTTACGGATGAGGGTGTTGTTTTTGGCGGGAGGCTTGTGAGATGGGGTGATGTGGAGGATGTTAGGGCTTGGTCTGAGTCGTTTAGGGAGGCGGAAGTAGAGAGCTCGCCTGTTATAGGGTACGGCATGTATGGGTATGCCGTTGGCAGAACAACGCCTTCAACCGTCACATATAGAAGTCACAAGTACGTCGTCCTACAGTTTTTCCATAAGAACGGCATAGAGACAGTATACTTTGCGAAGCAGGAGTATTGGCCATTCGTAAAGACCGTATCGGGAATACTGAATCAAAGAGGCACTGTGCCAAAATGGTTTCAAGAACTAGAAAAAACAAGCATCTAATAACACTAAGATAACTAGGAGAAGGAATAGGGTAAGGGACTGGTCAGGTCTTTACATCTCTCCTGGTGATTACAGTTAGCTTGTTCTCCTCTAGTCTTACCTCCACGAGCTTCGATCCGGAGATCCTGTCCCAGAACGGTGTGTTCTTCAGGTCTATGGATATGTATTCGCCGTTAGGTTTTATGGGTATAGTTACGATCCCGTCCTTATAGCGGAAGAGGGGCCACCTGATCTTGACGTAGTTTCCTGCAGGCGTGGGCTTCTCCTTTGAAGCCTCCCCCTTCAAATACTTCTTCCCCCAGGACTCAATGATGGCGTTGGCACTCCTTACAGCCATCTTGACGTAATGCTGTGAGTATGGCCAGCCCCTCAAATACCTGCTCCGCACCATTCTTTCAACCTGTTTTAGTCCCTTAAGTGAGGGCACCCAAAAGCTCCCCCTCATCTCCCATCTAACCACGCCCCATAGAGCATCCAAAGCATCCCTAACAACACCCATGTAACGGTTGACAAAATCCTTCACATCAAGCCCATGCTCAAACGAGAAGATTTCAACCTGTCGTTGTTCTTCCACCTTCGTCAGCTTAGCTCACCCTGCCCATCCAGAGAAGGCCTCTAACACCAAAGATTTAAGGGATTAGCTCAATCGGTGTATTTAACTTAAGGAAACATTTTCCTAACACATCAAAAAACCACGGAAAGATGGACAAAAGCATGAACAGCCTTTAGTCTCGTTATACACTACGTTTAAATTTAAGAGAAAATAATAGATATTGAGGGAAATGGATAACGATATTAAGGAATATTTGATGGAAAAGTTTGGGAGAATACATCCTGCCTTTGAGGTTATGGACAGATACAACCCCGAACTCCTAAAAGGTTTCGTCACTATGAGACGGGCTACGCTTAAGCCCAAGGATGCACCTGAAGGAGCCTTACCAGAGAAGATCAAGGAGTTGATTATAATAGCGGTTGAGGTTGCTTTGGGACGTGGGGAAGGCGGTAAAAGTCATGCTAGACGGGCGGTAAGGCTAGGAGCTACAGCAAAGGAAGTTGAAGAAGCGGTTGAACTATGCACTTGGTTAGCAGGATGGTCTACTTGGGTCGATTGTGGCATGGACGCGGTACTGGCTGCAGAAGATGAGGAAAGAAAAATGAAAGAGGGGAAACCCTTCTATTGGACTTCAGAGGTTACGACATCAGAAGAGAAGCAACACTCCAGAAACATCTCATGAATTCGTGTGGTATGGGTTTAATCACATATAACCCGCTAGTTTAGCCGGCTTCGTTAACCTATGTGTTACTAGTAATGTTTTTGAAGGGGAGAATCGATTTTTTCATTGTTTACTAGGGGTTCTATGAGTCAAAGTTAACAGAGCCTTTTTTGGCTGTTAAGAAAGGTTAAATATAGGAAAAAATGTTTAACTAAAACGGTATGAAAGGGATAAAAATTGAAGGATTAACAAAATATTACGTTGGTGGAAATAACACACTACTGAAAGTTTTTGAGAATATTGACTTATTTATCGATCCAAATAGTTTTACTACGATTATAGGTCCAAGCGGATGTGGTAAGTCCACTCTTTTACAAATAATTGCCGGACTCATAAAACCGGATGCTGGTAGGATAATTATAGATGGGCAAGAAATTAACTCACCAAGACCAGATATAATGTCTATGGTCTTCCAAGATGCGGGACTATTTCCTTGGCGTACGGTTCTACAAAATGTTGAATTTCCACTTGAAATAAAAGGTGTAAATAAAGCCGTAAGAAGAATGTCAGCCAAAAAATATATATCTCAGCGCGGACATTGGGTATGTTGTAGACGCTGCTGATCGCGTACACCGCGTTTCTGACCGTTACGTTCCCCGCGACCGAGTATGCACCTCCACCGTAGACTACGGTTATTTCTCTGCCAATTATGCGGCCATCGTTGGACACGGCGTTTCTGACATGGATCTTGGTCGGGTGTCGGCATGTTGTGGAAGTGAATTCTTCCATTCTTGAGAGTATGAGCTTCACTTGTCTGCCGCGAGTATACATGGCTAGGGCTGCACATATAGTCTCATGGACTGCAGCTCCTCTGTTGCCGAAGCCTCCTCCAACATTTCTTGGGACAACTATACTCTAATCTTTTGCTCAGGAAGCCCTAAACAGTCTGACCGGAGGTTGCTTCCATCAGTCTCCATCTTGGATATGATGGCGGTTGTCTCTAGTTGTGTGTGATACACCTGCTGTCGTATAGTCGCCTTCCACTATGATGTCGGCATGTTCGAAAGCTCTTTGCACGTCCCCAAACACTATCCTCTGGTACGCTGAGATGTTTGGCCTTGACGGCAGGATCTTGACCCGATAGAGCTTCGAGGAGAGGCGTTTGTAGCCTTTAAGCTCCGGATGCACTATGATGGGTGGCGTTTCCCTCGCAGATTCTTCTACGTCGAACGTCGCAGGGAGTCTCTCATACTCAACATCTATTGAGTCGACCGCTTCCATGGCAGCCTCGTATGTCTCGGCAGCAACAGCCGCCACAGACTCACACACATAGCGAACGAATCCGCTGGCTAGTATCGGGGTATCAAGAAGACCTCTTCCATGAAGGCCGCGTGGGACATTGCTGGCCGTCACAACTGATACGACCCCACGCATTTTTTTCAGCCTTACTGGTGTCCATGCGTATCATTCGACCGTGAGGTATTGGACTTTTTAAAGCTGCATACAGCATGCCGGGGAAAACTAGGTCGGTGGTGAAGATGGCTTTTCCGGTTACTTTCTCCACACCAAATATCTGAGACATAAATTGGCCGATATAGCTTTCCGATGTGCTGCTCTGAGTAATCATCATAGGGTTCTCCAGGTTTTTATTCAAGTTGGTCGCCGTATGTCGGCTCTTTAAATCTATCGCGGGCGTTAAATGACTTCATTGGAATGCTGTTATCTGGCTTCTCTCCTGTATGGCTTGCCGAGGGCGGCCGGAAACGATGCACGCCGCGCAATCACAACCAGAGCTATTATAGTGAATATATATGGGAAAGTTAAGAGGAACTCTGACGGGACACTACGCAAAACGCCTGATGCTTGTACTACACCAGCTAGTGCCTCAGCTCCACCGTATATGAGACTACCTACAAACACCCAAAGAGGGTTCCAACGTCCGAACATGACTATGGCTATTGCTATCCAGCCCCTACCGAGGGTCATGTGGTCGATGAAGGTGGAGAGGTGGTATAGGGAAAGGTAGCTTCCTCCTACCCCCGCGAGCGCACCTCCAATGACCAACGCCACATATCTGTACAGGTAAACATTGACTCCGGCCACGTCAGCGGCCATCGGGTCTTCGCCCAAAGCTCTTATCTTCAACCCGAATGATGTATTGTAGAGCACAAAGTAACATACGGGGACTAGCAGTATTACGATCCAGACCAAGACTGGTTGGACAAACAGTGTGTTTCCGATGATGGGGATTAAGGAGAGTCCGGGTAGGGCCACCAGCTCTTTAGCCGGCGGTCTGGGCAGGAGGGCTGATCCGTATAATACCCGTAGCATGTAGCTGGTGGATCCTATGACGACCATCGTCAAAGCTATGCCTGTGACTATCTGGTCTGCCTGAAGTGTGACTGTAGCAAAGGCGAATATAAGGCCGAGCAGAACTCCCACCGCTATACCCGTGATCAGGCCAGCTAGGATCGACCCCGTGTTCACGGCTGTTACGAAACTGACGAAGGCTGCTAAGAGCATCATACCCTCTGTCGCCAGGTTTAGCGTGCCTGAGCTCTCTGAGAAGGTCTCGCCGAGTGCCGTGAAGAGGATGGGTGTGGCTGTCCTAAGCATGCTGCCGACTGTCGTTGCCATTATCCCGACGATGACCGGGTCTAAGATCTCGCTCATCCCTCAACTCGCCTCATCTGTATTCTCCACACAACCTCTGAAACTGCGAAGAATAGCAGCATCAGGCTCAGAAGTATGTCTACGAAGTAAACTGGAACGCCTGTTGTTCTGTGCATTATGTCGCCGCCCACCAGGAGGACTGCAAACAGCAGGGAGAGAGGTATCACGGCTATTGGACTCATTTTGGCTATGAAGACGAGAGGGACGGCCGCAAGCCAGTACCCAGGTGTCCAGACGGGGTTTATGTTTCTCATGACTCCAGAGACCTGTATTGCTCCAGCCAGCCCCGAAGCGGCGCCGCTAATTACAAACGCAAGCACGATTAGTCTACCTACAGGAAGTCCAATGTATCTAGCGGTCTTAAGGCTCTGCCCCAGAATACGGAGCTCAAAACCAAGCTTGGTTCTTGCCATGAGAAGGTAGACGACAGCTCCAAACGCCAAGGCTATCAAGATGCCTATATGGACCTGTGTTCCGTAAATGTTTGGGAGCTTTGCCGTACTGACTATAGGATAGGTTAGTGGATGTTCCTCTCTTACGTCTCTGAGTATGCCTTTTATCAGAAATCGAAGAATGTTCATGGCTACGAAGTTTAGCAACATCGTTGTGATCACTTCGTTTATGCCTAGCTTCGCTTTTAATAATGCGGGTGGAAGAGCCCAAGCTGCGCCAGCCACCATGCCTGCCAAAAGCAGGAGCGGTATAATGACCGGAGAAGGAAGAGGACCAAAGCTATAACCAACGACATTGGCGAGGAGGGCCCCGATCAACATCTGGCCCTGCGCACCCAAGTTCCAGATGCCCGCTCTGAAGCAGATGAGCAGGCCTAAAGCTGTGATAAGGAGTGGCACAAGTTCTATCAAAATTTTTGTCACACCAAACTCCGTTCCAAGGGACTCTGAGAGGATTATGAAATATGCAAAGCCAGGATCAACGCCGGTGCCAATGAGGATAGATGTGCCGACGGCTATGGCGCCTGCGATCGCAACAAACGAGGAAAATGCGGGGCGGATGGCTGCACCAAGCCAAGCGACCAGCACATATCGCCGTCCCTGCTCCATATCTGCAGATTTTTCTTTCCCGCTAATTTAAGCTTTTCAAGACACCAATTACGATGTTTTATCATGAAAAAAATGTGAGACAGAAATGGTGGGGTGAATGTGTCAGCCGAAGCCAAGCTCTTTGAGAAGTCTGTAGAATTCGTCTGGGGTGACGGTCTTCTTCACCTTCCGCTGTCCGCTCCTCACACTGTCACTGACCTCAGCTACCTTAGACCTTATGTCCGCTGGTATCTTCGGGTTAATCCGTAGCAAGTCTATCGCGCCATTGAAGAATGATATCTCGTAGTTTGTAGTTCCGAACGTGCCGTTGTAGATGTCAGCTAAGGCTTGTTCGTATGCTGGCGTGAAGTCCCAGAGTACAGAGGTGAGAAGTATGCCAGCCTTGTCTATGGCTCTCTTGTCGCCTATGACGTCTATGAACCATACACCCTTCTCAGAGCAGGCCTCGATCATGCCGAAGGATGCTCCGTCTCCCAGTCCGAAGATAACATCAGCGCCTAGTCCTATTTGCGCCAGCGTAAATTCCTTGGCCTTCACAGCATCTTCGTAGTCGCCGACAACCGTGAAAAGAAGTTTGGCATTCGCATTCGCATCTTTAACGCCTTGGGCGAATCCTCCACTCTGTCTCAGCCAATAGGTGTCGGACTCGACTGACTGCACAATTCCGACTACGTTGCTCTTTGTCACTAAGCCGGCCAAGTACCCAGCGACGTATGCTGCTTCTGCTGCCTCGAAGGAATATGTCGCCATGAGGCCGGGTTTCAGGTCTTCGGGTCGCTCTCCTCCGACTTCAGAGGCCACTATGAGGAATTTTGAGTTGGCTGGCTGACGAGCAGCTATTTCCTTGACGCCTGTCCTGTAGCCTCCTGCATGTGCTACTATTAAGTGTACTCCTCTACGAACGTAGTCCTCCACAGCCCTAATTGGGGTCTCTCCGTAGCCGAGGTTCTCGCTGAAGGAAAAATCTGCCCTGAACTTCTGAGCGGCCCTCCTCAGGCTGTCGACACCCTGTTGGTTCCAACCTACATCGTTTGCTCTCCCTGGCACCACAATAGCTGTTTTGAGTTTTGTGCCTAACGCGGCTCCGTTTTGTGTCGCCCCAGTAATGGTCTGCACGACAGTGCTGGTAACCGTTTTTTCTCGAATGGGGGCAGAGCTTTGACCTACGAAGTATCCTGCAGCTGCGCCGACGACGATGCCGCCAACGACACTGCCCACTAGGGCTCCGGTGGATACTCCCAACAACTGTCTGCGGGTTAATTTTTGCGCCATGGATATATTTATCGCGCGTCCTGCTTTTAAAGCTTTCTTTCCGGAGTTCGCAGTGACCCTAGAGTAGGATCGTGTTGCCTAAGCTTACGTTATCGGTTTGACACTATGATGCCGTCTGCCCCACCATAAGCCTACCTATCATGTCCCTGTCTGCCCGTCCCCTCTCAAACACTCCGACGATCCTGCCCCCAAACATCACAGCCACACGGTCGCTCAGAGTAAGCACCTCACTCAGGTCATTTGAAATCAGCAAGATGCTCGAGCCTCGGCTAACCTGCTCGAGAAACCTACTATGTATGTACTGAGTTGTTTTGACGTCAAGACCGTGTGTAGGCTGATTGGCTATTATGAGTTTGGGATTCTGGAGCATCTCTCTTGCTACGAGGAGTTTCTGTAGGTTACCGCCTGAGAGTGTTCTAGCTGGAGACGCTGCTCCTCTAGCTACGATGTTAAACTCCTTTATTGTTTCCCGAGCAGTCTCTTGAAACTTCCTCCAAGGTATGAGGAAAGAGTTTGCGAAGTTTGTGTCTCTATAAAGCCTCAGAGCTAGATTCTCGGTTATGTTGAAGTCCAGTATCAGCCCCTCTTCTGTTTTGTCCGCAGTTATGTAGCGTACCCCTAGGTCATACATCATTCTCGGACTTATCCCATGCAACTTCTTTCCTTCGAAGTAGATTTCCCCATTTCGTATGGGCCTGACGCCGGCTAATGCCTCCCCCAACTCATATTGACCGTTCCCTTCCACACCGGCGATTCCGAGCACCTCTCCTTTGTACAGTTTCAGGTCAAGATTCCGCACGACCTCTACTCCCAAATCGTTCTCAATAGTGACAGCCTTTGCACGAAGCAGTTCTGAGCCTGCCTGATGGTGATATTCATGCGCAGTCTGCACCACCTCTGTTCCGAAGATCATAGAGACGAGCTGTTGCGCCGACCTGATTTCATCCCTACTCAGCGTGCCCACCTTAACGCCGTTGCGGAGAACCGTTATTCTGTCGCAGAGGGATGTGGCCTCCTCAAGTTTGTGGGTGATGAAGATCACCGTCCTACCATCTTTTGCCAACCGTCTCAGCATCTCAAATAACCCGGATATCTCAACCGGCGCCAATATTGATGTGGGCTCATCTAGGATTATTATGTCTGAGCCTCTCATTAGTATCTTTAGGACCTCCACCCTCTGCCGCTGGCCCACTGACAGGTCTGACACTGAGACATCGGGATCAATATCGAATCCGAGAGATTTGGCTAAGCGCTTTGTCTCCTCGGCCAGTTGGCTCTCTTTTCTCACGCTGGCCTTTGGTATGCTCAGCATTATGTTTTCAAGTACGGTGAATTTGTTGACGAGCGAAAAATGCTGGTACACCATCCCTATGCCATGCTTTATGGCATCAGCTGGCGACCTTATCTTGGCCCTGTGTCCACGAATCCATATCTCGCCTCGATCTGGCTTGTAGTAGCCGGAGAGTATTTTCATCAGAGTTGACTTTCCGGCTCCGTTCTCTCCCAAGAGGCCATGTATCTCTCCCCTATACGTCTCAAAATCTATGTTCCTGTTGGCCACTACGCCAGGGAAAGTCTTAGTTATGCCAATCATCCTCACAGAGGGAACATCTGTGGCTGTCAACGATCTATCACCTCAGTGGAACGCAGGCTCTGCCTTTAAAGCGTTCGCTCTTAATCCAAATCCTGTCAACTTTTACTTAAGCTTTTCTCTTTATGGTTATGGCCTAGTTATTGCTATGCTCTCTTATGCATGTTCTGGATTATATCATTGGTAGGATATCTGGGATGTTTAGGTTTAACAGGTATTCTTTGGTTGAGAAGGCTTAGTTTTGTTTCATGTCGTTGGTTTAAGCCGTAGGGATGTTTCTGAGAGGTACTATGTGACTAATGCTTCTAGGGAGAGTGTTTGTTAGAAGATGGTTCCATAGATTCTCCAAGATATTCTCTGTAGGGAAGAGGTTTAGGAATACTATAGCTGTTGATGAGGCTGTGATTAAGATGCATTGTCTTAGGGCATATGCATGGTCTGCTGTAGACGTAGATCCAGGGGGAGATACTGGCAATCTACGCTTCAAGGAGTAGGAACATACTCGTCGCTATAAAGTTTATAAGAATGGTCTTGGGTAGATGCCTAAACAAACCACTAGTAATAGTTGATAGAGGTCCTTACTATAGGTGGGTATTGGAGAGGCTGGGACTAAAATATCGATACCAGAGGTTCGGTTTAAGGAATGCTGTTGGGAGGTTCTTCGGATACCTAAAGCAGAGGACTAGGAGGTTCTACAACAATATAAACACATGGAGTATCAAGTCAATAGTTGACTACGCAGCAGCAACAGCAATAATCAGAAACCTAACCACAATAACAAAGATACAAGGAGGCGTATTACTTAGTTGACAGGATCTATAGACATAGGTACTGTCAAGTTGGTATTACCTCTTCTCCTCCAGCCCTGATGACGTTGTGCATCGCAGCAATTGCGGTTACCAGATCTTCTATACTCTTCAACTTCTTCGAATTCACGTTGTTGTAGAACCTCTTCGTCCTCTCCTTCATCTCCCTAAACCATCTCTCTATCCTGTTCCTTTTACCGAAAGTCTCTTGGAAGTAGGTCATTCCAAGCCTATCCAATGCCCATCTATACCACGGTCCCCTGTCTACTACTATGAATGGTTTACCTTCACATGAATCTAATACCTTCCTGAGACCTTCCTGAGGAACTTAATTGCGCTGGGAATCCCTCTCCCCCTTGAAGCGTATACAGCCAATATCTCGTTAGTATCTACATCTACTGCGGCCCAAAGATAACATATCTGAACGCTAACCTTCAGGACGGTCTCATCTACAGCGACCAGCTCCTCACCCTTCTGAAAGGTCTGAAGAGATATGAGAACCTGTGAACCCATATCCTTACCGATTCCCTCGACGCACAGGTTAGACATGGCCTCCCGGAGAGATCCCTCAAGCTAAGTCCTGCTACATAGAGAAAGACAGAATAGAGCTTCTCTACAGGAGAGTACCTATTGAATCGAAAGAGACTGGCTAACATGTTCACTACCGCATCGATTACGTGCGTCATGACCAAAGACCGATCCCAAAAGGCTTAAGTAAAACTTGTCAGTACCCTAGACATAAAGAGAAAAGCTTAAGTAAAAGTTGACAGGATCAGGCTTTGTGATAAAGCGAATACATATACTTGACTGTGGCTCGCTGGAGTTTGATCTATCGTATTTCACTTGGAAAATCAACATAGGCAAGCTCTATCGTTTTCCCGTTTGGTGCACTTACGTCGAGCACAGTGAGGGCGACATCTTGATAGACACAGGCTACAATCTTCAAAATGCTATGAAATACTATGCTTGGGAAAAACCCATCCAGACAGAAGAGCAGCGGTTGGAAAATCAACTCAAGATGCTGGGTAAGAGGCCGGAGGACATAAAATACGTCATCCTCTCCCATCTGCACTTCGACCACTGTGGTAACAACTACCTCTTCAAGAACGCCACCTTTTATGTTCAGAAGGAGGAGCTGAGGCATGCGTATGTTCCAGATCCGTTTGAGGCAATAGGATACAGTCGCGAAACCTTCGACGTGCCGAACTTGCACTACGAGGTCATAAACGGCGAAAAACAGGACTTCTTCGAAGGGATCAGCCTCGTGCCGGCTCCCGGACACTCAGCTGGTCTCCAAGTCCCTATACTTGATAGCAGAGAACTTGGAAAAATATTCATCGACAGCGATGTGATAAACACACAGATGAATTTGGAGAAGAGGATAGTAGGTGGCATACACTGGGACTCGGTAAAGGCTTATGAATCAATGCTGAAGATAATAGACCTTCTCAAGAGGACGGGAGGCAAGCTTTTCTTCGCCCATGATGCGGATTGGTTCCAGTCTGTTAAGAAGGGAAGAGACTATTACGTCTAGTTTCTGCTTAGCCATTGACTCCACTGCAGGTTGTGCAGGTAGTCATCCGGTCTACTTGCTTCCTTTGATGAGTTGTAGCATTCTGGCGTTGAGTTCAGCCAGCGTTTTCTTCCTGTCTTCATCGCTCCAAGTGTAGAATCCCTTACCTGTCTTCATCCCAAGCTCGTTGTTCGTAACTTTGGAGCCTATCCAGCTGGATGCCTCAGCGGTATTGGATAGATGTTTGTTGAGGTAGCTGGAGACGGAGTAATAGACGTCTATCCCTACTATGTCGACGAGCTTGAAGAGGCCGAGAACAGAGAACCTGGGGCCGAAGGCCTCCCTCACAACAGCGTCCACATCCTCGACAGTGGTCTGACCCTGCTCGACCAGGGAGACAGCTTCCCTGAGAAGGGCGTATATCAGCCGATTATGGAGGAATCCGGGTATGTCGGACACCATGACAGGCGTTTTTCCGCAGTTCACCAGCATGGAGCGAGCTGTTTCGACCGTCTCTTTACTTGTTTCCTCGGTCTTGATGACCTCGACGAGCTTGTTGAGATGGGCTGGATTATAGAAGTGTATGCCGAGGACCTTATCCCTCCGTTTAGTCGCTTTAGCTATCTCTTTTATGGGTATGCCTGATGTATTGCTGGCCAGTATCGCTTTAGCGGGAGCACTGTTATCAATCTGACTGAAGACAGCTCTCTTTAGTTCGAGGTTCTCGGGCACGGCCTCCACTACCAAGTCACAATCTCTGGTCGCGGCGACGTTGTCCGTCGAGTATTCGATTCGCTGGAATATAGCGTCCGCCTGGGATTTTGTCAGAACTTCATGCTGGACGAAAGCATGAAGGTTGCTTCGTATTCTTTCCTGTGCCTGCTGGAGTATTTCATCTTTGATGTCTGTTAGTATGACCGTGTATCCTCCAGTGGCGTAAACTTGAGCAATGCCTGGACCCATAGTTCCGGCTCCAATGACGACAACTTTCTCGGGCATAGCAGCATATGGTCATCGCTTGTATATAACTCTAGAGAGAGCGGTTGCCTTAACTACCGATTTCGGTAGTCTTATCAAGCGTGCGGGTTTCGCTGTGATGCATCAATGTACCATTGGATGGTGGTGCGGTGAGTACGGGGTGAAGCCTTAAATATGGAGCCTAGGCTCCACGGATACTGGCTATTAGCAAGCGAGAACAAGCGCTTGTGTGCGCGATCGCAGGTCTGGGCTGACCTTACTAGGTTTGAGGAGTAACAGGAGCAGGACTTTACTGACGAAGCTACCTGTCGACCTCGTGCATGAAATCGCGTGGCTTCCGAAGAGGAACCACTTCGGAGGAATGGTTGACCTCGCAAGTCGATTAGACCCAAAGGTGATGTAGATGTGCCTATCAAGGTCAGCCGTAGGAGGACTGGGGATTATGAGCTCGTCTGGGGGCATAGACAACTCTACGCAGACGAGCTGGCTGGTCTGTCTGAAATCTCCGCTCTTGTAGAGGACATGGTTGAAGAGGAAGTTCTCAGACAACAAATCGTGGAGAATCTCTGCCGAATGGACAAGATGCCGATCGAAGAGGCTGAGATCTTTGAGACATGGAGTAAACGCTTCAACCGGTCATATGAAGAGATAGCCAGAAAATTGGGTCTAAGAAGGGAGTATATCTACAATAGGGTTGAACTTCTCAAGCTTACGCCTGATGTCAGAACTTTGCTCAAAACGATTAGTAGCGATACGAACAGATTTTGGCTCTACCATGCGAGGCTACTGCTGAAGGTCAAGGACCCGCGCCTTCAGTATCAGCTCGCATTAGAGACGGTTCGGCATGGGTTGATTTCTAGGGAACTGATGAAGAGAATAGAGGGTGTGATGGGAAAATGTGAGAAGGAGCTCGAGGGAAGCCAAGGCAGACCACCATATGGGCAGCGGGAAGGTATCTTCTGTAAAGATTGCTACTGAGCCTAGCTATAGGAGGTGTATAACGGTTGATTAGACTAAGCTATCCGTTAAAGGAGTCCATGTATATGTTTGATCTGCTGTAGACGTGGATTCAAAGGAATTATTGGCTCTGGAGGCATCTTATGGTAGGAGTAGCCTAAACGCCCTATCATTCCTTAAGAAAGCATTAAAGATGTGTACAAACAAGCCGTTGGTCATAGTGGATAAAGGCCCATGGTATAGGTGGGCGTTTGAGAGGTTTGGGCTAGAGTATAGGTATGAGAGGTTCGGTATTAGGAATAGGGTAGAAAGGTTCTTCAGATACCTAAAGGAGAGAACTGTAGTATTCCACCATAAGATGAGCGCGAGAGACCACATACAGGGAATCACGAACCACAAACCATTCCTAAGCCTATTCACATTATACTATCGGGCTGCGAGGACAGGGAGGTGAGCAAAAATGCTTATTTGGACACTATCCCGTTAGACAGGTTAAATGATATAAGGGAGCTGCCGGCAGGTTGTCCCATGGCAAGGGAGATTAGGGTTGGGATATGCCCTGTTATGATCGAGTATCCGGTCAGCGAGATCATTACAAGAGTACCGCTTTATGAGGAGGCTGGCTTTGACCTGCTGTGGGAGGGTGATCACACTCTCCCATGGCACCACACGAACGGACACAACGCCAGCGCTCTTGTGATGGCTGAAGCATATCTGCAGCGGTCCAGGAAGATGGAGGTCCACTACATGGTGGCCGGCACGGGTATTAGGCATCATCCAGTCGACATAGCGCTAAGCACAGCCACGATGGCAGTTCTTCACCCGGGTAGGGTGGTTCTTCACCTAGGCACTGGAGAGGCCATGAACGACAAGACTACGACAGGTCGTTGGCCGCCAGCAAGGGAGAGGTTGGAGAGGTTAGAGGAGGCACTCAGGCTCATCAAGATGTGTTGGGAGTCGAAAGAATATTTCACGTTCAGAGGGAAATACTTCAATTCCTTCTTCTACCTTTACGATAAGCCTTCGAAACCAATCCCAATAATAGGTGTGGCAGGAGGTCCAAGAGCCGCTGAAATAGCTGGCAGACTCTGCGACGGGATACTGACGCTCGGTCCTCTGGACTATCTCACCAAAGTAATCATACCGGCGTTTGAGAATGGAGCTAGAAGCGCAGGGAAAGACCCAGGCAGGCTCAGCAAGATGGTATTCCTAGATACCTCCTACCATCCTGACATAAAGGAGGCCTTACGCAAAGCGCGGCTCTACGGGGGGGTTCTCATACCCGAGTGCTATTCTGTGGTGCAAGACCCCAGAATAATAGAGCAAAGGTCTTCGTTGGTAAGGGATGAAATCTTGATGGAGATCTTCACAGTTGCCTCTAAGCCAGAGGAGATTATTGAGAAATACGCGGCCTATGCTAAGGCTGGGTTTGACACGTTGATCTGGGCTGAGATCAGTCCTGACCCTAACCTCACGCCAAAGATCTGCAAAGAACATGTTATCCCCGCCTTGAAATCCTCCCTTTAATCTAGGGTCTCTGTCGGCGGATACTCTGGGTTTGTGAAGATGTATACCATGCTGAGTTCAGAGTTGGTGTCGTTTAGTACTATGTGGGGCGTACGCGAGGGGATGTAGATCGCTTCACCCTCGCTGTACTCACCGTGCCACTCGGCGTGATAAGCTTCCCGCTCCCCATCAGGATATATGCCAGCTCATCTTGAGTGAATATATTCTTCGTCCTGAACACGGGCTTGAAGACGGAAATGCCCAACATTGCTTTCTTGGCACCGACTGTTCTGCCTGTCAACAGTTCTGTGAGGAAGATGCCCCTAACTCCACCCTTCTACCGTTAGAGGGTGAGACCATGTGGAAGAGAGGCGTTAGTATGGTTACATTAGTTGACTGGGGTATGGTTTCAGTAGAAGCAGCCGAAGATGACAGAAGTGGAGGGTTTAAATGGATGGCTAATATCGTTGTGAGCGTGCAATTCGGCCTTAGACTACCTAATTCTGGACAGTTAGCCGAACCAAATAATATTCTGACATTGGCCCGCTTGGCAGAACAGGCTGGATACCATAGTGTGTGGGTGCACGACCATATTCTGTGGAGTGCCAAACAGGCCGCAGCCCATCCTACTATTGGAATACCAAACAATAAGATAAATACTAATTTTTTTGAATCGATAACTACTTTAGCCTTTCTTGCAGGTGCCACGACAGACGTAAAACTTGGTGTTGCAGCAATTATTTTACCGCTGAGGCAACCGATTTTACTTTCAAAGCAGCTATCGTGTTTGGATGTACTATCCTCAGGTCGTCTACTAGTGGGTATAGTTCCCGGTGCTCCAAAAATAACGATATCTGAGTTTGAGGCATTAAATGTAGATTATGGTTTGCGCGGACGCATAACCGATGATTACTTACGTGCTGTAAGGAAAATCTGGTCTGAAAATCCTGCATCGTATGATGGTCAATATGTTAGATTTAGAGATATCGAAATGATGCCAAAGCCTGTAAGAGGGAGAATACCTCTGTTGATAGGAGGAGGAGAGAAGGGAATTAGTGAGAAAGCCTTGAGAAGGGTTATAGAATACGGAGACGGCTGGATCCCAGCTTATCTTACTCCAGAAGAACTTCGCGAAGGAATACTACGTATAAAACAAGGGTTCTCCATAAAAGGAAGACCTGATCAGCCAATAATTGTACATGAAATGTTTATAGCAATCAGAGAACAGACAGAGATACCAACAAGTTATAAAAATTTTCTACAAAGTGTTTTCGGCTCCGATCAAGAAGTAATAAGACGGAGCTTAATAGGTAATACGAGTATGATCATAAATAAGCTACAGCAGTATGTTGATACGGGAGTAGATATTACCGAACTTAAGTTTATAGCAAAAGATGTTAATGATATGATCGAGATGGTTAAGATTTTTGCAAGGGAAGTAGCTCCGTCATTTTAGCATCCGATTTTATAGCAATCACACTCGCTGGCACTTCATCTATATCTATCAATAGAATTGGAGTTATAACTAAATTAACGTAGCAATTCTCTACCTTTGACATATTACCCAGATTTTCAATAATCAGAACATCGTTTTTCAAAAGTTCCATATGAATCGGATAATCGAATTTCTCTTTTCGAAGTGGATAAGGTGCATCAACGGAGCTAGCATCTATGCCAACAAGCTTAATTCCTTTACGAATTAACAATTGGCAGAGTTCATTCGACAAATATGGGTGCTGCCCATAATATACATCAGATCCAAAAAGCTTTGAAAAACCAGTACTAATCAACAAACATTGGATATTTTGCCATTCGATATTATGAGGGAGGTCAGCACTGGTTATAGGCTGTGAATTATTTTTACTCACCTGCACAACAAAGGCTTTGGTTTGGAAGTAATCCAGATTATAGTTCTCAATGCACTTTCCGTCTTTGTAAAGTAATTTAGGAGTATCGATATGTGTTACGGCATGTGTTATAAATGAGATTTTCCTGTATTTTATTCTGTTACGATTAATTTCATTTACGATCTCTGCATCAAACCACTTATTGGCTATACTTTTCATTGAATATTGTGTTAGATTGAATATGTCTATTGATTTATCTAAATGCCTACCGTGCAACTTGCTGCTGTTCCGTTCTCGAATAAATACAGTATCATCAATCAACTTCTTAAGTTCTCTCACGGATAGGTTCGACCTCACCGCTTCTCGAGCCAATTTATACTGTAAGTTCGGATCTGCCACTTTTAATAAGAGTCTACCCATATATAAAACCCCTGAATTAGTATCGCTGCTAATTTTCTTTAAAAACTCGCGCACTGGTTCGGCGAGTTTGAGCAACTCAACTCGATTGTAGATATATTCCCTTTTGATGCCAAGCATCCTTGCTATCTCGTCATAGGTTTTATTTAAAATTCTCTTGCAAGCTTCAAAAAGCTCAGCCTCTTCGATGGGGTTTCTATCCTTTCTAAACATATTCTCCATTAAATGTTGCACCATAACTTCTTTATCATTGATGTCTTCTATAATTGCTGATATTTCTTTAAGACCCGCTAACATCGCAGCAGCAACCCTGCGATATCCCCAAACCAATTCATAATGAGAACCCTTTGGCCTTACCTTGATAGGAACGTCAACATCACCCCTCTCCCTTAACACCTTAGCAAGTTCAACTAAATCACCCATATTGGACCGTTTTGGTATAAAAGAGATATCCTGTATAGACGAAACCGGAATTCCCGCTAAACCTTTAATTCGATGTCCCCTATTTTTTCTCATGTGCGTCTCCCCTACTGCAATACGTAACCAGTTGTAAATAAAAATTTCGCTCTTAATCCATTGTTTGTTGGTGGGTTTTTATGTCTTTACTATTATTTTGATCTTCTCTATTGTTGGTAGTTTGTTTGTGTTTCTCTGTAGCTGGAATAGGCTTAGTATGTGTCTAGGTTGTCCTTGGATACCCTTCTTATGTACTGATAGCCATTGCCTTAGTATTGATGCCCTGTTCTCACAATTATTTATATGGACATCTCCCCTGGTATACTCCCTCAATGAATGGTTTACGTATGTATCGTTGATCCTCCCTCTACATGCCTTGATGCTACCCTAGCTACCGTCCCACCCTTAACATCCCTAGAAGGTATGTATTACCTCATATCCATTACGGCATATTATGGTGAATATGGGGATAACGTCCTTATCCCATCACCCCCTCCCCTACCAGCCCTCAAACCCCTACAGCTAGGCCTCCTACCAAGAAGTATTATCCTACCATGGTTGCCCCTACCCTTCAGACCAGCATTCACATACATTATCCTTCTGAATGATCTGTATACCCAACATCTATAGAGGCCCTCAAAAGAGGGACATTAAGGCATCCAGACAAATACATTATGAAAAGCCCTCGTTAATGGGTATCCTTGAGTATTCGAAATCAGTACTACCCTTATCGTTGAAGGTCCTTAAACAAACCCTCCACCTATACCTCCTATACACACCCCTATACCATCCCCAACCTAAAACAGACAAAGAACCAAGGGGATGTGATCTATGGCTGAAGCATTTTGGCGTATTAGCTGAAAAAATAGTGGTCTTACGTAAGGAGCTTGTGAATGATGGTGAGAATAAAGAGTGGTTCAAAAGAAGACTTCAAGAGGCGTCATCTCAACATCTAGGCTTTCCTACTAGCTATAGCTAGTAGGAAAGTTCAAAAATAATGCCTCTTCTACTTGTGGGAAGATTTTTGCGTTATGTGAAAGATAATCTCTAGCGCGCACCGAAGCCCTCAGGAAGAGTTTCTGCTCATCTTCTCTATCCTTGTCAATTACACCCATTTTAATTAGTGTTTGAAGTTTTTGTTGAGATTGGTCCTTCTGAGCTCCCTCCGAAGGTATTTTCTCGTAGACATACCTAATTACTCTGGAAGCTATTAATGCCGAAGCTAGAAAATGCCCTTGTTCATACTATTTTATTGCTGTTCTAATGTTGTCAGCTTCAAGTGTCTCCTCAGCTGGAAGGTCTTTCTCTATCTTCTCAACCTCATCCATAAGCTGATTCAGCCGATCATTAGATGCAGGCGGAATACAGACGTATAGGGAGGATCTGCAGGGTAGAGTTGCTGAGGGAGGCTCTGGTACTTGCCGGTCAGGGTGAGACTCAAGTTAAGAACCCTGAAGGGAAGCAAGCCTAACGTCGAGCTCTTCTCAAACGCATTGCTCAACACAGGCTTTACGGGAGCCTCGCTGGAAACAATCATCCCATCAAAGCTGGCTGAGCAAGTGGGGGCTCTGGCCACCAACATGTCAAGCGGTTGAAGCCTAATACGACACAGCAGAGGCGAAATCCTCAAAACAGCATCTATCTGTTAACCGGCTTCCGCAGCTCCGTCAGGGTTTCTTCTAGCGCTGAAACCGTGGCCACAACGTTTGCCTCAGTTGCTTGGTACCCCATGTGACCTATCCTCAGCACCTTACCCTTCGTTTCACCGTATCCTCCTCCGATTAGGATGCCGTGCTTATCAGCCATGTGGCTTACAATTCTTGCTTCGTCGAGTTCTTGCGGAATGCGGAACGCTGTGACGGTGTCAGAAGCATAGGTTTCACTCTTTGGCCACAGAGACAGTCCAAGCCGCTTCAGGGATGCGCGACACATCTCAGCCACCCTCCTGTGTCTGGCATGCGCTGCAGCCAACCCCTCCTCCAACAGCTCGCTTAGGGCTTCGTTGAAGGCGAAGATCTCGGCTGTGAATGGTGTGTATGGAAACCTTCTAACCTTCCAAGTCTCCCTCCAGTCTAGCAGGCTTAGGTATGAGTTCCGTATCGGTTCCCTCTTCCTCTCGATCGCATCCCAGGCATATTGGCTCAAGGAAAGCGTCGTCAGGCCCGGCGGTGAGCTGATGCACTTCTGGGAGGCGCATATGCATATATCTATCCCCCATTCGTCCGGCCTTACGTCTACCCCGCCAAGAGAGGCCACAGCATCAACAATCGTCACAATCCCGCGTTTATGTGCTTCTCGACAGATTTCAGCAACAGGGTTCAGTATGCCTGCAGGCGTCTCACAGTGGACAACGGTTAGCGCCTTGATATCTCGTGATGTGTCAAGCTTTTCCTTGACGGCTTCAACAGATATGATCTCGTCGTATGGCACAGATACTTCAACTGGCACAGCCTTGTAGTTTTTGACGTAGACTGAGAACCATTTGCCGAAAGGCCCGGAGTCGCACACCAGCACCCTGTCTCCCGGGTTCACGACGTTCGCCACAGCGGCCTCCAGACCCAGAACTCCCTCTCCTTGAAGGATCAAAACGTCCTCTTTGGTTTGGTACACTTTTCTGAGTTTTTCGAGTGTATCCTCGAAAAACGAGACAAAACTTGGATAGTAATGGTAAATCTGAGGTCTCGAAAGGGCCTCCAGAACCCTAGGAGAACACTCCACAGGGCCCGGTGTCATAAGGAGTCTGATGTTGCCTCTAGCTGGATGCCAGACCATAACAACCACGAGCATGCATCAACAGGCAGCCTGATTTATATGTATACCTGTCACGGCGGCGGCCTGCTGGATTCGATACGAACAGCAACATCTAACCAAAACGGCTATTTGCGCGTAGCCTTAGAAAGTTTATATAAGACTGAGTCGGCGAAATACGTCTATGAATATTAATATTTATGATATCATTGTGGTGGGCGCTGGGCATAATGGTCTTGTGGCAGCCGCCTACTTAGTCAGAAAAGGCTTGAAGGTTCTCGTTATCGAGAAAGCTGCCATACCTGGGGGCTGCGTGAGGACATCAGAGGTCTTTCCCGGCTTCAAGGTCAACGTTTACAGCTTTGAGCAGTATCTCATCCACTCAACTCCAATCATCCAAGACCTTGAGCTTGAAAGATATGGCCTCCGCTACTACCCTGTAGACCCTGTGATTTTTTCGCCCTTCCCTGATAAAAGATACGTGTTATTCTACAGAGACTTGGAGAAGACTGTTGAGAATATACGGAGGCTCTCTCCCCATGATGCGGCCGCCTACAAGAAGCTTGCTCAGGAGTTTGAGGTTGTCAATGGTCTGCTTGGCAGCCTATCACTAAGACCACCTCTGTCCGTGAACGACTTGGTTTCTCTCGCCCAAGAGGTAGAGGCGGAAGATTTGATACAAATCATACTGGCGAGCGCCAAAGATATACTTGATGAAACTTTTGAGACAGAGTATGTCAAGGTACCCATAGCGTTTCTTGGACCCGCGGCGATCGGTCTTCCGCCGTCACAAAAAGGAACAGGCTGGACTGTGGGTTGGCACTTGGGAGCTAGAAGGTTGGCACGCCCCTACGGTGGCGCCGGAGCCTTGATAGAGGCGTTGGTTAAGATGATCAAAGCCTACGGGGGAGAGATTCTTCTAAACCATGAGGTGATCAACATATTGGTAAAGAATGGTAAGGCCACAGGTGTAAAGCTGTCTGACGGCCGTCAGCTTGAGGCAAAGGCCATTATAGCTGCCTGTGACCCGAAGCAGACATTTCTGAGACTAATTGGCGAAGAACATCTTGACAGTTTATTTGTCTCAAAGGTGAGAAAGATCAAGATAGCAAATGGGTTGGCTATGAAGGCGGATTTTTCACTGGATGGCTTGCCGACCTACGCATGCAACCCTACAAAGGATGTCAACGAGTGCCACAGGGCGGCGACCTACATAGCGCCCTCTCTTGAAACACTCGAGAAGGCATATGACGAATACAAGTTTGGAAGAAACCCTAGGGAACCCGGCTTAATGGTATCCATACCTTCAGCCTCAGACCCAAGCTTGGCCCCTTCAGGCAAACATATTCTTTCGCTTGAAACTAGGTACACACCCTATGCGCTCAGCAGTGGTGAAAGATGGGATGATATCAAGATGCAGGTTGCCGAGCAGCTGCTTGACTTGTTCTCTATCTACTCGCCGGATGTTAAGAAGCTTGTGCTTCAGATGTATGCGGCCTCACCCCTCGACTGGGAGAGGGAGTTGAACCTTCCGAAGGGAAACTTCTTCCACATAGATATGACACTCGACCAGATGTTCTCACTAAGACCCTTGCCGGGCATAAGTCATTATAGAACGCCAATCAAAGGTTTATACATCACTGGAGCAGGTACGCATCCTGGAGGAGGAGTGAGCGGCGCACCCGGCTATAACGCTGCCCAAGTGGTTCTCCGAGACTTCAATCTCTAACACTGAAGAGTCGCTCAGCATTTTCTCCTAGGACAGAGCGCATCTCATCCTCAGAAAGTTCTGCAGCTTGTAGCTTCATCAACTCCACAGACAGGTCATGGAAAGGAACATCACTTCCCCAGAGAACCCTCTCCTTTCCTATGGCCTCAACGGCCTCCTTGATTTTTGTATGCATCGGCATGCCAGAAGGCTCGAGGTAGATGTTCCTCCTTCTACGGGCGACCGCGAGTGTGCCATTGATGTAGACTATGTTGCCATGGCCCATGTGGCCGAGGATAAATCTCTGGTCGGGAAATCTCTCAACAAGCTCCTCGATACTCCACGGAAGAGTAAAGGGCGGGTGGCCGCAGTGAATGAGAATAACCCAGCCAACACTCCTGGCCGTCTCGACGATCGGGTGGACGATAGGGTCGTCCGGCAGATATCCATCGAGAAGAGGGTGGAGCTTCACGCCCACAAATTTAGGGTTCTTAAGGTTCTGCCTGAGAAAATTTATCGTTGACTCAGTGCGGGGGTTGACCCAAGCCATCCCTAATAGCTCATCGTATCTCTTCACGGCCTCCGCTACCGCTTGGTTATCATAAGAAAAGACCACCGCTCTTCTTATGCCGAAGGTCTTCATTTCCCTGATTAAGCTCTCAGCCGTCATCGAGACGTTGAAAGCAGGATAATCCCCTATGTGGCTATGCACATCCACTATCTTAAACCGGTGACCAAGCTCCTTGGGGTGTAGGTCTCTCCACACTTCACAACGTCGACAGTATCCTATATTTAAGGATTTCACTTCAAGGACACATTCAATCCCACGCAGTATTGCTTAAGAACCGGAACATTATCCACCAGACATGCAAGCGAAGTAGGAAGAATGATATGAAGAACTTCCTAAAATACAACTTCCCACAAAGGTCTTCACCCAGTCCTAACCCCCATCACAAGAAAAAACAGAGAAAGCCTATGAGAAAAACGGTAAAAACCCTCCATCCATTAAAGCATGGATACACGTTAAAGACCTGTTAACTTAGGTGTTACTGTTCTATATTTTTAGGATAAGAACAGGTTTTTCTGTGGTTTTCTACGTACACCTATGGGCTAAAGTTAACAGAACCCACTGGGCTATAGGATAAACCTAATATATTACCTAAACGTAGTTAAAAATGTCATGAGCTCAATTATACACATGTTAAGAGAGGCTTCAATAGTTGTAATTAATGGGTTTAGAGTCCAATCGGGTGATGTTGTAACAGTTCTTGCAGATGGTGAAAGAATGCTTGAAGCGCAAGCGTTGGCTGGATCTGCAGCATCTGTCGGAGCGGATGTCGCATTACTTGATGTTACACAGCATGTCGTTAAGGGTCTTCTTAACCCTGGAATTCCCGAGCCACCAAGGAATATTTCAAATGCTGTAATTAATTCCGATGTTGTTATAATAAAAACAAACATAGACTATGCCCATAGGTTTGCACATACTAACACCGTTAGAAAGGCCGTTGATAACATGGCTAAGATTGCTTCGGTAGAGGAGGGGCTTGGCACGTGGGGCTTAACATCTCAAGATATAGAAACGGTTCATCAAAGGACTGTTAAGCTTGTTGAAGCATTTAAAGGAGCTGATAAAATTCATGTCACCACAAAGAAGGGTTCTGATTTCATGCTTTCTATCAAAGGTAGACCTCCCTTACTAGTCACACCTATAAGAGAGAAAGGTGTCATGATGGGCCCTATGCCCCTTTGGGGCGAAGTTGCATATGCTGCCATTGAAGATTCTGCTAACGGAACCATAGTATGTGACGGAGTGATGAATTTTGTCGCTCCATTTGGAGTTAAAACACCTATAATACTAAGAGTTAAAAATGGAAGAGTTACAGAAATATCAGGAGGTGAAGAAGCGGAAAAGCTAAAGAAGGTTTTAGAAGCAGCAGACGAAAATGCTAATGTAATAGCAGAATTTTCTATAGGATCTGGTCATTTGGAGAAATTCGGTACTCTTTCTGAAAAAGGAAAGTATGGAACTATCCATATAGCCTTAGGTGATAATCATCATGCATATCCTGGTGGAAAAAATGTGAGTAAATACCACATCGATGCGACGATTAGATATCCTACGGTAGAAGTAGATGGACGTCTCTTGATTAGAGACGGGGAATGGATATTCTAAACATACAGAGTGTTTTGATCACTTATATGTACACACCCTCTATATATGTTTAGATGTGGCGACTAATAGACTGGTTTTGGTTTTAACATCTATTACGTCCAAAACAACTCGAAACCAAGGCCACAACAATTATAGCAGACAAGACATTATCCCAATACTATCCGCCGGTGCAACGTTAGCTTAGGTGTTTGCATTGTATTTTTGAGGGGGCGGACTGCTTTTCCTGTGGTTTTACATGAGCTTTATCTGGCTTTTCTTGGGCTGAGCTTTAGGGCTGTTTCATGCGAAGGATAATACACAAAGTTATCAGAACTTCCAGTGGTTTAGGTAACCTTTATAAAAAGGCAGCAAACTAAAAATGATGGTGTTGACATTAAATGAACGCTAAAAAATTTAGATACATTGGACAACATATACTCTCAAGTTATTTTTTGGAAAAAATCACTGGTAAGGCAGTATACGTGAGTGATATTAAGTTACCTAACATGCTCTACGCGGCGCTGAAGAGAAGCCCACTACCAAGTGCTAGAATCTTAAAAATCGATGTTAGTAATGCCCTTAGGATTAAGGGTGTAAGAGCTATTATCACGGGTGAAAATATTCCTAAAGGATTACATGGCAGAGGCTTATTAGATACGCCCATTCTCGCCATAGATGTTGTGCGATATGGAGGAGAACCCGTAGCGGCCGTGGCAGCTGACGATCAAGAAACAGCTTACGAGGCAGCCGAGGCTATCAATGTTGAATATGAGAGGCTACCTTCAGTACAGAAGGTGGAGGAGTCGTTGTCAGAAGCACCCACCTACATTGTACATCCACAATTAAAAAGCTATAAAAGGCTTACATCAAAACTATATCGCACTAAAATACATCCTACACTTCCTAATGTCCCGGCTTATCAAAAAATAGTTACCGGTAGATTTGAGGAAGCGGTTAAAAACGCGGATTGCATCGTCGAGGGCTCGTACTCAACTAGCAGAGTACATCACGCTCAGCTGGAACCCACATCAATCATAGCAAGAGTTGACTCTTCGGGGATTTTAGAGGTAATAACATCCGGACAGACACCCTTCCGGACTCGTAGAGAGCTTAGTGATTGTCTCGGAATTCCTGAAAGTAGTATAAGGGTTATTGTACCAAAACATGTAGGTGGAGGATTCGGCAATAGAGGTGCAGCTATATACGAGCCTATTTGTGCTGCTTTAGCTCTAAAAACTAATGGAAGACCAGTAAAACTTACCTTGAGTAGAATGGAAGAATTCTCAACAACAACTACACGGCATGAAACAAAAATAACAATTAAAGATGCCGTGAAAGCTAATGGTCGAATAATTGGAAGAAAAATACAGATTATTTACAACGGCGGAGCCTATTCTGTAGCTGGAAACGTGGCCGTGAGAAATGCAGTATACGCTATTAGTAGCGTGTACGACATACCGAATTTAGACGCAGAGATATTTAGGGTTTACACGAATCAAGTACAAGGCGGAGCCTTTCGTGGGTTTGGATCAACGCAGGTATATTGGGCTATCGAATCCCAAATGGATGAAATCGCCGACAGGCTAGGAATAGACCCAATAGATTTAAGGTTACGTAACGTGTTAATAAATGGACGAGTTTCATGTATCGGTGAAACGATTTATGACGATACAACTGTCGATGTCTTAACCGCTTTCAATCGAGCTATTTCTAATACGCCAGTACCTACGCCCAGTAATCACTCTTGCCGTATAGGAAGGGGTGTGGCACTTGCTAAACATCAATGTGATGTAACATATCCTAACATAGCACTAGTTAGAGTAAATGAAGATTCAACTATAGACCTGTTTATTGGTTCAACGGATATCGGACAGGGAATTTTTACCTCACTTGCCCAAATCGTTGCCGAAGAGTTTAAAATTGATCCAAGTATGGTAAGAATTATCTCATCGGACACCCTTATTACACCCGTCGCTACGGGGTCAAGTGGAAGCAGACAGTTGGTTCAGATGGGCTTAGCTGTGGTAGCTGCTTGCAGGGATGCTAAAAACAAGATTCTAGAACAAGCTGCTGAATTGACCGGCATGCAAAAAACTAAACTCATACTCGAAAACGGAAAAATCTGTATTGGCGAAGATAAGAGGGAGGTCCTTAACTTGAAAGAATTGTTTTCAGCAGGTCCAATGGGCGGTGATTTTAATAAAACTGAAGGAATCATCATGGGTAAAGGAGTCTTCTATTCAGATATTGCCGAGATTGATCCTGAAACGGGTCATGCATCAAGTAAGAAAGTGGCCCTCGACTACACACCGGTTTGTGCTTGTGCCGATGTTGAGGTAGATATTGAAACAGGTGCTATGAAAGTTCTAAATTTACTAATTGTTACAGATGTTGGTAAAGCCATTAATCCCGTAATGGTAAAAGGACAAATTATTGGAGGCGCGGTTATGGGTGTTAGTACTACATTATACGAACAGCTATTAGTAAAAGAAGGACACGTTTTAAATCCAACACTCATGGAATACATCATTGCAGGTTCACAAGAAGCACCTGAGATAAATTTTATGATAATAGAAAGTGAAAAAGGACCTGGCCCCTATGGTTCTAGATCTATAGGCGAAGTACCAATACTACCGATTGCTCCGGCTATAGGCAATGCATTAAAAAAAGCAATAGGATCGAGAATCTATTCACTACCATTAGATGCGGAAACTGTTTATAATGCAATAAAAAATCAAACCTCATTAAGCCAGTGATAATCAATTCTACCAATGAGCATCATTGTAGTAGAGGTGTAATTTGCCTATGGCCTCCCGTACACCCGTTTCAACAGATTAAGATGTGTCGACGATGTGTGATTTGTCTCTTAGGTATACTGCAGATATTCTCCACGCAGATGATGAAATTTTTAGGGTCTTCACGAAAAGCGAATGGATTCAGATAGGTTCAGGTTGAGAAGCTCTTCAGATACCTAAAGGCGAGAACAACCGTACTACGCTGTAAGTAGATCTCAAGGGACGGTACAAGGGAAAAACATACATATACTATCAGCATGGGTGTAATCTATATATAATAGTGGCTTTCGTTTTAGGTACATGAAAGTAACCAAAATTTCTGAATATAACGTGGCCAGAAAAGAGTTAGGTAGTGATGGCAGTTACGTGAAAGAACTGATCACCCGACATAATACAAAAACTAGTAAGGGTATGCTTGGTGTTTCTGTCTTTAAACCGAGATTTCAATCTAAAGTGTTGACTCATAGTGAGGATGAATTAGTCTATGTTATGGTTGGAAGTGGGAAACTATGGACACCATATGAAACGATATCATATACTGAAGGTGATTCACTTTTTATACCAGCTGGAATACCACATAAAGTAATCAATGACGGTGAATCTGACCTCATGATGATTTTCTTTTTCACATATCCAGAGTATCCTCCCACTGAGATTAGAGATTGAATCTGTTAATAGTTCTAGAAATACTCCTACATTATCTGTTGTTACATCAGATCAAGCCTTAGAATACGTCACCCTACCCATGAGTAATCTATGGGTGGTAGTCTTGGTATGAGCCTGTGGAGGGCCCTTGTAAACCCCTTAAGCTGCCTATACGGCATACTGAAAAGATACCTCACAACAGCAAGAAACATAACATACATATAGGTAACCCTATACGGCCTACCAACCTTACCCAAATTTAAAAGGCTAAGATCAAGATCATAACTCTCAAGGAAGTCAAGGCTTAGGAGGAGCTCACCACGCCTAATAAGCCTCTCATCAACACCCCTCCAATCCATAAAAAGAGAAAAAATACAGGATTTAAACAATTAAGCCACAAATCATTTTGTAACACTTTACACAAATGTTATCATTTCTGATGTAGTTATTGTTGCTGGGAATGCTGGGCAGAGGTTTGCTATTACATTTAGTGCCATAGCCTGTATTTCGTCATTCATCGCTGCTACACAATCCATCGGGACTATGACTCTGTATCCACGTATGCAATATCCAGCAACAGTATATAATACGCAAACATTTGTTTTAACACCTACTACAATAGCTGTATCTATTTCTGGAAGATTTTCCAGAAGCTCATCCATCCATGTGTGAAAAAAGATATCATGCGTAGTTTTGGGGACAACGTATTCTTTAGGCCTGTTTACAGGCTTAAGCTCATCAACCACCGGCCCAAACCAGCCATTGAAACTCCCTCTCAACCTCTTCCATCTTATTTCACCAGGGGTTGGATACCCATGCGAATCTTGATGAACCACAACCATATCAAGCTCTCTCGCCCTATCCAGAAGCTTCTTAATATTTGGAAGAATCATTTCGGTCATAGGTACATAAAATGCCCCATTTGGATTACAGAAATCATACTGCATGTCCACAATCTGTAACAACGTCTCCTCTACCTTAACCTTCACAGGTATTGGTTCAGGAAACTTTAGCAGCATTCTGTCATTTGAAAACTTGTTGTAAGACTATTTATGTGTTAGGGTTCTCTTTTATGTAGTTTCGTTAGTTGTGATCATCCTTGGCGATCGGGTGATAGTACCATCATGTGTTACAGTAAGGTGAGTTCTCGGCAAGCTCCTTAATGGCTGATAACATGTGAATATTGTGGTGGTCTTGGCTAGTCCTGCGAAGATTACTTCTTTTTCATGGCTGAGTTATAGGCCATGTTGGCGTAGTTGCTCTTGTTAGTTACGAAGGTTTGGAGGGTTCCATCCCTAGTTATTATGTCGTCGCTTGACAGCTCATGCTCTATAACATGTGATGCGAAGACCCATTCGGTGAAAGCTCTGACAGCTTCGGCAACCCTACTAACTGATGCCCTCCACAGACCGCTCATCAGCGTTCTGTCAAAAGAATAGAAGCGTAGGCTAGATGGGTTGGGAAGGAAGCTGATCCATTCATCCCTTATTGGAACGAACTCTACCTTGTAGAAGATGCCCTTGCTCTCAGAAGTCGCATAGAAAATTGTGTAGAAGTGTATGCGTTGAGCATGTTCTTCGGTCTTTGCCTCTGGTTGTTACGGTAGAGATTAAAATAAAGCCTGTGAAGCTTAACGGCGAAGTTAGGTGCCGCAGCAACCTTCAAACACCCACCATCGACAAAGCAAAGTGTGACATCCTTAACCCTCTGGGAAATAGGGTGATAGTTCTTTGTGTCGAGCTTCTCGGCCCTATATCTCGAATCCTTAAAAAAGGGATCACCTAAAGGAAGTAGTGTTACCTTCTCCTTTAACTTCTCGATAACTTCTACCATCTTCAATGCCTGAGCTTCCAAATCTACCCGCCCTTCACTACCGATGCACTCATATCATATATGTCTTTGGCCACCCTTTTCCGTCAGACCTTAAGGGCGGCAGTAATGTATTGAGGAATGGGTATAGTAGTATTGACCGAAGGCGTGTGGCAGCCATCTGCTAGGTTATACCACGACCACCGAAACTACTTAGGCGGTCTTGTTCGTGGTAAGTGTGAGTTTGGATTTCTATTGTGGTTCTGCCTAATATGATTCGCTGAAGACGGTTTCCCCAACCTCGTTGGTAAACATATTTTGGCTAGGAAACTCGCTTTCTAAAAGTCCATTTATCTAGATTATACCATTGACCGTATCCAAGGCAATTGGCTACAAGCTTGTGTCTGACCTTTCTAGACCACTTTGACTGGAAGTTTGTCGAAACCGATTTTTACACCATGTTGTCCAACTTCAGTAATAACGACATATCCCATGAAGCAATCGTCGAACTAGAATCGCCGCTGTGAGCCCTTTAAACATTATATTCGGGTTCAGTGGCTGTGATGGTTGTGGCTGCCACGGTCCTATACTTTAATGGTAAGCGTTTTAATGAGCTTCCTTTCCAGAATGAGGATGAGTTTGAACGTCTTGTGGTGGAGAATTCTAGGACGCTGTTTGGCGAAAAGTCTCTGTATATCGATCTTAAGAGCAGGGTTGAGGGTCGTGTGTTGGGCTCGGCTATTCCTGACGGCCTTCTCATAGATTTCCGTGACCCCGAGAACCCTGAGTTCTACCTCGTAGAGGTCGAGCTTTCACAGCACGACTTCTACAAGCATATTTTCCCACAGGTAACTAAGTTCTTCGCATTCTTTAAGAATGAGAGGGGGAGGACGGAGCTTGTTGAAAAGACGTTTACGGTCATAAACTCGGACCAGAGCATGAGGTCTAGGTTCAACCAACTTGTTGGGGGCAGGGAGATCTACAAGTCTCTAAAGGACATAGTGGAGAACAGCCAAAACATACTCATAGTAATCGATGGGTTGAAGCCAGAGTTCGACGAGGTCATGGAAACCTATACAGATACTTGGGATAAGATGGTACGTGTCATGGTGGTTAAAAGATACCATAACGACGGCTCCATCATTCTATCCGTGAATCCGGACTTCGAGGAGCAGGGACTAGAGCAGCCGCCGGAGGATGAAGAAGGAGCATCGGACCGATATACAGAGGAATACCATCTAGAAGGTGTGGCACCTAACATCGTTAAGGCTTATCAAAGTATAAAGCTGGAAATTACCCGAATAGCGCCTGAGATAAGAGTCAACCCACAAAAATACTACATCTCGCTCCGGGGAGAGAAGAACTTCGCCTTCATACAGTTCCGTAAGCGAAAAATGCATATAATTCTCATGATACCCTACGAGCAGGGCAGACAAATAATAAAAAAGCATAGATTAGCATCACTAAGTGAAAGCATAAAGAAATTCTACGGTGCAGAATGCTTCAAAGTATCCATAGAGAACGAAGATAGCTTAGACGAGATAATACAAGCAATTATGCTATCATACAAGCAACAAAAACAACTATAACAATGTCCTAGCAATAGAACCTCACTAACCAAAGGAGCCCCTAACCTCCGCCTCATCCACTTTTCTCCCGTTAACGGTCAACCTCACCTTGTATTCTGTCGGCCCGCCATCGCCTACTGTGAAGGGGTTTGGTGTTACGCTTGGGCCTAGGAGGGGGTTGTTGCGGACGCTGCATCCGAGGGCTTGGAGGATGGCGGCAATGTCCTTCAGAAATAGGAACGACCGCATGATGACCAACACGGGCTCTGTAGACCCTCTCGAAGGCGTCCATGTTGACTGGATGCTTTCACCCGGTTTAGCCTCCGCCAGCCTCTGCTTAACCGTGACCCTCTCAAGCCCGTGGGTAAGCGAGGTCCCTGTGTTTATGCGTTTGACAAGCTCCAACCCGGCCCTTCTAAACCCGGAGCCATACGCGTTCAAGCTGTATCGGAGTCCTTCTTCGCCTGCTGAGAGGGATGCGCTGACAGAGGCTTCCCCAGCAACCAGCAAAGGCTTCGAGACATCTATCCTCGGGTTTACATCTATCGGTGTAAATAGCATGAGCCAGACATCCCTGCCTCGCGGTATGTCTATTTTGGCGGCTGGGGCGCATAATACTCCGTTAAAGTATCTGACCAAGGCCACCGATTCCCTTAAAGGGAGGACTA
>Ga0272447_1000414_pt1 | contig 32766 bp, 30 predicted proteins | sample YNPCB0133_FD_194589 | JGI IMG/M metagenome (GOLD analysis project Ga0272447, IMG submission 194589) | Hot spring microbial mat communities from Yellowstone National Park, WY, United States - YNP-CB-013-3 | ecosystem: Environmental > Aquatic > Thermal springs > Hot (42-90C) > Sediment | place... | reverse complement strand
GGCGCGGTGAACATGTGGTGAGAAGGATCCCAGCGGTTCTCCTCGGCGTTCCACTCAAACAGCGGGAAGTCCACAATCCAGGCAAAGGCCATCACGCCATCATCGGCCAGCTTCAGGCGCTCCCCCAGCTCGTGGCGCAGCTCGCCCAGCACCGTGTTTACCACGCGCCGGTCGTCATCGGCCACCAATAGGATCAGGTCGCCGGGCTTTGAGCCGGCTTTAGCGACGATCCCGTCCTTCTCGGCCTGGCTGAGCTTGGCACCGGCACCTGTGTTGCGGATGCCGTCGGGGTCATGCCAGAGCACCACCAGCCCTTTCGCCCCTTGCCGCCTGGCGAACTCGGTCAGCTCATCGGCCTGTTTGCGGGTATAGCCGGCGCAGCCAGCGGCGCAGATGCCTTTGACATGCGCAACGCGGAAGGGCAAGAACTCCGAGCCGCGCGTCTCCGCCGTCACATCGAAGAGTTCCATCCCATAGCGTAGGTCGGGCTTGTCGCTGCCGAAGCGCTCCATCGCCTCTTCATAGGTGAGGCGCGGGAATGGCTTGAAGGACAGGCGCTTGCCGTGCAGATGCGCATAGCGCTCGGTGAACTCCGTAAACAAGCCTTCGATCAAGTTGAGCACGTCATCGCGGTCCACGAAGCTCATCTCCAGGTCGAGCTGGGTGAACTCGGGCTGGCGGTCGGCGCGCTGGTCCTCGTCGCGGAAGCAGCGCGCGATCTGGAAGTAGCGCTCGACGCCGGCCACCATCAGCAACTGCTTAAGCTGCTGCGGGCTTTGCGGCAGCGCATAAAAGCAGCCTGGATGCACTCGGCTGGGCACCAGATAGTCGCGCGCGCCCTCTGGCGTGGTCTTGAAGAGGATGGGCGTCTCAACTTCTATGAAGCCGCGCGCATCGAGATAGTCGCGGATGAACTTGACGAAGGCGTGGCGGATGATCAGGTTGCGCGCCATGCGCTCGCGGCGCAGGTCGAGATAACGATATTTCAGGCGCAGGTTCTCATCCACGTTGCGGCCGTCATCGTCAATGGCGAAGGGGGGTGTTTTGGCCGGATTGAGCACGGTGACATCGTGGGCGATGACCTCGATCTCGCCGGTGGCCAGCTTGGGGTTGGCCATGCCGGCGGGCCGTGGGGCGACGACGCCTTCGACCTGGATGACATACTCGTTGCGCAGGGCCTCGGCCTGCGCAAACACTTCCGGTGAGCGCACGTTCGCCGGGTTGATCACCACCTGGGTGAGGCCAAAGCGATCGCGCAGGTCAATAAAAATCACGCCGCCGTGATCCCGTCGCCGATGCACCCAGCCGGCCAGCGTGACATGCCGGCCAGCGTGTTCAAGACGCAATTCGCCGCAAGTGTGTGTTTTGTAGCTCATGGCACGGTTCGCGTTCAAATAAAAGGGCCGCCCCGCTTTGGGCGACCCCTGGTCTCACGAGTCTGTCACATAGCGACTCAGGCGACGCCCAACCGGAGCGCGCCGTCGTTATCGCCACTGCTTACGTTGAGACTACGCATTACTCAGCACATAACTATACCTCAAGCTGCGGCAAACCGAGGGAGCGGGGTGCATTCACAGACGGGGGCAGATGCGTGGCCACAGTTGGTCGAAGGTTCCGCTCATGAGTGCAGCACGCAAGGGCAGCATGTTCTCTAAGCCAGCGCGCGACCAGCGCATGCCTGGCGCGCACAAACGTTGCTTAGCCTGTTTAGCACCAGATTCGACTATGCCACTGCCAATCGGTAAGTGAGCAGACTCAAAATCCCGATACTGCATGCGCTCGTGAAAATATCTGGCCTCAGTACGCAACTGCTCTGACTGACTATGTTGGGCTAATCGCTTGGCTATCTGTTTAGCTTGTCCCTCATACAGCATTGCACTATCTTGGTCAACCCACGCCGCTGCCTGCTCAGGCTGGTTGGGATACAGCCACGCTGACTGCTACACCGGCTACTTCCTCGTATACATCGCGCGCAGCCTGATTAACTTCACCACGATGCGCACTACCCCCTCACTTATTCCCCCCTTTACTCCCAATTGCTGGTCAAATGGATAGTAGCCCCGCCGCTCTTCTGGGTCATAGTAATACGCACGCTTATATGTCACTTTGCCTAACCGGCTCGTGACTGTGACTTCTTTTACCCTTCGAGCGCAGCACCTTACCTGTTTTATCGGTGCTGCTACCTCTTGCTCCTGTAGTGCTATTAGGCGCTCAGCCAGTTTTATGCGTTGTCGTGCTGCCAGTAGCGAAGCTGTGTCATGGTGAGTGGTCCGCTGTGCTTGTAGCTCTCTACCAGCTGATCGATCTCGGCTTCCATCTCTTTCATCAGTTCTGCTTTCAGTTGCTTAGCTTCCATGCCCCCTATTCTTTGCCCCTATTGGTGAATGCACCCAGGGAACGGAGTGCGTTTATAGTAGTGATGGAATCAGGATGCTGGATGGGCGACGCTCTGCCGTCGCCCACCCTTTATAAGTTCGCCTTTGAGGGGCAAAGTGATCCTCCTGCAGGCCCGCAGTCCGCAGAAGGATGCTTCTACACTTGGCGCGACCGATGAACGCCCCTTCTCCAAGCGCCCGCCGGCACAGGCAGCACATAGAATGCAGCCGCCATGACAACGCCTGAGCTATACGCAGATGCCCGCATCTACGACATTGCGTTTAGCGATCGAGACTTCGCCGCAGAGTGCGACTTCCTTGCCTGGTGCCTGGCGCAGCATTCGCCAGTCACCCAGCGGTCGTTTCTGGAGTTGGCGTGCGGGCCGGCTCGCCACGCGCGCGAATTCGCGCGGCGCGGCTGGCGAGCGATTGGACTTGACCTCTCGCCGCACATGCTCGAATACGCCGCCCAGGGCGCAGCACGCGATGGGGTGCGCCTGGAATGCTTGGCCGCTGACATGGTTAACTTCACGCTGGACCAGCCGGTTGCGCTGGCTGCGAACTTGATGGAGAGCATCGCCCACCTGCTCACCAACGAGCAGGTTGTGTCCCACCTACGCGCCGTGGCGCGCAACCTATTGCCGGGCGGTCTCTTCATCATCGAGACAGCGCACCCCGCGACGATTTGGCGGGATAGCCTGCCCAACACATGGGTATCGCGCACCACCGACACCCCTTACTTCGCAGGTGAACCATACACAGAAGTTGAGGTCCTGTTTGGCGCAGCGGACGATCCATACGACTGGATCACGCAACAGTGGTTGGTGACCGTGCACCTGGTCGTGCGCGAGGGGGACAAGCCGGCGCGCACGATCGCGCAGCGCTGGCCGCTCCGCTGGTATCAGGCTCAGGAACTGCGCGCGCTGATCGAGCTCTCCGGCGCGTTCTCGCAGGCGTGGTGGTATGGCGACATGCTGATCCCGCCCCCGCCGCTGGACAACAGCGACGCCGCGCAGCGCATGATCGTCGTGCTGCGCAAGTAGAAAGGGACATCTACAATCAACCGCATGGCGCTCACAACACCACACGGCCTGTACTTCGAGGAGTTCGCCATCGGCGACAAGGTCATTTCGCCCTCGCGCACGATCACAGAGTCGGACATCGTCGCCTTCGCCGGCTTAAGCGGGGATTACAACGAGATCCATACCAGCGAGGCGTTCGCCCAAGGCCACCTCTTCAAGCGGCGGGTGGCGCATGGGTTGCTTGGCCTGAGCATCGCCAGCGGGCTGGCTTTTCAAATGGGCTTTCTGCTGCGCACAGTCGAGGCCTTTCGCGGGCTGGAGTGGGAGTTCACTGCGCCCATCTTCATCGGCGACACCGTCCACATCGAAGCAGAAGTGGTCGAGACGAAGGCCTTTCCCCGCCTGGGCAACGGCAAAGTCACCTTCAAGGTCAGCCTGAAGAAGCAAGATGGCAGTGTGGCCCAGCGCGGCACGTGGACGCTGTTGGTAAAGTGCAAACCGCAGGCATCCGACGATGGCGATCTCGGGAAGGCAGAGGCACGCTGACCTTCTCTTTGGCCTGGCGAGCGGCAGCGTTGGGCTGGCGCTCGCGCTGCTGCCCTGGCCAGAGGTGGTGATCCTGGCAGGGGGGCTGGGGTTGCTCGGCATCCTCGCCCTCATCTTCGCCCAGCCGATCTGCGGCCTAGGGCTGGCGTTGATCGTCGGGCCGCTTCAACCGCTGGAGCGGGTGACGCTGGGGCTGCCGTTGGATAGCGGCCAGGCTGTCTTGGCCATCACGCTAGCTGCTTATGGGGCGCAATGGCTGGGTCGGCCCATAGGACAAGCCAGCCGGCCCTCTATCGGCGATCTGCTGCGCCAGCACAAAGCGATCGCGCTCGGCTTATTGACCTTCCTGGCAATTGCTGCGCTTTCGTTCTTTGTCGCCCGCGACGCGCGCGACTGGGCGGCAGAGTGGATCAAGTGGCTACAAATCGGCATCGTGGCGCTGCTGGTCGCGCGCGAGTCCGAGCCACGACGGCGCGCGGTCGTCTTAGCAGCGGCGCTGCTGGCAGCCATCGGGCAGGCTGCTGTGGGGCTGTTTCAGGCCAACTGGCGCGGGGTTGGGCCGCCGGAGTTCCGAGTCCTCGGCGCGGAGGGCTATCGCGCTTACGGCAGCTTCGAGCAGCCCAACCCGTTTGGCGGTTTCATGGGCCTGACCTGGCCGCTGGCCGCCGCGCTGGCGGGCTGGGCTTGGGGGCAAGTCTGGTCGGCGCTGCGCGGGGCGCGGAAGCCCGCTGCGCCGCTTGTGCTGATCGCCATTGCCACGACGAGCGCCGCAGCGCTGAGCCTGGCCGCGCTGAGCGCCAGCGGATCGCGCGGCGCGCTCATCGGCGCAGCCGGCGCAGCAACCGCGCTCGCGCTGGCCGCCTTCCGCCCGGCGCTGCGCTGGGCCGGCCTGGGCTTGGCCATCGGCCTGGCACTCCTGGCCACAGGCTGGATCGCCATCCCCGCCTCGCTCGAAGCGCAGTTGGCTTGGTTCAGCGCGCCCGGCGCGACGTTCGGCATAGACGTGCGCAACGCCCACGTCACGCCGATCACCTTCTCCACGATCGAACGCCTGGCCCACTGGCAAGCCGCAATTCGCATGATCGAGGCCAGCCCATGGCTCGGCCAAGGATTTGGCAACTACGCCGCAGCCTATCCAGACTTCCGCCTGCTGCCCTGGGAGAACGCGCTGGGACACGCCCACAACTACTACCTCAACATCTTCGCCGAGCTGGGGCTTATCGGCCTGCTGAGCTACGTGGCATTTTGGGCTGCGGCCATCGCGACGACCTGGCGGGTCGCACGGCAAGCCGGCCTACGGACATGGCCGTCGGCCCTCGCCGTGGGCATCCTGGGGGCATGGGCACACTTGAGCGTCCATCACCTGTTCGATAAGCTCTACGTGGCCAACATGCACCTATATGTGGGCGCTTATCTCGGCGTGGTGATGGCCGGCGCGCAGCACCTGCGCACGGTGGGCACTCCCGCCCAGCATGACATCCCGTCGCAGCAAGCAACAACGTGATAGATCTCTCCGCGCGAGATCACGCTCACCGTCAGCGCAGCGCAGCTGCTGCGATAATCGCGCCTGTGAGCACATCAGCAGCGCTCAACCGCCCGGCCCTGCCCCCTGCGCTTGGCATCTTCGTCGGCGTGATCGCCGTGTCCACGGCGTCTATCTTCATCCGATTTGCCCAACAGGCCGGCGCGCAGTCGCTGGCGATCGCAATGCTGCGGTTAATGCTCGCGGCCCTGGTGCTGTTGCCGTTTGCGCTCGGCCGCTGCGGCGACGAGTTCCGCCGCCTATCCAAGCGCGACCTGCTGACCACGGTCGCCAGCGGCGCCTTTTTAGGCGCGCACTTCGCCACCTGGATCCTCTCGCTAGAGTTCACTAGCGTGGTCAGCTCGGTGGTCCTGGTCACGCTCTCGCCGCTGTTCGTGGCGCTGGCGTCGGCGATCTTCTTGCGCGAGCCGGTGAACGGTCAGATGGCGCTCGGCATGGTGATCGCCATCGGCGGGGGGATTTTGATCGGGGCAGCGGATAGCGCCGGCAGTTCTCCTGGGCAAAACCCGCCCCTGGGCAACGCGCTGGCGCTGACCGGCGCGGTGTGCATCGCCCCGTATCTGATCATCGCGCGCGCCCTGCGCAGCAAGCTCTCGCTGCTGGCCTATATCACGCTGGTGTATGGGGCGGCCGCCCTCATCCTGTGCGCGGTTGTGCTGCTCACCCAAACGCCGCTCGGCAGCGATAGCCTGCTGGCCTATCTCTGGATCGCGCTGTTGGCCCTGGTGCCGCAACTGGTTGGGCACACGTCCTTCAACTGGTCGGTGCGCCGGCTGCCGGCGGTGTATGCCACCATCCCCGTACTCGGCGAGCCGGTTGGCTCCACCATCCTGGCAGTGATCCTGTTGGGCGAGACGGTGACCCCGCTGACGCTGGCCGGCGCAGCGCTGGCGCTGGCCGGCATCGCGCTGATGAGCCTGAAGAAAACCTCGGCGCAGGGAGGATGAAGCCGCTCTCGCATCGCGCGCTGGCGCTCCTGGCCGTTGCGCTCGGCTTCGCCCTGCGCCTGCCCGGGCTGGGCGACGTGCCACCGCGCTGGGATGAGGGCTGGTCCATCGCCCATGCCGCGCTGGGCGTCGCCGACCTGCTCGTCGTCACCGCGGCCGACGTCCACCCGCCGCTGTACTACATACTCCTCGGCGCATGGCAGAAGGTGATGGGCATTGACCTGTTCGCGGCGCGCGCGCTCTCCGTCATGCTGAGCACGACCGCAGTCGCCCTCGCCTATCCGGCGGCCAAGGTGTGGTCTGGCTCAGCACGGGTGGCCGTCTGGGCAGCTTACCTGATGGCCTGGTTGCCGCCGGTGGTGTATTACGGCGGCGTCGTGCGCATGTATGCTGCCGTGCCATCGCTGGTGCTCCTGGCGATCTACGGGGCGCTGCGACCTGGGCGACGGCTTGCGCTGATCGTCGGCGCGGCCGGTGCGATGTTGACGCTATATCATGCCTTCTGGGCGCTCTGCGCGCTGGCGCTTCACGCGCTCGGACGTGCGGCCTGGCGGCGCGATTGGCGCACGGCCGGCGCGCTGGCGGCTGCCTTTTGCGCGGCGGGCGCGCTCTTCGCGCCATGGGGCATCTTCGCCGTGCCGCAGTTCCTGGCCCGCGCCGCAACCGAAGCAACCACCAACATCGGCCAACAGTTGCCGCTGGACTATTTCATCCGCCTGGGGCTATATGACCTCACGCTGGCGCAGCCCGCCGGCCCGCCCGCCCTGTTGAGCGTCTGGCTCATCATCGGGCTGGGGCTGCTCGTGGGGCGGGGACAACGGCGCAAATCAACGCTGCCTTTGGTGATGATCGCGCTCACGATCCTGGGCGTGGCGTTCGCCGCCCGCCAATGGGCCTTCAACGCCCGCATGCTGATCGGCGCGGCGCCGGCACTGGCCATGTGGATGGGCTGGGCGCTCGATGCGACTGCGCACCTGAGCAGGCAGCGGGCACAGTCAGCCTGGGTGTTGCCATCCATCCTGACCGGCATGTTGCTCGGGACACACTGGCCGATCAGCACCGATCTGGTCTATGCCAAGACGCTGGAGGTGTTCGATCCCTACAACCCCCACACTTACCACCAGCACATCGCCCCGCGCGCACGCCCCAGCGACCTGGTGATCTTCAACGTGCTCAGCCCGGCCGGCTTCTACGCCCTGGATCGCAGCGCGCACGATCCGGGCTGGTCATACGCCCTCACCTGGGATCCGGTGATCGAGCCGCGTCAGCAGTGGGAAGCGCGGCTGGGCCAGGCCGCCAGCCAGCACGATCGCCTCTGGCTGGTGCTCTACCGCGGCCTGGCCGGCGCGAATGGCCATCTGCGCGGTTGGATGGACTCGCACTTCTATCCAGCCTATGCGGCCTGGGGTGAGGAGGAGGTGTTCTATGGCCTCTATGGCGTCGCTCGCGAGGCGATGCGCCGCGTCCCGACCGAGGATGCTGATTGGGGGGAGGTCGCCCTTTCGGCCGCTTGGTTGCCCCAGCGCGTCGCCGCTGGCGCGATCCTGCCCGTTCAGCTTGTCTGGCGCGCCGAGGCGCTGCCCGATAGGAATTACAAAGTGTTCGTCCACGCCGTAGCGGCCGACGGATTTCTGATCGCCCAGCACGATGCCCAACCGCTCAACGATCTGCGGCCGATGACGAGCTGGCAAGTGGGCGAGGCGGTGCGGGATAACCACGGCCTAGCGCTGCCGGCGGACTATCGCGGCCCGCTGCGCGTCGTCGTCGGCCTCTACGACCCCGACACCGGCCAGCGCCGGCGCACCCGCGCCAGCGAGGAGGCGCTGACGCTGGCCACGGTCGAGGTGCGCTGAGCGCAGATTACTCCTCCGCGAGCACGGACTCCGCCTTGTGGCTGGCGATGATGGCCTGGGCCAGGTTGGGCGGCACCGGCGCATAATGGTCAAAGGCCATTTCGTAATACCCGCGCCCCTGGGTGAGGCCGCGCAGATCGGCAGCATAGCGCTGCATCTCGGCCAACGGCGCGTCGGCGGTGATGATCGTCTTATTGGCGCGCTGATCCATGCCGATGATCTGCGCGCGCTTGGTCTTCAGGTTATTCATCACGTCGCCAGCGTAGGTCTCGGGCACGACGATGGTGAAGCGGTAGATCGGCTCGAGCAACACTGGGCCGGCCTTCTCAAACGCCTCACGGAACACGTGGCGAGCAGCGATCTCAAAGGCGATCGGCTTGGAGTCCACCGGATGTTCCTTGCCGTCTAAGACGATGCAGCGCACGTCTTGAATTGGGTAGCCGGCGAGCACCCCTGCCTCCATGACCTGCTTGATGCCCTTCTCGATGCTGGCTTGGAACGAGCTGCTGATCGCGCCGCCGAAGACGCGCCACTCGAACTCGTAGCCGGCGCCCGGCGTGCTCGGCTCCACCAGCATCTCAATCTCGGCGAACTGGCCGGCGCCGCCGGTTTGCTTCTTGTGGCGATAGCGCGCCTGCCCCTGGCGCGTGATCGTCTCGCGATAGCTCACTTTGGGGATGGTCGTCTCCACATCCACCCCAAACTTGTTGTGCAGATGGTGAATGGCCACATCTATGTGTGCCTGGCCCAGGCCCAAGAGCAGCGTCTCTTTAGTGCTCGGGTCATTGGTGTAGCGAAGGCTGGGGTCTTCCTCGCACAGCTTGGCCAAGGCGTTGCTGATCTTGGCTGCGTCGCTTTTGGTCTTGGGATGCAGCGCCACGGCAAACAGCGGATTGGGGAAGGGGATCGGCTGGAGTTTCATGCAGTGCGCGCGGTCGCAGAGCGTGTCGCCGGTTTGAACGCTGCTGAGCTTGGAGACGGCGCCGATATCACCGACGTGCAAGATGGGCACAGGAATTTGCTCTTTACCGCGCTGGACGAAGAGGGTGGCCAGCCGCTCTTCCTCGTTGGTGCGCGTGTTGACCAGGCGCGTCTCTCCGCCCTTCACCGGGCCCTCGATCACGCGAAAGTAGTTGATCTTGCCGACGAACGGATCGGCCACGGTCTTGAAGACGTAGAGCACGGTGCCATGCTGGCCATCGTCGGGGTCTGCGCCCATGTCGAAGGGCATCGGCGCATAGCGCACGAGCGAATAGAGCATGGCGTGGATGCCGATGCCCGAGGCCGGCGCTGCGCAGAACACCGGCACGAAGGTGCGCTTGCGGATGGCGCTGCGCAGGCCGCGGATGAACTCTTCATCGGTGAGCGTGCCTACGTCGAACCACTTCTCGATTAGCTCATCCTCGCCTTCAGCAGCGGCTTCCATCAGCCGCTCGCGGGCCTTCTCGGCGGTCGCCACAAGGTCGGGGGGGATGTCGGCCACCTCGCCCTTTGGCCCCTTCAGGTACTTGCGCGTCACCAAGTCAATCACGCCGACGAACTGGTGTTGGCTGCCCACCGGCAGCATGAGCGGCACGATATCTTGGTGAAAGGCGTCGTGCAACTGGGCGAGCACGGCGTCGAAGTTCGCGTTCTCGCGATCCATGCGGCTGATCAGGACGGCGCGCGGGATCTTGGCCTCGTCCACCGCTTGCATGGCCAGCTCGGTGCCCACCTCGACGCCGGCCACGGCGTCCACGAAGATCAAGCCCAGGTCGGCCACGCGCACCGCGCTGAGCACTTCGCCGTAGAAGTCGGCGTATCCCGGCGCATCCAGCAGGTTGATCTTGTGATCCTTCCACTCGACCGGCACGATGCTCAAGTAGATGGACTGCTTGCGGCGCTTCTCCTCTTCATCATAGTCGGAGACGGTCGTGCCATCCTCGACTCTGCCTTGGCGCGTGCTGCCGCCGCTGGCAAACAGCATGGCTTCGGCGAACGTGGTCTTACCACTTGAGCTATGGCCCAGCAGGGCGACATTGCGCAACTGTTCAGTAGCGTATTCCTTCATCACCACAGAGCCTCCAGCGATATTATGGGGATTTTAACGATTCCCCAAGCAGGCCTAAGCTTGTGTATGCACCCCGCGAGGTGTGCGCGTCCCTGCGACAAATCCTGTGGGTGGCGCATTCCCTCCTGACAAGGGAGTCACTGGTGGCGACTTAAACAACTAGGCCCGGTCTACGCCGGGCCTAGACGAGGGAGGGCAGAATAAAACGGAGGGAAGAGAGAGTAGCGGGAGTAGGATTCGAACCTACGACCTTCAGGTTATGAGCCTGACGAGCTACCGCTGCTCTATCCCGCAGTGACGCCCCAAATTATATGCATCGGCGTATTTTTGTCAAGGGCCCATTCGCCAATAAAAGCTGCCCGCCCGCCGGGCCAATCCATCATCCCGACAGATGCGTTTGCCGAGGCCGCGCAACTTTGGCGACTGCTTCACTCAGGATGACAAGGGGGAGGCTTGTGATGACGCCGCGTGTGAGTGCGGATTCTGCTGGTGCAGACATGACAACCCAACCTCGGCGTTCGCATGCGAGGGAGCGCGCACCTAGCTGTGGACGCACTCATCTTCGAGGCGCAGCGCGTCTTACAATCCTCCTTCCTGACGATGAACATCGGCATCCTGGGCGGCACGTTCGACCCGCCTCACATCGGTCACCTGATCATCGCCGACCAGGCCCTGGCCCAGCTCCAGCTCGATGAGGTCTGGTTCATGCCGGTCGGCCAGCCGCCGCACAAGGTCAGCAACCACATCACCCCGATCCATCATCGCGTCGCCATGGTCAACCTGGCTATCGCCGACCACCAGGGCTTCCGTCTGTCGTTGGTGGATGTGGAGCGCCCGGCGCCGCATTATTCCAGCACTGCGCTGGAGATCCTAGCGACGCGCTATCCCCAGCACAACTGGTTCTTCATCATGGGCGCGGATTCATTGGCCGATTTACCGCGCTGGCATAACCCGAAGCGGCTGATCGCGCTGGCCATGCTGGGCGTGGCCAACCGGCCAAGCGTCCGCCCCGATCTGGATAAGCTCGAATGTGCCCTGCCCGGCCTGCGCGCCCGCGTGCGCTGGATAGACACTCCGTTGATTGACATCGCGTCCAGCGATCTGCGCCAGATGGCGCACGCCGGCAGCTCGCTGCGCTACCTGGTGCCCCACCCCGTCGAGACCTACATCAAGCAACATCGGCTCTACCGCGCTTGAGCTATGGCGCTGAAGCGCGCGTAGGCCGCCTCCCACGCCTCTGCGTCGCGCGGCACATACGAGGCCAGCGGCGCCGTCTCCGCCACGAGGCGGCCTGCCTCCTGGAGCGTGCCGATCTCGCCGCTGGCGACCATCTGCACGAGCAGGTTGCCCAGCGCTGTCGCCTCCGCCGGCCCGGCCACCACCAGCCGGCCGCAGGCGTTGGCGGTGAACTGACACAAGAGCACATTCTGCGACCCGCCGCCGACCACGTGGATGACCTCTATCGGATAGCCAAGCAAGGCTTGGAGCTGATCGAGCGTGTAGCGATACTTCAGCGCCAGGCTCTCCAAGATGCAGCGCGTCATGGCCCCGCGATCTGCGGGCGGGCGCTGGTCGGTGCGCCGGCAATAGTCGGCGATCGCAGCCGGCATGTCCGCCGGGCTCAGAAAGGTTGGGTCGTCGGGGTCAATCAGCGCGACGAACGGTTGCGCTTGCTCGGCCAGACGAAACAGCTCGGCATAGGGGAGCAATTCGCCCGAAGGGTCAGACCAGCGCCGGCGACACTCTTGCACCAACCACAACCCCATAATGTTCTTCAAGAGTCGAAAGGTGCCGCCCACGCCGCCCTCATTGGTGAAGTTGAACTGAAGGGCTTGAGGCGTGATGATGGGCTGCTTGACCAGGGCGCCCATCAGCGACCACGTGCCGGAGCTGATGTAGGCGAAGTGCTGGCTCGACGCCGGCACGCCGGCCACCGCCGAGCCAGTATCGTGCGTGGCCGGCGCGATCACGCGGGTCCGGCGCAGGGCTGCCGGCTCGTCCAGCGCGCGCTTGACCGAGGCCAGCAACGGCCCCAGGTCTGTGCCCGGCGGCACGATGGGCGGCAGCACATGCGTAGGGATGTCCAGCGCCTCGAGCATGGGGCGCGCCCAGTCGCCAGCGCGCGGGTCGTAGCATTGCGTCGTCGTGGCGTTGGTGAACTCACACACCTTGCAGCCAGCCAGCCAGTGGTGAAAGAGGTCGGGCATCATCAGAAAGGTGCGTGCGATCTGGAGCGCCGGCGCACCCCCCTGAACCATCGCCAGCAGTTGGTAGAGGGTGTTGATGCGCATGAACTGGATGCCGGTGAACTCAAAAATGCGCGCGCGCGGCAAGCGCGCAAAAGCAGCCTCCAACATGCCCTCGGTGCGCGGGTCGCGGTAGTGATAAGGATTGCCGATCAGCGCGTCGTGCGCATCCAGCAGCGCGAAGTCCACGCCCCAGGTGTCCACCCCCACGCTGGCGATCTCGTCAAAGCGAGCCGCTGCTTTGCGCAGGCCCGCCTGTATCTCCGCCCACAGCGCGAGGGCATCCCAATGCACATGCGCGCCCACCTGCACGGGCCGGTTCGGGAAGCGATGCACCTCCACGAGTTCCAAGTGCGCGCCGTCGAAGACGCCGGCGATCGCGCGCCCACTCTCCGCGCCCAGATCAAAAGCCAGGAACGTCCGAGAGGCCATGTCGGCCAGTGTAAAGGCAAAGCGAACAATGGACAACTGCGGCGCGCGTTCGCGCGCACGGGGCGGCCCTGCCGGCCAGTCGGCTGAGCGCCCCCTCTTACTCCCACGCACATGGGGAAGCCCCCTTCTGACCCACGCAACATCTCATGATGGCGGGGCCATCATTTGGCCTAGGGAAATAGCGGCGCGGTGGCGCAGTCGCTGTTTCCCAGGAACTCAGAGGGAGCCTTTTATAATCCCGTGACTACGTCTCTGGTTATCCTGTAGCTAGGCCAGATCCTGGCGAGTGGCCAGAGCGAGAGAGAGGAGCACACTATGCCGAAGCGAACCTATCAACCTAAGAAGCGCCGCCGCTTGCGCGTACATGGCTTTCGCGCGCGCATGGCTACCAAGAGCGGTCGCAAGGTGCTGGCCGCACGACGGGCAAAAGGCCGCAAGATGCTGACCGTGAAAGCCAATAACCACGTGAAAAAGGTGAACTGGAACGCGGTGTATTCGCCGGCGCGCAGCAAGCGCGGCACAGCCGGCAGCAAGCGGGCCTCATGATGAATGCTGGGCACGCTCAGGCGGGCGACGGACTTCGACCGCGTGCGCCGCGAGGGGACGCGCTGGCATGGACGCTACTGCACGCTCAGCGTGGCCCGCGCTCCGCAGGCCGACACGCCAACACGGGCGGGCTATGTGGTCTCGCGCGCTGTCGGCAAGGCCGTGAAGCGCAACCGCGCCCGCCGGCTGCTGCGCGAGGCGATGCGCCGGCTGGCCGATCGCCTGCTTCCTGGATGGGACATCGTTCTGATCGCCCAGCCGCCGATCGCCGATCCAAAGACGCGCATGGCACATGTGTATGACGAACTGATATGGCTGCTCGACAAAGCGCGCCTCATTCAAGCACCGACTACCGAGAAGTGACGCTGGCTGCGTATCCTCGCGCGCGCACAGCCCTGCCGGAGCGCATCCTGACCGGCTTGATCCGTTTCTACCAACTTGTGATCTCGCCGGGGTTGCCGCCTTCTTGCCGCTTCTACCCCTCGTGCAGCGAATACACCTTACAGGCAATTGCCAAATACGGCGCGCTCAAGGGGCTGTGGCTCGGCGTCAAGCGCATCGCACGCTGCCATCCGTTCCACCCCGGTGGCTACGACCCCGTGCCTTGACATGGCGATGAGGACATCGCTTCGCACTGCTTTGATTGTTGCTGCTGGCGCGCTCTTGCTCAGCGCCTGTGGTGGAGAAGTCCCCCCTACCTCCTTCCCTGGGTTAACTGTTGAGGGGGAGGCAGCTTATCTCTCCAGCAACTTACACGTTTATAAGTTCGACCCTCGCAGCGGAGCGGTGGCCTGGGTGTTTCCCTCGCCCACTGAGGACAGCGAAAGCCGGCGCGGTCCCTTCGCCGGCCCGCCATTGCGGTTCGGGGACGTGGTCATCGTCGGCGAGACGGTCGATCCGAACGGGCGACCACAACACATTCTGTATGCGCTCTCCATCCAGGATGGCAAGGAGCGCTGGCGATTCTCCGGCGGCCAGCGCGAGTATGTGGACGGCGTCAGCAGCGACGGCAAACTGATCTTCGCGCCGAACGGCGATCACACCCTCTACGCCCTTGATCCTAACCAGCTCGAGAACGGCGAACCGAAGGTAGTCTGGAAGTTCACTGCCAAGAATAAGCTCTGGTCGCGCCCGCTGGTCGCCAACGGCAGGGTCTATCAAGCATCGCTTGACCACAACCTGTATGCGTTGGACGCTGCGACGGGCGCGTTGCTGTGGACCTTCACATCTGGCGCCTCGATCGCTGCGCAGCCGGCGTTACAGGATGGCACACTCTTCATTGGCTCGTTCGACCAGCATGTCTACGCCATCAACGCGGACACCGGCGCCCAGGTGTGGCGCTCGGAGCGGTTGGCCGGCTGGATCTGGTGCGACCCACTGGTTGTGGACGGCAACGTGTTGGTGGGGGATGTGAAGGGCGGCTTTTACGCTCTCGATACCCGCAACGGCAGCCTGCGATGGCGTTCACAGGTAGGCGGCGCAATCCGCGCCCAGCCAGTCGTGGTGGGCGACAGCATTTACATCGTGGCCAGCGATACATACCTGTATCGCTTTGACCGGCGGCCAACGCCTAACCCAGACGGTTACGTACCGCCGGAGCGCGTGCTAGAGAACGGCTTGGTGCGCCGGCTGTTCTCAACGCCGGCCTATGTTGACGACGCGCTCCTCGTGCCGCTCTTCGACGGCGAGGTGAAGTTGACAGCGGTGAACTTGTCCAGCAGGCAGAAAAAGTTCGAGGTCCCGCCGCGTTCGGCAGGTCGGTAGTAGGCAGATGGCTTATACCCCGGTCGTCGGCACGCTCGGATACGTGCTCTCCCCTGACCGTCGCTCCGTGTTGATGATCCATCGCATTACGCGGCCCGATGACCAGGCCTTTGGCAAGTACAACGGCCTGGGCGGCAAGATGGAAGCGGGCGAGGACGTGGTCACCTGCATGAAGCGCGAGATCCGCGAAGAAGCCGGCCTGGACGTCGTCGAGATGCGCCTGCGCGGGACGATCAGTTGGCCGGGCTTTGGCAAACATGGCGAAGACTGGCTCGGTTTTGTCTTCCTGATCACCGCCTTCACCGGCCAGCCGCTACGTCGGAATGCAGAAGGCACTTTGGAATGGGTGCCGGTGACGCAGGTGCTCAACGACGAAATCCCAATGTGGCCGGGCGACAAATACTTTCTGCCACTGGTCTTCAGCGAAGATCCGCGCCAGTTCCACGGCTTCATGCCCTATCGGGACGGTCAGCCGATCGGCTGGTCCTATACCCTCCTCTAGCGAGTCATCTGCGCTTGAGACGGCAGCGCATCAAGCACGGGCCAACCAGCCAGCGTGCTTCGCGCGCAGCAGAGGAGCGTATGCAGACCGGCTGTCCCTTGGGTTTGCGCAACCTCTTCTGGGCCATACAATCAGGAAAGTCTGATGAAGAAGGTTCACGACAATGTCTTTTACCACGCAGCGGCGGACGGGCTGAACGTTGGGTGCGTGATAGGAGAAGACGCCATCGTCTGCATTGATCTGCCGTTCGACGCCGAGGAGGCGCGCAATTGGCGCAAGCAAATCAGCGAGCTGAGCCGTCTGCCGATTCGCGCCGTGGTCTTCACCGCTTCCGACCGAATGAGCAACGAAGCGGTGGACGCCTTCAATCCGCCCGTGATAGTCACCCACAGCTCAACGCTCGCGCCGGTCGTTGTGCCAGAAGAGCCAACATCGTTGCTCTTTTACGACGTGCTGCCCGTCAACCTGCCCACTTCTGGGTTGGAGAGCAAACCGCGCATCGCGCTGAGCGACGCACTGAGCATCGTGCTCGAGGGCAAGCACACCCTTTTCATTGACATCACCTTTCAGGGCGGATATTCGCCCGATGCATGTTTTGTCACCATCCGCGACTCAGGGATCGTCTTCACCGGCGACCACGTAGCGGTGGACCAGCCGCCCAACTTGACAATGGGTCAGTTCGATCGTTGGTTGGAGGTGCTGACCGAGCTAAAGAAGAACCGCTTGGTGAGCGTCGTGGTGCCCGGCCGCGGACCGGCGAGCGAATGCGCCAAGGCAGCCGAGGCAACGATGGACTTCATCAAGACAGCCATGACGCGGGTCAAGGCGCTGCTGCGCGCGCAGCAGCCGCCGAGCGAGCTGGGAGCGCTGGTCCCTGACCTGATGGCCAAATATGCGCCCCAGGCAGCACGCAATCCCGATTCGCCGGAATACGCCCTATTGAGCCGGGAGATGCGCGCCGGCCTTGAGCATCTCTACGACACGCTGCGCCAAGGCGCGGCGAGCAAGTGAGCCATGATCACGGTCGTCGGCAGCCTCAACATGGACCTGATCGTCCGCGTTCCGCGTTTCCCGGAGCCGGGCGAGGCGATTCACGGCGAAGACCTACAGACAGCCTGCGGCGGCAAGGGGGCAAATCAAGCTTTCGCGGTCGCGCGGATGGGGCACCCCGCCTTCATGCTGGGATGCGTGGGCCAGGATGGGTTCGGCGAAGCGATGCTCGCTAATCTGCGCGCAGTGGGCGTGGATACGACGGGCGTCTTGCGGCGCGCCGGCGTGCCCAGCGGCACAGCGCTGATCTTGGTGCATGATGTCAGCGGCCAAAACGAGATCGTCGTCGCCAGCGGCGCCAACCGCACCTTAACTGCCGACGACGTCCAAGCTGCCGCGGACGTGCTGCGCCGGTCAGACGCGGTGATCGCACAGCTAGAGACCACGCTGCCGGCTACCAGGGCAGCGCTGATGCTGGCCCGCGCTGCGGGCCGGCTGAGCGTGCTTAACCCCGCGCCATTTGCCCCGCTGGACGATGCACTCCTCGCGCTGTGCGATTACCTGGTGCCCAACGAGAACGAAGCGGCTCGGCTGGTCGGCAGCGAGGTCAATGATGTGCCCAGCGCGGCACGCGCAGCAGAGACATTGCGCGCCCGCGGCGCGCGCAACGTGTTGATCACGCTGGGCGCAGCTGGGGTGTGGGTAGATGCTGAGGGCTGGTGCGGCCACGTGCCGGCGTTCCCGGTGAAGGCAGTGGACACGGTCGCCGCTGGGGATACTTTCATCGGCGCCTTTGTAACCCGCCTCGTGGAAGGCGCGGCGTTGCATGAAGCGGTGCGGTTTGGCTGTGCGGCAGCCGCGATCGCAGTCACCCGTCCAGGCGCACAGCCCAGCATCCCTGACCGCCAGGAGGTCGAGGCTTTTCTATCGGCGCAGCGCAAATAAAAGCTCCCCGCAGAAGGGGAGCTTTTTAGGTTGGCGCAACCTAAGCCCCTTGGCTTTGGCGCTTCTCCAAATAAGCCACCGCTTCGCCGATCGTGGTAATCTTCTGTGCATCTTCGTCTGAGATTTCGCCGCCAAACTCCTCCTCAAAAGCCATGATGAGTTCGACGAGATCGAGAGAATCGGCTTCTAGGTCTTCGCGAAAGCGAGCCTCCATCGTGACCTTTTCCGGGTCAACGCCGAGCAACTTAACGGTGAGCGCTTTGACGCGTTCAAATGTGGACTGGTCTGACATCAGTCTGTTCCTCCTGTGATGATGCGTTAGGCTTATTAGTCTACTCTACATGTCTCCCTCTAGGGAACACCGGAGTCAGCCGTTCGTTACGTTTTTGAACGATGGAGAACAACCAATTAGCTGAGCACGTGACAGCGGACGAGGGCCAAATTTTGGCCACCCGCAAGTCCGACCACATCCGCATCAACTTGGAAGAAGACGTCGCCTCGCGCGTGACCAATGGGCTAGAGCGGTATCGCTTTATGCATCAGGCGCTGCCGGAGCTAGATGTGCGCGAGATTGATACCTCGCTGGTGCTGTTCAAAAAGCGCTTACACGCGCCATTGCTGATCTCCTGTATGACCGGCGGCACGGAACAGGCGCGGCTGATTAACCGCAACCTGGCGTTGGCAGCCCAGGAAGCGGGCGTCGCTATGGGTGTGGGTTCAACGCGCGTAGCGGTTGTCCGGCCAGAGTTGGCGGATACCTTTTGGGTGCGCGATGTCGCCCCGGACATCTTACTGTTTGCGAACATCGGCGCAGTGCAACTGAATTATGGCTTCGACGCTGAGCAATGCCGTCGCGCGGTCACTGCGATCGGCGCAGATGGACTGGTCTTGCACTTGAACCCGCTTCAAGAGGTGCTTCAACCGGAGGGTGATCACAACTGGGCGGGGGTGTTGGCCAAGATTGAACAGGTCGTGCGTGCCCTACACGCCGAAGGCATCCCTGTGATCGCCAAAGAAGTGGGATGGGGCATCTCACCGCGCGCTGCGCGAGACCTCGCCAACGCCGGCGTGGACGCGATTGACGTGGCCGGCGCAGGCGGCACATCATGGAGCCAGGTGGAGATGTTCCGCGCGCGCAACGACGTACAGCGTCGGATCGCCGAAGCGTTTATAGATTGGGGAATCCCGACGGCTGACTCGATCCGTCACGTGCGCGAAGCAGCGCCGGAGATGACCATCTTCGCCAGCGGCGGCTTGAGGAACGGCGTGGACGGGGCGAAGTGCTTGGCGCTGGGCGCGACCATCTTTGGCATGGCTCGCCCCTTCCTCCGCGCTGCCACAATCTCCGCCCAGGCGGTGGCCGACGAGATCGCGGTCATCGTCGGCCAGTTGCGCGCTGTCATGCTGTGCACCGGCTCGCGCGACCTGGATGCGCTGCGGCGGGCAGAGTTGGTTTGCCATCAGCCCTAACTTTCACACGTCGCTCCAACGCGAGCGCGCCATAAATAAACATAGTCGCGATGTTGATCCTGGACGCCATCCGTGCGCACGTTGCGCCGATTGAGGAGCGGATCGCTGCCGGCCAGGTCTTCGACGGCCATGAATCGCGCGAAGGATTGCTGTGCGCCTTCATGACGCAGGTCCTGCGCCCGCTGTTGCCGCTGCGCTATGGCTTGGAAGTGGGTCGGGCGTTCTCGATGGACGATGTGACCACGCGGGCTGATAGCATTTTGATCTTCGACGCCGTCTTCGCCCTGCCCACTGGCCGGCTGATGCCCTGCGAAGGGGTGTATGCCATCTGCGAGGTCGTCCCCATGCTCAATGAAACGACGTTCGGAGAAGCGCTCAACAACGTGGCCTCGCTCAAACAGCTACATCGGGCCAAAGCCACTGCCCATGATGTGACGCCAATTCACCACCTGGGCATCTTCGGCGCGCGCTACGCTCAACTCTCCGATGACAAGCTCAACCCCTATCTGGGTTACATCTTCGCCGACCGGGCGGCCGGCCCCGAGCAGCTATTGCGGGCGATGAAGGCCATGATCGAACAGGACAGCCTGCGGCCAGAGCACACCCCGGACGCGATCGTGTGCTTCCGCGATCGGTGGATGGTGGTGCGACAAACTCTGAGCGGCGACACGGCTGTGCCACGCAGCAGCTTCGCCAAATTCGGGTTGCTCCATCCACAAGCGCACCTCATGCCTTTGCTCTACACGCTGATCAACGCCAGCCTCTCGCAAATTCAACTGCGCAATCCCGACCTGCTACGGCCGCTGGCTGCGATGACCAGAGCGCTGCGCGCCGGCGGACCGGCCAAGCGTTAGGCGTCGTGCGCATCACCAGCCTGACCAATCCGCGCGTGAAGCATGTCGTCGCCCTGCGCGATAAGCGCCAGCGCGACGAAGACGGCCTAATGCTGGTTGAGGGCTTTGACCCGCTTGCGCTGGCGCTGGACTGCGGCGTGCGACCGACGATGGTGTTCGTCTGCCCCGAACTCTTCAAGCCAGCCCATCAGCCGAGCGATCACGATCAACTGCTGGCGCGCATCCGCGCAGCGAACTGCCTAGTCATCGAAACCAGCCGGCCAGTCTTTGAGAAGATGGCCTACCGCGACGGCCCAGACGGCTGGCTGGCCGTCGTGCCGCGGCCGGACTTCGCCCTGAGCCGACTCTTGCTGCCGGGGGACAAGCCGGCCCTGCTGCTGGTGGCCGAGGCCGTGGAGAAGCCAGGCAACCTGGGCGCGATGTTGCGCACCTGCGACGCCGCCGGCGTGGATGCCTTTTTGTTCTGCGACCCCAAGGCCGACCTGACCAACCCTAACGTGGTGCGCGCCTCTCAGGGGGCGCTCTTCAGCGTGCCCGTGGCGCAATGCACCAGCGCCGAAGCCATCCGCTGGTTGCGCGCGCAGCGCGTCCTCATCGTCGCCACCACGCCGCACGAAGTGTGCGGCCGGCCGGCGCTGGACTACGTCGCATACGACTATACGCGCCCCTGCGCGATCGTCGTCGGCGAAGAGAAATACGGTTTATCGGCACGCTGGCTGGAAGACGCAGATGCTGCCGTGCGCATCCCGATGTTCGGGCGAATCAATTCCCTCAACGTGGCCACCAGCGCGGCGCTTGTGATCTACGAGGCGGTCAACCAGCGCCGTGGGCGGTCATTCATCTCGGCCCAACAGGTGGGGGCGCAGCGTGATGCGCCCGACGTGGGGGGCACAAGGTGATGCGCCTGTGCTGGTCATGACCTGTTGCGGCGCGGCCAGGCCGCAAACAGCACGCCGGCGATGACCAGCACAGCGACCAGGCAGCGGGTGGATTCAGGCCAGCCGGCCAGCGCGCCGATGAACAGCGGCAGGAGCACAACCATCATGAACACGCCGACGTTCAGGATGACCCACGGCCAAGCTACATCCCAGCGGCCCTCTTTGACCATGTCGAGCAGCTCCGCAGTGCTCAGCTCAGCGTAAAACTCGACCCGGCGCTCTTTGCCTTTGAAGTAGTCGGCGCCGACGCCGATCCCGAGGTTGCCCTCGTCGTCTGTCCCTGCATCCAAGTTCACATCCGTTTTGCTGCCCTCGAACTGCGTCGTCTCAAGAGCCATTTGCCGGCGCCTATGGATTGCCACTGCACCGATGGCGATAAGGGCAATAGCGGCTGCTATGCCGATCATGATGATAGTCATTATGAAAGCGAGCATATCAGCCAATTGTTAAGCAGGGAGCATCTGCGTACACCGTTAGGCTAGTTGCATCAGAGGCTGCTGGAATAGACACCCTGGCTGGCGAGGCCTTTCGCACCGGCTGAGCAGTTGGTTGAGCACAGGCAGTAATACAACAGCACAAGTATGTGGCTAGATCGTCGGGGAGTGGCCTATTTCAAAACGAAACAAAAGTATTCCGGATGCAGTCCATTTGCTTATAACTGCCTTCCCCACCATACCGCTGAGTTGGAGCGCTGATAACGATTGCCCCTACGCGCTACTGCTACACAAGTCTTGATAGGATCGCACCCATGACGACGGGCAGAAAGATCAAGCTCACGTCGCTCGCCTCGTGCGCCGGCTGAGCGGGCAAGCTCAGTCCTGCGACGCTGGCCGCCGTGTTGCGACCACTCCAACAACAATTCAATAAAGCGTCCTACCCAGACCTGCTGATCGGCCTCGACCAGCCGGACGATGCAGCGGTCTATCGGCTGTCTGACCGACTTGCCATCGTCCAGACGGTGGACTTTTTCACGCCGGTGGTGGACGATCCCTACGCCTTCGGCGCCATCGCGGCGGCCAACGCGCTGAGCGACGTATATGCAATGGGCGGCGAGGTGCTCTTCGCGCTCAACATCGCTGCGCTGCCCGACAACCTGCCGCCTGAAGTGACCAGCGAGATCTTTCGCGGCGGGGCCGAGAAAGTGGCCGAGGCCGGCGCTGTGATCGCCGGCGGGCACACCATCCGCGACCAGGAGCCAAAGTATGGCCTGTGCGTGACCGGCATCGTGGACCCTGCGCAGGCAACCACCAAGGGCGGTGCACGCCCCGGTGACCTGCTCGTGCTCACTAAACCGCTGGGCGTGGGCGTCGTTACCACGGCCATCAAGCGCGACCTGGCGACGGAGGACGAAATCGCAGCGGCCACGGCCAGCATGCTGCGGCTGAACCGCAACGCAGCACATGTCGCGCGGCAAGTCGGCGCGCGGGCTGTGACCGACATCACTGGCTATGGCTTGCTGGGCCATGCCTTGGAGATGGCCAACAGCGCCGGCGTCTGCTTTCGCTTCTCGTGGTCCGCTTTGCCCTTCCTGCCCGGCGCGCTGAAGCACGGCCAGGATTGGGTGTTCCCCGGCGGGGCAACCAGCAACGCCCAAGCCTATCAAGCTCAGGTCCAATTCGACCAGCCGCTGGAGGAGTGGCAGCGCATGATGCTCTTCGATCCGGAGACCAGCGGCGGGCTGCTGATCGCCGTCCACGCCGCGCGCGCCGATCAACTGCTGGAGGCGCTGCGACTGGGCGGTGATGATGCATGCCTCGTCGGCGAGGTGATCCCCGGCAGTGGTATCGTCGTCGCCACTTAGCCGGCGATGTCCGCTGAATTGCTCACTATCCTGCCTGCGGAGTTCGCGCGGTGCTGGCTGCCGGCCAACGCACCGATGCCCGCTTGGGCCACGGACCAGGGCATGCTCGTCATTCCAGACGACATGGGTATATGGATCATCGGAGAAGCCGAGCGAATGCCTGTAGAAGCGAATGGGGAGCGCGGTTGGCGCGCACTGAGGCTTCAGCCCGCTGCTCGCTTGGCTTCAGCCGCCGGCGCGCTGGCCCACGCGAACATTCCCTATCTAAGCGTCAACCAGGACGACGTGGGCTATCTGCTGATCAACGCGGCGCACTTCGAGCTGGCCTTGACCATCCTCACCCGCGCCGGCGGGATCAACAACGTCCAAACAACCGACGAGCGCATCGTCATCAAGTGCGCCTGGCGCACGCCTAATGGACGGGCACGGCTGAGCGCCACCTTCGAAGCGGAGGTGATCGAGTATGATTATCGCCAGGATCGCTGGCTGGTGCGGCTACGCGATCTGCGCGCCACCGATGCCGACCCCGACGCGCGCGCGCTGATCGAGGCCCAATTGGGACGTTGGGCTTATGTGCCTAGCGAGGCACGCCGCGGCTTGACGCTGCCGCTAAAATACGAGACGCTCACCGGCCAAGTGCGTTACTTTTACCCAAGCGATCCGCGCCAGAGTAAGTGAATATGCCCACGACCAAAGCAACCTCCAAACGCGCAGCCCGGCGCAGCAAGCCATCCAAGCCGGCTTTTCAGATCACCTATGCCAACCTCAGCAGCGCTCTGAGCGACCCTGGGATGTTGGCGCGCTTCGATAAGGCGTTTGCCCAGGTCAGCACGGCCATCGGCGAGCACGCCCGCACCTACCCGATGGTCATCGCCGGCGAAGAGCGCCTGGCCAGCGCATCGTTCACCAAAACCACCCCGATCAATACCGAGCTGCCGATTGGCCACTTCCAAAAGGGCAGCGAGCAAGATGCCCACGACGCAGTTGCCGCGGCCAAGGCGGCCTTTCCGGCCTGGAGCGGGTTGCCCTGGAAGCGGCGCGTCGCGCTAATGCGCAAGGTGGCCGCGCTGATCAACCGCCGGCTGTTCGAGCTGGCTGCCTGGGTGAGCATCGAGGTGGGGAAGAGCCGCGCCGAGGCGCTCGGCGACGTCAAGGAGACCGCCGACCTGATTGACTACTACTGCGACCAGATGGAGGCCAACAATGGCTTCGTCCGCCCTCTGTTGCCCGAGGGCGGCAAGGGCCAATCCCAAAGCGTGCTGAAGCCGTATGGGGTGTGGGTGGTGGTCTCGCCGTTCAACTTCCCGATGGCGCTGACCGGAGGGCCGGCCGGCGCAGCCCTCTTGGCCGGCAACACCGTCGTCATTAAGCCGGCCAGCGACACGCCGATGGCGAGCTGGCTGTTCACCCAATGCCTGCGCGATGCCGGCCTGCCGCCGGGCGTCTTCAACTACGTCACCGGGCCGGGCAGCACGGTCGGCGAGGCGCTGGTGAACCACCCGGACGTGGCCGGCATGACCTTCACCGGTTCCTTCGAGGTCGGCTTTCGCCTCATCCAACGCTTCAATCAGACCGTCCCGCGCCCCCTGATCGCCGAGATGGGCGGCAAAAACCCCGTGATCGTGAGCGACAAGGCCGATTTAGACAAGGCTGCCGAGGGCGTGGTGCGCGCGGCATTTGGCCTGAGCGGTCAAAAGTGCAGCGCCACCAGCCGCGTCTATGTCCATCGGGCGGTCAAAGATAAGTTCCTGGCGCTGCTCAAGCAAAAGACCGAGGCGCTGCGCGTCGGCGACCCCACCCAGGCCGGCGTGTTCACCGGCCCGGTTTGTAACGCTGGCGGCTACCAGACCTTCCAGCGCGCCTGCGACGAAGCGCGCCGTGATGGCGGGCACTTCATCACCGGCGGCTACACCTTGACCGAGGGCGAGCTGGCCAAGGGCTACTTCTGCGCCCTGACGATCGTGGATGGCTTGCCGCTCGACCACCCGCTGTTCTGCGAGGAGCTTTTCGTGCCGTTTCTGCTCGTCGGGACAGTGGACTCGCTGGAGCAGGCGATTGAGGAAGCCAACAAGGTGAAGTATGGCCTGACGGCTGGCTTCTTCAGCAAGGATCGCAAGGAGGTGCGCTACTTCCTTGACCATATTGAAGCCGGCGTGGTCTATGTCAACCGCGAGCGCGGGGCGACGACAGGCGCATGGCCGGGCAACCAGAGCTTTGGTGGCTGGAAGGCCAGCGGCAACACTGGCCGTGGGGCCGGCGGGCCGTATTACTTACAACAATACCTGCGCGAGCAAAGCCAGACCGTCTTTTGATCCCCATGACCACCGCCATCGAGTTCTGCAACGTCTCGAAACGCTTTCGGCTGGATAAAGACAAGCCCCGTTCGTTCCAAGAGGTCTTCTTGCGCACGTTGCGTGGTCAGTTTAACGGCAACGGAGGGCAGGACTTCTGGGCGCTGCGCGATGTGTCCTTTACCATTGAAGTCGGCGACCACGTGGGGTTGATCGGCAAGAACGGCGCCGGCAAGAGCACCACGCTCAAACTGATCAGCCGGATCATCCAACCGACCTCCGGCACGATCAAGGTCAATGGGCGGGTGACGGCTCTCCTGGAGCTGGGCGCTGGCTTCCACCCCGATTTGAGTGGGCGCGATAACATCTATCTCAACGGCGCAGTGATGGGCCTGACGCGCCGCCAGATCGAGCGCAAGCTCGACGAGATCATCGAATTCGCCGAGATTGATGAGTTCATAGACGTGCCGGTGAAGGACTATTCCAGCGGCATGTATCTACGGCTGGCATTCGCGGCTGCGGCTCATCTGGACCCCGAGATCCTGCTGCTGGACGAGGTGTTCGCGGTGGGCGACCAGGCTTTTCAACAAAAGAGCCAGGAGCGCATTCAGGAGCTTCGCAAGCGCGGCATCACGATCCTGTTCGTCTCTCACAGCATGGAGGCCGTGTTGCAGACGTGCAAGCGCGCGATCTGGTTGGAACGTGGTCGCGTGCGTGCTTTCGGCGATGTCTCGGCGGTGAGCGCTGCCTACTACGAAGATACGCTGGTCAAGATGGCGGCCAAGCAGGAGGCTAAGGCCACGGCAAGCAGTGATCAGGCCTTGGCCGACCAAGAGAAACGCCTGGGCAGCGGCGAGGCGCGGATCGAGCGCGTGGAGTTCATTGACGCGGATGGCCGCTCCACCCGCTTTACCCACACCAACGCCAAGCTCACCGTGCGTCTGCACTACGTCGCGCACGAGCGCATCGAGCAGCCGTTGTTCGGTATTGCTTTTTACCGTGTCGGGCAATACATTCACCTCGCCGGCCCTAACAACGGCATGCAGTTATACAAAATCCCATACATTGAGGGGCGAGGTTACGTGGACTACACCATCGAACGGCTGCCCTTCCTGCCAGGCGAATATGCGTTGGATGCTTCCATCTACGACTGGGACGAAATGCATCGCTACGATTACTGGAACGAATGCGCACGCTTCACTGTGTTGCCGGGCGGCACGCGCGAGCGCTACGGGTTAATTGCGCTGGAAGGGACGTGGCACGACCCGCGCGAAGGGCTGAATGGTCTCTCCGGCTCACAAGCACATCCCCTTGGTGCCCTCGCTACAAATCATCGCCAGTTTCGATAGCCCTCAGCTAGACGTGGCGCAAGCAGCTTACTGTTGGTATTAACCGCGGGCGTGTTCACGGTTATGGCACGCCATACAACAGCACTTGGCCATCCTTCGTGGCCAGCGCCAACAGCCGGCCATCCGGTGAGAATGCCAGCGCCGCTGCGTCTTCGTCCGTATTGAGCACCCGCTTCAGAAGCGCCTGTTCAGCGTCCACCAAATAGGCAAGCTTGTCGTTTGCGATGGCCAGCAGCGCGCCATCCGACGAGAAGGCCATCGGCACGAATGGCCGATCAAGGAGCGGAAAGTTAACGTCCATACCTTCAATGTCCAGCGCCCGCACAAAGCTGAATGATCCAACCTCGTCAGCTTCCCAGAGCGCCACCCTGCCCATGATGCGAGATGCTTTGGTCAAGATAGCCAGCCGGCGACCGGTCGGAGAGAGCGCGATGGCTGCTATGCGCGCATCGCCAGCGTTGCGCAGCACCACCTGCCGTTCGCGCCCGCTGGCCACATCCCAGATCTTGACCGATTCCTCTGAGCCGGCGGTCACCAATAGCCGGTTATCTGGTGAGAATGCCAGGCCCACAATAGGGTTGCGGTGGCCGCGCAACACGCGCACGTTCAGCCCGTCGGAGAGCCGCCACAACAGCACAACGCCTTTTTCGTCGCCGCCGGCCAGGAAGCGGCCATCTGGCGAGATCGCCAGCCTGGCATATTCGTTGACGTAGCCCGATAGTGTTTGCCGCAGCGCGCCATCAGCCCCGCGCACTTGCACCAAGCCGCTCCGCCCGCGCTTATTGCCTATGGTAAGGTCGCCCAGGATGGAATAGATCGTGGTATCCAGGTCTGGCAAGAAGACCGCATCTGCGACAGGCGCAGGGCCTGACAACGCAAGGTCACCGAACCTGGAACCTGACAACTCCGAGGCAAAGGTCGCCGTTATGCGCAGCAGTGCACCATCCTGCACCCGCCATAGGCCGATCTGATAGCCAAAAGCACTAGCCAGCCATCGCCCATCGGCAGAGAAGGCGATGCCATGCGGGCGCCCCAGATACCCGCCGATGGCTCGTAACGTTGTCCCATCGGCGGCGCGCACGCTGCGCAGGCCATCCTCGAGGAGCACGTGAACCACGGACGGATCAGATGAGAACTGCACATTGACGATCTCCGCGTTGCGCTCCAGCGCTGCGATGGATGGCGTGGCCTCGGCGCGGTCTAACGGCCAGATGTAGACCTTGTTATCCAGCGCGCCCATCAATCGCTGTCCATCGGGCGAGAACCCCAACTGCGCGGCAAATGCCTTTCCGTCAATCGGTAGCTCGCGAGACAGCTCGCCGGTGGAGAGATCCCAGAGTTGGAGCTTCGGGCCGGTGAACGCAATAGCAAGCCGCCGGCCATCCGGCGAGAGCGCCGCCGAGCGCACCTCCTGCAGCGATGCCTCGACCGCAAATGAGCGCTGCCGCTGGCTCAGCCGATGCACCTCTACCTTCCCGAACAGCGCGAAGACGACCAAATCATGCGCCGGCGCGATGATCAACCTGGCCAGGTTCGCTTCCCAGCCAACCCCAGGATCAAACTCGAGCGCCCTGCGGCCGGTTGATTCGCTGCCCGGCCGCCAGGCCAGGATGGTGTGCTTCCGATCAAAGTTGTAATGCCCGACATAGACTTGCGCCCCATCCGCCGAGAAGGCCAGACCGGCTGGAAATAGCCGGCGGCTCCCCTCTTGAAGGTCGAGGCTGCCGACCAGCGCGCCATCGTCCAGCCGCCAGACGCGCACTTGATGCGGAACAGACGCGATGTAGGCAGCCAGCCGCCGGCCGTCTGGCGAGAAGCTCACAAACGTTACAGCAGGCGCTTCCAAAAAGCGTCGCTGTGCCAGCGTCTGCGCGTCGTATAGATAGACGCCGCGCGACGTGCCGACGGCCAGCATGTGACCATCCGGCGCGCTGGCCAACGTGGACGGCCGGCCCAGGCCAGCCATCTCTCCCACCAGTGACGCGCGGTCGGCGTTCTCTGGCGTGATCGGCACGCTGGGCAGCGCATAGAGCGAAAGGGCGGGCGCGGCCGCTCACGCTACAGCCGGCCAGGCTGCCTATCAGCAGCACAGCCACGACAAGCCAATATCGAACAGCGCCTGTCGGAATTGAATTACGTCCCATTGCACCATCCTGAACAAGTGGGGAGCACAGACGGTTAGGGTATCACAGGTGTCTTAGCAGGGCTTGCATTCGTGGCTAGGGGCAGGGCGCTGGGTGGGCTGCGCGCGCATAGATCGTCGCAATCAGCGCGTCGTAGCGGCTCTTCTGCCAACTCACAACCGGCCGAGGCCGACCACAGCCGCGCCGGCCTAGGGTCGCCGGCGCACTGCCTCACCCTGTCACCCTGGGCACGGCGAAGTCGGGGCGGTTTGCGAACCGCCCCTGCGCGCGCCCGGCTGAGGTGCTGCGGGGTTGTTGAGGCAGGGTGTTTTTTTGGTGGCTTCGCGGGGACGTAGCACCGCTACACCGGGGCGTAGCGGTGCTACGCCCGTACAATAATCAATCAATTGAGACAGACGCTTGCTTCAATCAGCCGGCCTTGGCTTCAAATCTTCTTCGTCAAAGATGACCAGAGGGAAGTCTATCTCCCCGTGCCAGAAGTCGAACTCCTCCAAGGCCTTGAGGGCGTATTCCGAGGTCGTCTCATCATCCGAGGCAGCCGCGGCCATGAGCTGAGCCTCTGCCTCCTCGCCGCCGATCAACGCCAAGGCATCCATAGCCGCGAAGCGCACCTCGTCGCTGGGGTCGTCTAGCAACTCGGCCAAGAGCGGCACGGCTTCTTCATCCTCAAGTTGGCCGGCTGCCTCGGCCGCGCGGCGGCGCACCAGCGGCGAGACGCTGCGCAGCTCATCGCGGACCAGCGCGCAGTACGCGCGGTTGCTGCTGCGCCCCATCGCAATGATCGCGCTCAGCCGCAGCAACTCATCTTCGGCATAGTAAGCCTGACGAATTTGCAGGTCCACCTCTTCGTTGGTGACGTAGGCGAGCGACTCAAGGGCGCGGCGGTGAACGATGGAATGGCCTGGCGAAGTGAGCAGCGCGCGCATCAACGCCACATAGATCTGGTCGTGTCGCTCGCGACTGAGCCGACCCAGCACGCCGGCATACATAAACTGGCCCAGCAGCTCTACCGCTGCCGCGCGCACTAACTCGTCGGGGTCTTCATGCGCGAGCTTGATGAGCGGCGCGATGAGATCGGGGTGTTCTTCCTCGTATAGCCCCTCCACCGATGCCAGGCGCACCCGCGGATCGGGATCCTCGAGGCCGATGCGGAACAAGGCGCGGAAGTCGGCCTCGATATCCTCCTCGGCCAGCTCGCGCATCTGCTCGATGAGCGCCGCGCGCCGGCCAGGCGACAGGGCAAACCAGACCTCCCGCCAGCGCGCGAGCTGTTCACCTGAAAGGTCTGAGAAGGCTTTGAGGCATGCTGGGCTCGGCGTCTCCTCCGTAGCCAGGATGGCCAGCGCCTCGTCTAGGCTGAGGCGGCCAACCGGTGTTCTCTCGTTGCTCATGCTCAGCGAATTGATACGGGATTCACGATGTCCATGATGATAACCACGACCGACAGAGCGAGCAAGAAAGCGAAACCGATAGCATGAACCCACTGCTCGCGCCGCGGATCAACGCGCCGACCACGCAGCGCTTCAATCAGTATAAAGAGGATACGACCGCCATCCAGTGCTGGTAGAGGCAGCAGATTGGTGAGCGCTATGGCGATGCTGACCACTGCGGCGAAGCGCAGGAAGGGCATCAACCCCTGCGACTCGGTGACGCTGGAATCAATCAGCTCGACGCCGATGTTGGTGATACCCACCACGCTGATCGGCCGTAACTGTTCTAGGGCGAGCGTCTGATTGACGAGCCGCACCGGGAGCTGAACCAGCGCAGCGATCGCGGTGCCGACTTCCAGACCGGCAGCGAGTAGGGCTTCGGGCAAGGTATAGGCCACCCGTTCGGACTTGGTGACCTCAATGAGGAGGCTGACGCCGAGGGGGGCTTCGGCGTTGGCGTCGGGGGGCAAGCGGCCAGACAGCCTGACGATCTGCTCCGGCTCGCCCACGCGCAGCACCACGATCTCTATCGGCTGACCGATGAACTGGCGCACCTGCCGGCGCAACGCGCCCACATCCGGCTGGACGCTGCTGGCCGGCTCAAGCTTCTGAATCATGTCCACGCCGTTGACCGCGAGAATCGCATCACCAGGTTGAAGGCCGATCTGCTCGGCGGGACTGCCGGCCATGACCTGATTAATTCGATAGCGGAACTCGGTGGGCTGCGTTGCGAAGAACAGATAGGCCAGCGTGAGGATCACAAAGCCACCCAGGAAGTTCATCAGCGGGCCGGCCGCCAGCGTGGCCAGCCGCCAGCGCTTCGGTTGGGCGGCAAAACTGCGCGGGTCCTCCGGGTTCTCTTCGCCCGTCATGCGCACGAACGCACCGATCGGCAACCAGTTGAGGGTGTATTCGGTCTCTCCGAGCTTGAACAGGCGCGCTGCGCGCGGCGGAAGCCCTAGACCGAACTCCTCTACCCGAATGCCCGCTTTCTTGGCCACAGCGAAGTGGCCAAGCTCATGGATGAGCATCAGCGGCCCAAGCAGGATGATGAAGACCAAGAAGCCCGTCAGGAGGGAGGTGAAGATTTCCATGTATCGTCAGCCTAGCACCTCTATCTGAGGCACGCGTAAGAGCCAACTCAGCCCGATAGCCGAACCAGCGTATATACCCCGCGCTCTGCTTCGAGCGCGAAGTCAACGACCGCATAGCCCTGGGCAAACGCTTCTTCAAAGCGCGCACGGATCTCCATGCGCCAGCGCAGCGCAGCCTGGCCATCGGCGCGTTTGAGCGCCTGAAAGTCGCGCGGGATGGCGATGCGCAGCGCCGGCTGATCCGCTTTGAAGACCAGGTGGCCGTTGGCCATGCGATGCTCGCCGTCAACAACGGCGCGATCCAGCCACCATTCGACCTCGAAGCGATCAGACGGCAGGCCGGCGTTCAGCGCATCGCGCATATCGCCGTAGGCGTTGCGAATATAGGTGCGGCAGATGCAGCCGAGCTTGCCGATGTTCAAGCGCGCGTTCTTTGCCTCTAGCGGGTCATAGGTCCACGTGATGAGGTTCAGACCTTGAGCGCGCACGGCCTCGGCCTGGGCGCGTTTGAGCGCCTCGCCAACGCCGCGCCCTTGCCTATCGGGCAACACCGCCGCGATGTGCGAATGGTGGCTTAGCCCGCGATGTGCGCCGGGATGGTGCGTCGGCGAGAGGAAACCTATGACGAACCCAATCATGCGATCGCCATCCGGCGACGGCTCGAACGCGCCAAGCGCGATCCCACCGTGTCGCTGGAGCGTGACCGTCATGTTCACCGGCACGACGAATGGGCCTCCCCATACGGCCGCCTGGATCGCCACGCACTGTTCATGATCAGAAATGTCACGAAAGGGGCGGATGAAGTAGCTCATGGTCACTGCGATGCCGATTCGTCAAGAATCAGACGGTTGAGCGCTTCGCGCGCTGCAGGCAAGGCCTGCATATGCGCCCAGCTTCCGCAGAAGGTGGCCGCGCGCGTCGCAGCCAGCACGTAGCGAAATGGGTCATCTGTGCAGGGTTGACCGGCCCGCAAGGCCGCGCGCCAATGTGGCTCGAGAGGCGTTTGCCACTCCGGATAATGGCGGACCAGCCAGGCTTTTAGCGCGACAAATTGCCGCTCATCCTCCGGCGTGGCGACGCCCGACCGATAGACGCGCACCACCAGCGCCTCCAGAGCATCCCAGCGCGCGATGAACGCTTTCAGCCGGCGCGAGCGCAAACGCGAGGCCAGCGCCTTCGTAAACGGATTCACGCTCTTGATTATCGGCGCACCGCTCACGCGCCCCATCTGGGCGAACGTACCCTAGAACTCATCCTAAAAAACGTAGCCACCTGAGGTGCATCCGCGATCTGGGACGGATTTCTTGGCGCGACCAGTGATCATCGGACAGGATCACCAAGGCCCTGCCCCCCTGTCATTCGAGCGCAGCAAAGAATCTAAAATCCTGCCCAACCAAAGTCCACTAGCATCACCATGCCATAACCATGCGCTCTACCACATGTCATGCTGAGCGCCGGCAAAGAATCCAGACGCCCACCTGACCAAAATATGGCAAAGCTGCCAAATGCCACGTGTTACTGTCATACTAGCGCAGCGCGGCATGCCGTGTCCACCGACTTCATCATACTAGCGGCATCCGCCGGCCTGCTGCCTTGGCCACCCCGCAACAACTTGATTCGCTGCGAGCATAGAT
>Ga0272447_1000413_pt1 | contig 32790 bp, 24 predicted proteins | sample YNPCB0133_FD_194589 | JGI IMG/M metagenome (GOLD analysis project Ga0272447, IMG submission 194589) | Hot spring microbial mat communities from Yellowstone National Park, WY, United States - YNP-CB-013-3 | ecosystem: Environmental > Aquatic > Thermal springs > Hot (42-90C) > Sediment | place... | reverse complement strand
ATGAAGATAATTAGAGATAAATGGAGATTGGGAGAGTGGAAATTAGTGTAAAAAGTAGTGTAAAAAGTAGTTTGAACATTGTGTAAAAGTTGTGTAAATTTAACATTTATATCATTCCTGCGAAGGCAGGAATCTATACAATCATACCTTAAGTTTAAAACAAGGTTAAAATTATATAGATTCCTGATTAAATCAGGAATGACAATTGAGTTTATTTTCTTTTTAAATTTTACCCTCCGATTTGGATGGTAAATTTTGCAGTTTAAATTTTTTATGCCAAAATATATTTTTATATCAGGTGGAGTAATTTCGGGAATTGGAAAAGGGACGGTTACTGCTTCCATTGGTCTTCTTTTAAAATCGGTTGTTTTTAAAGTAGTGCCAATAAAGTTTGAAAACTATCTTAATTTGGATGCGGGAACGATTAATCCGGTTGAGCATGGCGATGTGTTTTTGTGTGATGATGGGACTGAGGCCGATATGGATATTGGTACTTATGAAAAGTTTTTGGATCAAGATATGGGAAAAGATAACTTTGTAACCATGGGCCAAATTTATAAAACCGTGATTGATAAAGAAAGACGTTTTGAATATGAGGGAGAAGACGTTGAGGCAATTCCTCATGTCACTGATGAGATTATTCGAAAAATTTTAAATGTTTTTGAAAAAAACAAAGCTGATATTGTTTTAGTTGAACTTGGAGGCACCGCCGGTGAATATCAAAATGTTTTTTATTACGAAGTATCCCGTCTTTTGACTTTAAAGTATCCCAACGATGTTACCCATATTCATGTGTCTTATGTCCCCACCCCCAAACATTTAGGTGAACCAAAAACCAAACCCACCCAACTTTCAGTAAAGATACTTAATTCCATGGGAATTCAACCTGATTTTATTATTGCCAGATCGGAGAGATTTTTAGATCAACCACGGATTAACCGTTTCGCGATTTTTTGTAATGTTTTGCCAGAAAATATTATCTGCAATCCTGATGTTTCTCATCCTTATGAGATTCCTTTAGTTTTAAATAAACAAAATTTAGCCGAAAAAATCTTAAAGCGATTAAAATTACCGGTAAAAAAGCCCAATCTTTCTTCATGGGAAAATTTAGTGAAAAAGATTTTAAAAAAGAAAAAGAAGACGGTCACCATCGCTATTGTTGGTAAATATTTTGGCACCGGTGATTATCAACTAAGAGACTCGTATGCGGCTTTGTTTGATGCCATTGATCATGCCTCTTGGGCCAACGATATTGAAGCAAAAACCATTTGGGTGGATGCGGAAAAAGTGGAAAAAGAGGGTGAAAAAATTATTAGCAAGCCCGATGGAATTATTGTCCCCATTGGTTGGGGGAAAAGAGGGGCAGAAGGGATGATTAAAGCCGTATCTTACGGAAGGAAAAACAAAATTCCCTATCTTGGTCTTTGTTATGGGATGCAGCTTGCTGTTGTTGCTTTTGCCCGTGATGTTTTGGGATGGAAGGATGCCAATACTACCGAAAATGATCCAACTACTTCCCACGATGTAATTCATCTTATTCCCAAGCAAGAAGAGTTTATGAAAAGGCGGGCGTATGGAGGAACGATGAGATTGGGCGCTTGGGAGGCAAAAATAAAAAAAGGGACTTTAGCTTATGAGATTTATCAAAAGGAGATTGTTTCAGAACGGCATCGTCATCTTTATGAGTTTAATGATAAATTTGCCAAAGATATTGAATCAGCAGGAATTATTATCAGTGGTCGTTCATTGGTTGAAAATTTGGCCGAAATGGTTGAGTTGCCAAAAAGTCATCATCCTTTTTACTTTGGTATCCAAGGTCATCCTGAATATAAAAGTCGGCCATTTAAGCCCCATCCGGTTTTTGTGAATTTTATTAACGCTTGTTTTGAGAATAAAATATCCCTTGCTAAGAGTTAAAAATTTTGTTAAAATAAAATAATGGCCAACTCTTTTATTTATAAGGATCATACTTTTAATGTTGGTGATACGATAAGCCTTCATTATAAAATTAAAGAAGGCGACAAAGAAAGAACCCAGATTTTTAAAGGGATTATTATTGGTGTAAAAGGCCAGACACCCCAAACAAGAACTATTACCGTAAGGAAGATAAGCAATATTGGAATCGGGGTGGAAAAAATAGTTCCTTTAGTCTCTCCTTTTTTAGAAGATATAAAACTGATTAAAAAAACTACCTATAAAAAAGCCAAAGCCTATTTTATCCGCAATTTTTCTGAAGCGGATATCCGCCGCCGACTTTATAAATCAAAAAAATCTAAAAGCCAAAATAACGCCAACTAAAAATGGCTTTTTCTTCAAAAAAATTAGTGGGAAAAATTGGTGAGCAAATGGCTCTTTCTTATTTAAAAGAAAAAGGCTATCAACTTTTGGAAAAAAACTTTTATTGTCGATGGGGAGAGATTGATTTGATTTTTAAAAAAGAGGATAAAATTATCTTTGTTGAGGTGAAAACAAGAGTTGGTGATAAAAAGGGAAAACCTTACGAGGCGGTTAATTTTTATAAAATAAAAGATTTAAAACGAGCAATCAATTTTTACCTGTTGAAAAAAAATTATTTTCAATATAAACTTTCTTTAGAGATAGTTTCCGTAGTTTTAAATTCCGATTTATCTTTAAAAGAAATTAAACATTTTCCTGAGGTTATTATTTGAAAGGAGGTGAAAACAATGTTTTTAGAAATCAATCAAATTCTTTCCCGGTTTTGGATAAAATTTACTGATTTTTTACCAGATTTTTTTGGTGGTCTTTTGATTTTGAGTTTAGGTTTAGTGATTGCTGCCATTGTTAAAAAAATTTTTCTTATTATTTTTCGATTTTTAAAAATTGAATCTCTTTTTACCAAGACAAAAATTCTTCAAAAACAAATAGTTAATGCTTGGGAAGAGATTTTGGCAGAAGTTATTCGTTGGACAATTGTCATTTTATTTTTAGTCCCAACCCTTGAGGTTTGGCGCTTGTCAAAAGCAACAACAGTTTTAAATCAACTGCTTTTTTATCTGCCAAATGTGATTGTGGCTATTATTATTGCTTTTGTGGGTTTGGTGATTGCCAGTTTGGCTTATGATGTGGTAAAGCATGGGGCAAAAACTTTGGGAGGAGTCTCAGCCACAATTTTGGCTGGTGTTGCCAAAACAATGGTTCTGTTTTTTACCGCTTTGGTGGTTTTGAATCAGCTTGGAGTGGCTCAGGATTTGATTCGGATTTTGTTTACGGGAATTGTGGCTATGTTTGTTTTGGCTTTTGGTTTGGCATTTGGGTTGGGAGGAAAAGATTTGGCCAAAGAGATTTTGGAGGAGATAAAAAAATCTCTACAAAAATAAAAAGTATTTGATAAAATTTTTTAATTTGCTCCCATCGTCTAGCGGTCTAGGACGACTGGTTTTCAGCCAGTAAATCAGGGGTTCGAATCCCCTTGGGAGCACAATCGCGTCTAACACCAAACACCAAACACCTAACATCTAACACTTAACATCTAATATTTTAAAAATGTAACATTAAACATTAAACTTTTTTTGTCATTCCTTCTTTAGACTAGGAATCTATATAATTGTCATTCCTGATTTAATCAGGAATCTATATAATTTTAACCTTTTTTTATATATTAAGTTTAAGGTATGATGATATAGATTCCTGCTTTCGCAGGAATGACAATAATAATGATAATAATATTGTCAAAATTATATAGATTCCCGCTTTTTCGGGAATCACAAAAAATGTTAAAAATTACAAATCAGAATAATATGGCTATAAAAAAATGAGTCGGATAGATCTTTATATATAAGAAGTTAAGAGATTGAGTAAGAGATTGATTTTTGATAAAATTAATAGTTTCCACGTCAGACTTAGTTTACCAAGTCAGACCAAGTTAGACTTGGTTAAATGCAATTTTCTTATGTTTAAGTTAGAATCACCATTTAAACCAACAGGGGATCAACCGCAAGCAATTGAAAAGTTGGTTTTTGGAGTAAGAGAGGGTTTAAAAAACCAAGTGCTTTTGGGAGTAACTGGTTCGGGAAAAACTTTTACCATGGCCAATGTGATAAAAGAGCTGAATATGCCGGCTTTGGTGATTTCTCATAACAAAACTTTAGCCGGTCAACTTTATCAGGAGTTTCGTGATTTTTTCCCAAAAAACGCTGTTTGTTATTTTGTTTCTTATTATGATTACTATCAACCAGAGGCTTATATTCCCCAAACTGACACCTATATTGAAAAAGAGGTAGAAATTAATGATTTAATTGATAAATTAAGACTTCAGGCAACCACCAATATCTTAACAAGAAAAGATGTAGTTGTTGTTGCCTCAGTTTCTTGTATTTATAATCTAGGCTCACCTTTGGAGTATGGCCATTTTGTTTTGGAGTTAAACATTGGCGATCTTTTTAATGTTAAAGAAATAAGTTATAATCTAGCCCGGCTTCAATATGAACAGTTAGAGTTTGAATTTCGGCGAGGAACTTTTCGCCTAAGAAGCAATTTTTTGGATATTTATCCAGCTTATGAGGATTTTGGGATAAGAGTTTATCACAATGGATTACAAATTGAGAAGTTTGTCCAATTTGATCCTTTATCCGGTAAAGAACAAAAAGAGATTGGAAAAAAAATTATTATTTACCCCGCCAAACACTACATGATTGATCCTCAAAAATTTGAAGAAGTGGAAAAAGAAATAAGAAAAGATTTAAAAAAAGAGTATGAGGCTTTTAAAAAACAAAAAAAAATTGTTGAGGCGGAAAGACTTTATCGACGCGTTAACTATGATTTGGAAATTATTAAAGAGGTGGGGTATGTTAATGGGATTGAAAATTATAGTCGTTATTTTGATGGTCGAAGACCCGGCGATCCCCCATATACCTTAATTGACTATTTTAAAGTTTCCTATGGTGATTCATGGCTTTGTTTTATCGATGAATCACATATGACCATCCCCCAACTTCGAGGAATGTATAATGGTGATTATGCTCGAAAAAAAACATTAGTTGAATATGGTTTTCGTTTAAAGGCGGCCTTTGACAACCGACCCCTTAAATTTGAAGAACTTTATCCAAAACTGCCTCATATTATCTATGTCTCAGCCACCCCAGATGAATGGGAAATAGAAAAATCAAAAATCAAAAATAAAAATTCAAAATTAATAAGCTTATATAATCGTGGGGAGGCGGTGGTTGAACAGCTAATAAGGCCAACGGGCATTCCTGATCCCCAAATTATTTTAAGACCAGCAAAAAATGAGATTGAAGATTTAATTTATGAAATCGAAAAACGAGTGAAAAAAAATCAAAAAGTCTTGGTAACAACCCTGACTAAAAGAACTGCAGAGGATTTAACTGAGTATTTAAAAGAAAAAAATATTAAAGCCGCTTATCTTCATTCAGACATTGAGACGTTAGTCCGCTCTGATGTTTTGGATAGCTTAAGAAAAGGTGATTTTGATGTTTTAATTGGGATAAATCTTTTGCGAGAAGGGCTGGATTTGCCGGAAGTGGCTTTGGTGGCTATCTTAGATGCTGATAGAGAAGGTTTTCTTCGGTCAAAAACTTCTTTAATTCAGATTATGGGGAGGGCGGCAAGGAATGTTGAGGGAACGGTGATAATCTATGCGGATAAGGTGACTTCGGCGATTTTGGAAGCAGTCAAAGAAGGAGAAAGAAGACGCAACTATCAGCTTTCATATAATAAAAAACATCAGATTACGCCAAAAACTGTTTATAAACCAATAAGAGAAAAAATAATTGAACAAGAAGAAGAATTTTTTTCTTTTGAAAAACCCAAAAGCCAAATTGATGAAATTTTTTTAACAAATATTAAAAAAGAGGCTTTAACACCTTATGATAAGAAAAAATTGATTAAAAAATTAGAACAAGAGATGAAAAAATATGCCCAAGATTTAAACTTTGAAATGGCGATAAAAATCCGTGATAAGATAAAGGAGATTAGAGATGAGGTTAAAATATTATAGATTCCTGATCAAGCTCGCCCTCCGATTCGGAGGGTAAAGAATGACAATTATTTTCGAGTTAAAAATTAAAAATAAAAAAAATGACAAGCGAGGCGGGTTTTATTAAAATTCGGGGAGCAAGACAACATAATCTTAAAAACATCAATCTTGATATTCCTAAAAACAAACTGGTAGTGATTACTGGTGTTTCTGGCTCGGGAAAGTCATCTTTGGCTTTTGATACCATTTATGCTGAGGGGCAAAGACGATATGTGGAGTCACTTTCGGCCTATGCCAGGCAATTTTTGGGAGTGATGGATAAGCCGGATGTTGATGTCATTGAAGGTTTATCACCGGCAATCTCCATCGATCAAAAATCAACTACCCATAATCCTCGCTCCACCGTTGGGACGATTACTGAAATTTATGATTATCTTCGATTACTTTTTGCCAGAATTGGCCATCCCCACTGTCCCAACTGTGGTTTGGAGATCACCAAACTTTCTTTAGATGAAATTGTTGAGCGAGTTTTAAGTCAGATTAAAGAAGTGGTTACCCTTGACAAGATTAAACCGCATCAGTTTATTATCTACTCACCGGTTGTCCGTGATCAAAAAGGAGAGTTTAAAGATCTTTTTGACAATCTTTTAAGCAAAGGTTATAACGAAGTAAGAGTTGATGGGAGAAACTTTTTTCTCAAAGATGAGATCAATCTTTTAAAAAATAATCGCCACAAGATTGATGTTTTAATTAGTCGTTTTTCTTTAACTTATAAAAATTTTTCCGATCCAATTTTTTTCTCAAATTTAAAATCGCTTCTTATAAAAAGTATCGAACAAAGTCTAAATCTTTCTTTAGGATTGGTAATTTTGTGGGTTGAGAGTTTAAGAAAAGATTTTTTATACTCAGAAAAATTTTCTTGCCCAAAATGTAATCTTTCTCTTTCAGAGATTGAACCCCGGCTTTTTTCTTTTAACTCACCGCTTGGAGCTTGTGAAAAATGTCATGGGATTGGTAGTATTTATATTTTTGATGAAGAGTTGATTTTAAATAAAAATTTAAGTATTAATGAGGGAGGGATTCTTCCTTATAATAAATTTTTCTTTCAAGATACCTGGTATGTTAGACTTTTGAAAAAAGTTTGTTTGGAGGAGGAAATCGATTTAAATACTCCAATTGGCAAACTCCCAAAAGAGGCAGTCAAAAAAATTTTATATGGTACCGGTGAAAAAGTTTATAGAGTTGAGGGTACCAACCGCTTTGGTAGGCCCACTTTTATTTTTGAAAAATTTGATGGGATAGTTGCCGATTTAGAAAGAAAATACTTTGATAATCAAAGTGATTATGGGGGTGAACTTGGTAAATACCTTCGGGAGAAAGTTTGTCCAAAATGTTTGGGCAGTCGATTAAAACCTGAGGTTTTATCAATTACCATCGACGACTTAAACATTGCTTCTCTTAGTTCCTTTTCCGTAAAAAAAATGCTTGCTTACTTTGATGATTCTTGGTTTTTAAGACGAAATTTATATGAAAGACAAGTAGCTTTGCCAATCGTTAAAGAGATAAAAAACAGACTTTTGTTTTTAAAAAATGTTGGTCTTGACTATCTTACTATTGATAGAGCAGCCAAATCTTTGTCTGGCGGTGAGATGCAACGGATTCGCCTTGCCTCTCAGATAGGGACGGGGTTGACGGGTGTTTTGTATGTTTTGGATGAGCCATCCATTGGTCTTCATCCCAAAGATACTCAAGCTTTGATTAACACCTTAAAACAATTAAGAGATTTGGGTAACACCATTTTAGTGGTAGAGCATGATAAAGAAACGATGGAAGCGGCTGATTATCTTATCGAACTTGGGCCAAAAGCAGGAAAAGAGGGCGGGTATGTTACCTTTTTTGGCACGTTGCCTTCTATGTTAAAAAGCAACGACTCCCTTACTGGTAAATATCTTTCGGCAAGAAAAAAAGTGGTTTTTTTTGGTAAAAAATTAAATAAAAATTTTGGTTTTTTAAAAATTAAAGGAGTTCGCCACAATAATTTAAAAAACATTGATGTCTCAATTCCTTTGGGAAATTTAATTGCGGTTACTGGGGTTTCTGGTTCTGGTAAATCAAGTTTGATTGTTGAGACTTTGTATCCCGCTTTAAAATATTATCTTACTTCTTATTTTAATGAGAAAATTGGTGAGTTTGAAAGATTGGAGGGTTTTGAAAATTTGGATCGAGTTTATCTTATTGATCAAAGTCCCATTGGGAAAACGCCAAGATCAAATCCAGCCACATATGTTGGATTTTTCGATGAGATTCGTGACCTTTTTGCGCAAACGATTGAGGCAAAGGCTTTGGGTTTTAAAAAAGGAAGATTTTCTTTTAATGTCAAAGGTGGTCGTTGCGAAAAATGTCAAGGAGCTGGGGTAATTAAGATTGAGATGCAGTTTATGGCCGATGTTTATGTCACTTGTGATGTTTGTAATGGCAGACGCTATAATCAAGAAACTTTGTCGGTCAAATATAAAGGAAAGTCGATTGATGAGGTTTTAAAAATGACTGTTTCTGAAGCTTTGTCTTTTTTTGCTAATCATCCAAAAATCTTTAATAAGTTAAAGATGTTGGAGGAGATTGGTTTGGGGTATATTGAGCTTGGTCAGCCGGCGCCAACATTCTCAGGTGGGGAGGCTCAAAGGATAAAAATTGCCAAAGAGCTTTCCCAAAAAAGTACTGGTCATACCCTTTATATTCTTGATGAACCAACCACCGGTCTTCATTTTTATGACATTGAAAAACTTCTTTTTTCTTTAAATCGATTGGTGGAGGAAGGAAATACGGTGATTGTTATTGAACACAATCTTGATGTCATTAAAAACTGTCCTTATATTATTGATCTTGGGCCGGAGGGTGGAGAAAATGGTGGGTATGTTGTTTATCAAGGAGAAACGGAAAAGATTGTGACGGTTAAAAATTCTTATACCGGCAAGTTTTTGGCAAAAGTGATAAGATGATATAAGATAGGTTTTATAATTCTTATAAGTCAAATAGGGATAATTGGAAGAATGAAAAAAATTTTAAAAACCTGGCGATGGTTTTTTTTAATTTTATTTTTTTTCTTTTTTTATCAAAAAATCATTTGGGCTAGGGATTATAAAGTTGATTATCAAGTTGAGTATTTTTTGGAAGAAAAAGAAGGAAGAATTGAGTCGCCCGTATCTTTTTGGATTAAAATCACTAATCTTTTATCCTCAGTATATGTAGAAAGATTTATTTTGACTTTCCCTTCCTCTTTTTTAGTTAAAGATTTTAAAGCTAAAGATGATTGGGGCGAAATTACCCCGCAAATTGAAAAACTAAATGATACGATAAAAGTAACAGTTAAATTTTCTAATCCCAATATTGGAAAAGACTCGGTGAACAATTTTTACCTTAATTTTTATCAAGATAATCTTTTTAAAGTCAATGGCAATATTTGGGAGGTAATTTTACCAACGATTGAAAAAGAAAAAGAAGATAGCTATAAAGTGATTGTTCATTTGCCAAAAGAAAGCAAGAAAAAAATTGGTCTGGCTAAGCCAAAACCAACTTATATTTTAAACAATCAAATTATTTGGGAAAATCCCAAAGAAAAAACTTTGTATGCTGTTTTTGGCGAGGAGCAGTATTATAAAACTACCCTTTATTATAATCTAAAAAATGAAAGGCCATATCCTGTTTATACCGAAATTGCTTTACCACCAGATACTTTATATCAAAAGGTTTTTATTGAAAAGATTGATCAAAAACCTTTTTCTGTTTACCAGGATGATGATGGAAATTTTTTGGCGCGGTATCTTTTAAAACCTTTTGAGAAAAAAGTGATTGTTTTTGATGGGGTAATTTCTGTTTATACAAAACCAAGGGTTGAGATAAGAGATTTTATTAATAAAAAAATAAAAGATCAGTCAAAATATCTTTTGTCATCAAAAAGTTTTTGGGAGATTAGCGATATTGAAAAAAAAATTAACCTTTCTTCATTAAAAACAGTCAAAGATATTTATGATTTTGTTGTTGATAAACTAAACTACAACCAAGAGCTTGTTCTTAAGAAAACCGAAAGAAAAGGGGCTAATCTTGCTTTATCTTACCCTAATCAAGCCGTTTGTACTGAGTTTACCGATTTGTTTATTGCTTTGGCGAGAGAAAAAGGGATTTTTTCAAGAGAAGTTCAAGGATATGGATTTACCCAGGATGAAAAACTAAGACCATTAACCTTAACTTCCGATATTCTTCATGCTTGGCCAGAATATTATGATGATGAAAAAAAAATTTGGGTACCGGTTGATCCCACCTGGCAAGACACGTCGGGGATTGATTATTTCTCTTCTTTTGATTTAAATCATATCACTTTTGTCATTCATGGAAAAGACCCCACCTATCCGGTTTCAGCCGGAATGTATAAATTAGAGGATTCTTCGGATATTGTGGTTAAACCAGTTTCTTATAAACCAAAAGAGGAAATAAAAATTGGGATAAAAATAAAAAACCTTCCCAAAAAGATTGATGATAAAAATTTTTATTTAGTAAGCTTAGTTTTGGAAAATCAAAGCAATGTTTCTCTTTTTGGAAAAAAAATTACCTTTGAGAGTTTGGGCGTTAATATTTCCCCAAAAGAGTTTTTAATTGAAAGTTTTTTGCCTTTTGAAAAAAAAGAATTAAAAATTAAGGTAAACTCGCTTGTTAAAAATAAAAAGAAAGCAGCTACCTTTAATATTTTATTTGATGGAAAAAAAATTTTTGAGGAGAGGCTTTTGATTCTTCCTTATTATTATAATTTGGGATTAAAGATAACAATTGGGGTTTTATTTTTAGCTATTTTGATGGCTTTATTTTTAAAAAGAAGATATGATTAAAGATGAAATTTTAAAAGAAATTCCTTCTTTGCCCGGGGTTTATTTTTTTAAAAAAGGCAAAGAATATCTTTATATTGGTAAAGCCAAAAACTTAAAAGCAAGAATTAAAACCCATAAACTTCAGGCAAAAGTAAATAAAAAAGAAGCTTTAATTTTTAATCAGGCTTCGAAACTTGAGTGGGTAACTACCGACTCAGATTTTAACGCCACTTTACTTGAGGCCAAGTTGATCAAAGAAAAACAACCAAAATATAATGTCCGCTGGCGTGATGATAAGAGTCATTTGTATATAAAAATCACAAAAAATGATCCCTATCCAAAGGTTTTTTTAAGTCGAAAAGAAAATGATGGCAAGTCTTTATATTTTGGGCCATTTTTATCAAGTAAAGTGGCGTATGAGATTTTAAGATTGGTGCGTCAGGTTGTTCCTTTTTGCACTCAAAAAAAAATTGGTAAAAAGCCATGTTTTTATTCCAAAATCAATCTTTGTCAACCCTGTCCAAGCTATATTGAAAGTTTAGATGATAAAAACTTAAAAAAAAGTCTTAAAAAAAAGTATCAAGAAAATATAAAAAAGATGATAAAAATTATTTTGGGAGATGGTTCTTATTTGTTAAAACAATATGAAAAGATTTTAAAAGAGCTAATCAAAAAGCAAAAATATGAAGAGGCAATTGTGATAAGAAATCGTTATTTAAATCTTAAAAAATTACTTTTAGAAAAAAATTTTGACTTGATTGAAGAAGAAAAACAAACATCCTGGGAAGAAATTGAGGAAAAAATTAAAAAAGTTTTAAACGATTTTTTTAATTTAAAAGAAAAAAGAATTTTGCGGGTGGAGGGATTTGATATTAGTAATTTTTCTTTTAAAGAAGCGGTGGGATCGATGGTGACTTTTATCAAGGGAGAGCCAAAAAAAAATCAGTATCGGCGGTTTAAGATAAAAAATCCTAATTTAAAAGATGATTTTTCGATGTTGGTTGAGGTATTAAAAAGAAGATTATCCAATCATTCTTGGGAAAAACCAGATCTTTTGTTAATTGATGGGGGGAAACCACAACTTTTGGCTATTTGGAAGTCTTTAGGCCAAGAAATTGATGTGCCAATTTTGGGGATAGCAAAAGAACCCGATCGAATAGTTTTGGGCAAGCAACCTTTTGAAGAAATTTTATTAAACGACGTAAAGGAGATTTTATCTTTTTTTCAAAAAGTTCGCGATGAAGCCCACCGGTTTGCCAAAAAATATCATCGGTATTTGAGAGAGAGAAATGTTAAAAAAATCTTCTAAAGATACGAATGATGCGAATGAATATGCGAATGTCACGAATTATGCGAATATGAAAGAGAGATAAATAGAGATAAATGGAGATAGGTAGAGATAGGTAGAGATTAATGGAGATTGGGAGAGTGGGTTAATTGTAGGTAGAGACACGCCATGGCGTGTTTTTCCAAATATCCCTAGGTGACGAATCTATAACACCTCGGAGGTGTTAATTTCGTGTAAAAAGTAGTGTAAACATTGTGTAAACGTTGTTAATATTTAACGTTTTACGTTACACGTTTCACGTTCCACGTTACACTTTGTTAAAGTGTTAGATGTTAGATGTTAGGTGATTAAGGTGTTAATCATTTGCAAAAATAAATTCAAGTGATATATAATTGGTTTTATGAAAACATTTTTTTTACTAACGACGATTACTTTAAGTCTTTTAATTATTTTTTTGATTCTTATCCAAGGACGAGGGGCAGGGCTTGGTAGTTTTTGGGGTGGCGGTGGTGAGTTTTACCAAACACGACGGGGAATTGAAAAGTTAACTTTCGTTTTGACAATAATTTTTGTCTTTCTTTTTTTTATTGTTTCGGTTTTGAACTTAATCATTGGCCGATAAATTTATGATTTTTGATAAAAAAACGATTCGCTATTACTACTGGCTTTTAATTGAGTTTATAAAAAAAAATTTCAAAGCCTTACTTTTTAGTTTTTTTTTAAGCTTTCTTTTTATTTTACTTTTAATTTCTTTATCGCCTTTATTTTATCGACAATTTTTTATAAACAAAAAAGAAGTTATTGGTATTTTGGGTCAATATAATTTTGATAATCTTCCTCAAGAAATAACAGAAAAAATCTCCAGTGGTTTAGTGTATATTAACTCCGGACAAGTTGTGCCGCTTTTGGCCAGTTTTTGGGAGATAAAAGATGAAGGAAGACGTTTTCGTTTTCATTTAAAAAACGATCTTTTTTGGAATGATGGGAAGGAGTTTTCTTCTTACGATATTGATTTTCGTTTTAAAGATGTTGTCGTTAAAGTTATTGACAAAAAAACAATTGATTTTTATTTAAAAGAACCTTCGGCTATCTTTCCTTTTCTTCTAAGCAAACCAATCATCCGTCCGCCTCTTGTTGGGGTTGCTGGATTGTATCGGGTTTCTCGAATTAAAAAAAAATATGATATTGTTAAAGAGCTTGTTCTTTATCCCAATAAAAAAGGGCTACCAACTTTAGTTTATAAATTTTATCCCTCAGAAACTGAACTGATTTCGGCTTATAAACTGGGGGAAGTAAAAGAGATAAGAGTTTATAAAAAAAGCTTAGCGGAGACTTTTAAAAAATGGAAAAATACCAACGTTCAACGTCTTATTGACTACTCACAAATAATGATGCTTCTTATAAACCATCAAAATGAATTTTTAAGAGAAAAAGAGTTAAAAAACGCTCTTTCAATGGCTATTGCTGAGAATTTTTATAAAGATTTTGGGGAGGTGGCTTTGGGACCGATACCACCTTCATCTTGGGCTTACAATGAAAGTTTAAAACAAAATATTTACAATGAAGAAACCGCCACAAAAATTATTAAAAAAAATTTACCAAAAAACGCCTCTTTTAATTTATTTACTTCGTATGATCATTATTCGGTGGCAACAAGTTTAAAAGAATATTTTGAGAAAGTGGGTTTACCAATGAAAATTAAAATTTTTTCTTATCAAAGACCAAAAGAATTTGATTTTTTGCTTGTTTCTTTAAAATTAGAAAGCGACCCCGATCAGTATCTTTTATGGCACTCAACTCAAGAAAACGCTAAATTTCTTCATTATAAAAATGTAAAAGTCGATAAACTTTTGGAAGAAGGAAGAAGCACCCTTTTTGTTGAAAAAAGAAAAAAAATTTATCAGGAATATCAAAAGGTGATTGCCGATGATCCGCCAGGTTTATTTCTATACCATCCTTATGTTTATGTGATAAGAAGAAAATAATATTTAATTGATAAGATAAAAAAAAATTTATATAATTGAGACATTGCCTGGGTGGCGGAATTGGTATACGCGCAGGACTTAAAATCCTGTGTCCGTAAAATCGGACGTGAGGGTTCGAGTCCCTTCCCAGGCACTTTTTCATCTTGACAGAAAAAAAGTTTTGTAGTATTATTTTTTATAGCAAAATGAAAACTTTACTTTCTTTATAAAGGCACTATTGGAGACTGCTATTTTTAAGTTCTCCTAACAGCCAAAAAAAACGTATTTTATTTTAGTTTTAAAGATAAATTTAAGGGCTCGTAGTTCAGTTGGAAGAACACCCCGCTTGCACCGGGGAGGTCACCGGTTCAAGTCCGGTCGAGTCCACGGCACATTGACAAATAGGATTTATAAACTAACAAGAATGATGGGAGAGAGTTTAAGGCTAACGGTGGATGCCTAGGCAGTTTGGGCCGAGGAAGGACGCTTGCTAGCGGGCGAAAACAACGGTAAGGCCGCAAGCAGCCGTTACTAGCCGTTGGTTTCCGAATGGGGTAACCCGTCCCAACGAAAGTTGGGACATCCCGCTTTTTTGCGGGAGGGGCACCCGGGGAACCGAAACATCCAAGTACCCGGAGGAAAAGAAATCATATGAGATTGCCTAAGTAGCGGCGAGCGAAAGGGCAACAGCCTAAATCCCGCCTTTTGGCGGGAGGTTGCGGGACCTTCAACAAAACAAAGTCTTTTCTAGGAGAATGACTTGGAAAAGCCAGCCATAGAAGGTGAGAGCCCTGTATCCGAAAGAAAAGACTTTGTTGGAAGGTATCCCAAGTACCACGGGGCACGGCAAACCCTGTGGGAAGCTGGGTCGGTCACGATCCAAGGCTAAATACCCAAACTGATCGATAGCGTACTAGTACCGTGAGGGAAAGGTGAAAAGAACCCCAACAAGGGGAGTGAAATAGAGACTGAAACCGTTAGCTAACAAACAGAGAGAGCCCTCCGATTCGGAGGGTGATCTCGTGCCTATTGAAGAATGAGCCAGCGAGTGTTCGACCGTGCTTTTTGGTTTAATCCCGACTTAGTCGGGAGTAGGCCGAGCGAAAGCGAGTCCTAACAGGGCGATATTAGCGCCGTCGGACGACCCGAAACCGGGTGAGCTAACCATGGCCAGGGTGAACTCCGCCGAAAGGCGGGGGGAGGCCCGGACCCGTTGCCGGTGAAATGGCATGGGAGGAGTTGTGGTTAGGGGTAATATACCTATCGAACCCGGAGATAGCTGGTTCTCCCCGAAATATATTTAGGTATAGCCCTTGTTAAAACTTACTTCGGGGTAGAGCTACTGGATGGTTCGCCAAGCTTTAAGCGAGGCGAATCAACCAAACTCCGAATACGAAGTAAGATTAACAAGGAGTCAGTCCTGCCGGGATAAGCCGGTATGGGCAAGAGGGAAACAGCCCAGATTCCCATCTAAGGTTCCCAAATGACTCCTAAGTGTTTTCTTAAGGTCGTCAACTTCCTAAAACAGCCGGGAAGTTGGCTTAGAAGCAGCCATCTTTTAAAGAGTGCGTAACAGCTCACCGGTCTAGGAAGTTGGCGCCGTAAATGATCGGAACTTAAGGAGTCTACCGAAGATGGAACTCTTCGATGTTACGTCGAAGGGGGTAGGGGAGCGTTCCTAACGCGGTAAAGCCCCGCCGAAAGGCTGGGTGGAGCGTTAGGAAGTGAGAATGCTGGCATGAGTAGTGATTCTTTCCGGTGAAAGCCCGGAATGCCAAAAGCCTTAAGGTTTCCCTGGCAATGTCAATCAACCAGGGGTTAGTCGGAACTAATCTCGCTGTCGTTAGGCAGCGGGAGATGTACAAGCAGTTAATATTCTGCTACCTAAGAAAAGGCGTTATTACTTAATCAACGACGAGGTTTGTTGGCTCTAGCCCCGCCTTTGGCGGGGTCTAAATAGCAAGTCCTTCGACCTTGTGTTGAAGGGCGAGCTATGATGGCAATCCTTCAGTAATGAAGGAGAGTAGAGTTCAATAAGCCTCCGGGAAAAGTTGATTAAGGAGCTTTTTCTTAGACCGTACCGCAAACCGACACAGGTAGGCTGGTGGAGGACACCAAGGCATGCGGGTGAGGCCGGCTCAAGGAACTCGGCAAAAAAGCTGAGCGTAAGGTTTCCGAGATGCTCTCCCCGCCTTTTTGGCGGGGCGCAGCGAAAGTTTGCCAGCCGACTGTTTATCAAAAACACAGGTTCCTGCAAACCCGTATAGGGGATGTATAGGAGCTGAGACCTGTCCAGTGCCGGTAAGTTAAGCGCTGGGGTTGATCTCTCCAATTTGGAGGGGGAGGCTCTGGTGCAAGCTCCGGTGAACGACAGCTCTAACCTTGAGAGTTCTAAGGTAGCGTAACCCCTTGCCGGGTAAGTTCCGGCCCGCATGAAAGGTCTAACGAGCTGGCAACTGTCTTGAGCCGGTGCCCGACGAAGTTGAAATGGCTGTGAAGATGCGGCCTGCTTGCACATGGACAAAAAGACCCCGGGAGCTTTACTGAAGCTTGACATTGGAAGAGAGAAGTTAATTGTTGAGCGTAGGAGGGAGTCCGACGTTACGTCGGACGCCAATGAAACACCTCTCTTTAACTTTTTTCTTCCTTATCCTGCCTTTGGCGGGAAACAGTGTTAGGCGGTCAGTTTAGCTGGGGCGGCTTCCTCCAAAAAGGTAACGGAGGAGCACAAAGGTCAGCTTGGTCCGGATGGAAATCGGACTGGAAGTGCATACGCATAAGCTGGCTTAACTGTGAGAGCGACCACTCAAACAGAGGCGAAAGCCGGTGTAAGTGATCCCCCGAATCGCGGTGATCGCGGTCGGGGCTTAACGGATAAAAGCTACCCCGGGGATAACAGGCTAGTCGTCTCCGAGAGTCCCCATCGACGAGACGGTTCGGCACCTCGATGTCGGCTCACCGTATCCTGGGGCTGAAGTCGGTCCCAAGGGTCGGGCTGTTCGCCCGTTAAAACGGTACGCGAGCTGGGTTCAGAACGTCGTGAGACAGTTCGGACTCTATCCTGTGCAAGCGCTTAGATTCCTGAGGGGGTACCTCGACAGTACGAGAGGACCTCGAGGTGGCAATCCCTGGTGTACCGGTTGTTTATCGCAGCGCCGGGTAGCTATATTGCCATCCGATAAGCACTGAAAGCATCTCAAGTGCGAAGCGGACCCCAAGATGAGGAATCCATATTCAGCCTTCCGCAAGACTAGCGGATTGATAGGCGCTTAGGTGTATGCCGAGGCGTACTAATGGCGATCTCTCCCATCATTTTTGTTAGTTTAAAATTCGATGATTATTCTAGCGGTTGATCCCGGTTTGGAGAAATTGGGCTACGCTTTTTTTGAGATAAAAAAAAATCCAAAAAACTATTGTTACTTAACTTCAGGAATAATTAGGTCAAACAAAAAAGAAAAAAGAGAAAAGCGGCTTTTTTTTCTTTATTCTTCGCTTAAAGAGTTAATCGAAAAATTTTCTCCCGAAGTTTTGGTTATTGAAGAGTTATTTTTTTTTAAAAATAAAAAAACAATCATCCCTGTTAGTCAAGCCCAGGGAGTAATTCTTCTTTTAGCTGCAGAAATGAATATTAAAGTCCAATATCTTTCTCCTTTGGAGATTAAACAAGCAATTACTGGTTATGGAAGAGCTGATAAAAAATCTTTGGCAAAGATGATTACTCTTTCCGAAAATATTCCTCAAAAAAAAGAGGATGATGAGATGGATGCTATTGCCTGTGGTCTTGCCTACTGTTATCTTTTTTAAATTCTTCTTGAAATCCTATAATTTTGTGCTATAATATATTTTAGATCCTAAGGTTTTTAAGAGTTTTTCTTAAAAGCTTTAGGATCTTTTTTATGGGAAAAAAAATCTTTTTAGTGATTGTTTTGTTTTTATTTTTAAACCCGTTTTTTGTTTTTGGAAAAGAAGCGGGTGAATCGGCAAAAATAACTTATAATACAATATTACAAGAAGAACCAAAAACAGTTTTTTATCAAAAAGCAGCGATTAAAAATATTTTAGAAAAATATCACTCGCCTTTAATTGGTGAGGTAGATACCTTTATAAAAGTTTGTTATCAGTATCAACTTGATTGTTATCTTCTTCCCTCAATTGCCGGCATTGAATCAACTTTTGGTCAGTATCTTATTCCCTCATCGTTTAATCCTTTTGGTTGGGGTGGGGGAAAAATTTTTTTCAAAAATTTTAAAGAGGCGATTGAAAAAGTTGCCTCTGCTTTAAAAAATAACTATCTTGATCGGGGTTTAACTACCGTTGAAACAATTGGGAAAGTTTATTCTAAAAACCCCTCTTGGAGTCAAAAAGTTTTATTTTTTATTAATCAATTTAAAAAAGAAGAAGAAAATCTTCGATTGTATTTTGAAAAAAATACGGTAAAATTATAAAAATATGTATTCCTACAAAAAAAATCTTTTACCCAAAAACACAGTTGAACTAATAATTGATATCCCAAAACAAGAAATTAAAAGTGCTTATCAAAAAGCTTTTTTTTCTTTACAAAAAGAACTGACTCTTCCTGGTTTTCGAAAAGGGAGTGTCCCAAAAGAACTGGCGGAAAAAAATATAAAAAAAGAAAAAGTTTATGAAAAATTAATTGCCGATCTTATCCCAAAAATCTACGAAGAGATAATCAAAAAAGAAAGTTTAACCCCTCTCTCTTTGCCCAAAATAGAACTTTTAAAAGCCAAAGAAGAAGAGGATTGGCAGATTAAAATTACTCTGGCCCAAAAACCAACCGTTGATTTAAAAAATTTAAAACAAATAGTCCAAAAGGTTAAGGTCGAACAAAAAAAAGAGGATATTTGGGTTCCAGGAAAAACACAAAAAGAAAAAGAAAATCAAGAGGTTAAAAATCAAAAACTTCTCAACCTAATTTTAAACGCTCTTTTAAAAGAAATTCCTTGTGAAATTTCTGATCTTTTAATTGAAGAAGAACTTAACCACCGATTAGCCTCATTATTAGATGATATCAAAAAAATTGGTCTTACCGTTGACGCCTATCTTAAATCAAAAAATCTTACTGTCGAACAGCTAAAAGAACAATATCGAAAAGAAATCGAAGAAACATATAAGTTAGAGTTTATTCTTTTGGCAATTGCTGATAAGGAAAACATTACTGTAGAAAAACAAGATTTTGAAAAAAATTTTGTTAATCTTTCGCCTGAAGAAAGAAAAAAAGCCGAAGAAAATAGCTATTTTTACGCTTCAATTATTCGTAAACAAAAAACCCTTGATTTTCTAATTAACTTATAGTAAAATGAGAATATGAATTTTAATCTTTCTAAAAGTCAAAAAAGTCAATCTAAAGTTCCTTATAAAAACCCGGCTGAGACTTTCGGGAATAATCCTTTTGATTTTGATTATGATTATCATTATTCTGAAAGAAAGATTAATCAAAAAAAAGAAAATGTTTCCCAACCAATAAGAAAAGAATTTTCTTTATTTTCATACCAAGAATATTACGAACGGGAGTTGGTGAAAAAACAGATTAAAGAGTTGGTCGAACAGATAAGAAAAGAAATAGAGCTAATTAAAAAAGCTGATAAAACGTTTCTTAATCAAGTCTCTGAGATTGAAAACATTGCGGTTGAACAGTTGCCGGAAAAACCGGGGATTTATCATGTCCGGTTTTTGGAAATTGTTCTTCGTATTCTTCAATCTCTTCGGCAAAAAATTGGTGAGTCAAAAACTTGGCTTTCAGCTATGATCTCACGCAAGAAAAAGAGAGGTTCACTCTTTTTGGCCTTATCGAAGAAAAAAGGAACACAGTATTCTCTTTCCCAAGAGCTACAAACCGCTCGTTCGGTGCAATAATTTTTAGATAATTTCCTCCTTTCTTTTTCTTACAAAGGCAATCCACTCTTCAATGATCTCAAAAAGAAGTTTAAATGGGGCTTCAATAATAAAATCAAAGAGGAAGATAAAAAAGTTAAGTTTAGCAATTTCCTGACTGAAGAACTTTCCCAAAGAAAGAATGGGCATAAAGAAAAAATCAACCAAAGGAGTAAAAACACTTTCCTTTTCAGAAAGTTTTAACTCATTCACTGATTGTTTTATACGATAAGAAAAAAAGGTGACCACCGAAACAAAAAAAATAAAAATCGCTTCGCTTATCAGGTTAAAATTTAACTGGGTCAAAACTTCATGGATTAAACTAAAAGTGATCAAAAAAGTCAGCGAATAAAAAACAGTAAAACCAAAAATTAAAATTGATTTTTTTATCTTTCTCCTTTTAGTAAACAAAGAAACGGTTTTTTCAAAGGTTTGATCTTTGTTTATAATTTCAATTAATCTTTGAAAGATTCGTTTGGTATTTTCTTCATTAGGCATTTGGAAAGAAAGGACAATTAAAGCCATTAAAATTGGTGGAAAAAGAGTGTTTATAGTAATAGACCGAAAATCAGTTGCCCCATAAAAGTAATTGGACAAGGGAAACTCTAAAATTAAGGCAAAAATCATTTTGGTTAAAAAGATATAAATAAAAGCCCGGATGGCTAAATTGCGAATTTTGGTTGCTAATTGTTGATACTTTTCTCGACAAATAAGATCAACGGTATTTTTTAGTTTTTCTTGATCGGTAAGGATACTTTCAATTTCATCAATCTTTTTCTCAACAACATCAAAAAGAATAATAAAAGGAGGAAGATTTTTTTTAATAAATTTAGAAAGAATATCGATATAAGGGCTTTGAATAAACTCATCAATCCGTTTAAAAATCTCTGGAAGTTTGGGAATTAGTTTTTCCAATTCTTCTTTACTATACTCACTTAAAGGTTGGTAAAAAGTGATAAAAAGATGATAACGTTGGTAGGAACGATCACTTTTTCGAAAAACTTTTTCTAAGGCAGCTAAAAAAATAGCATCTTTTTGGGCTTCGTTAATTTCTTCAATCTTTATTTTTTTTCGCAATACTTGATAAATGTAAAAAGTTTTTGCTGCTTGTTTTTGGGCTTTTTCAGGGGATAAGGTTTCTTCGATCTCTGAAGTTAAAAGATCAAAAATAAACTCGTTTAAATAAAATTGGCTTTCTGACGGCCGACCAATAATTAATTTTTTTCTTAATTTCAAGTAAGTATCAATAATCTTTTGGACTTTTAAAACATCGTCTTTGCCAAAACTGCCATTATCAAAATACCGCGCCCAAAGCAGTTCCCGAAGAAGATTTTCCGCATCATCGTGACCTTCTGGATTTATCGCCAATCGTCGTTTTAAAATTCTTTCAATGGCCGCTCGCAGAATCAGATGATCATCGCGAAATTCTACCGCATTGCGCATTTTTTCATAAACTAAGGCAAAAAAAGAAACGGTTTGGGAAACCTCAATTTTGGAAAGGTCATCGGGTCTTGGACGAGGCTTTATCGATTTTAAGGCAGAAATTAAGGCTAAAGTGTATTGTGAAAGCGCAATTTTTTCTGTCTCATTCATAGAATGTTTTTAGTTAATATCCGAGGGCTAAAAGCCCTCGGCTTTTAATGTTTAATCTATCTTTGTTTGGTAACATATTCCGATATCACTTTGTCTTTAACAAATCCTACAGTCTTAACTAGATATCCATCTGCCCAAAATGTTGCTCCCCAGTATACTTCATCAAGCTCTGGGAAAAGCTCTCTTATTTTATTTGATGTTCCACCTTTGATTATTTTCATTATTTCAGATGGAGCAAATTTTGGTTGTGCTCCTATATAGAGATTAACATAATCAATGTTGACCGCAAGCTCATATATTTCCCATTCATGTATTTGGGCTGCAAATCTTATCATTCCTTCAATTCTTTTCGCGATCTCCCCTTTTAAGATTCGCTTGCGGTATCTTGGCACAAAGACAAAGTGATATCTTAAATCAAATTTACTTTGTGCAGACGACTTTAATCCTTTCATGATTAAAGTCTATCATAAACGGGAATCTGCTTTACAGCCGAGGGTTAAAAACCCTCGGATAGTCGCTTAAATATTATACCACTTTTTATTTTTATTTAAGTTTAAAGTTAGTGTTTTTTAAGACCCAAAGACAAAAGAAGATTGATTAATTTTTGGGTTTTTTCTTCAACCTCCTTTTTATCAAAGCCTTCGACATTCAATCGCAAAAGTGGTTCGGTATTGGAAGCACGAATGTTAAAACGTAAATCACCATAAGAAACTGACAATCCATCAAGCCAAGAAATTTCCCCATCGGTAAAATTTTTAGCCACTTTTTCCAAAATTTCTTTTGGAGAAACATTTTCTTCTCTTATAAAATTAATTTCACCCGATTCATGGGCAGTTTTGACTTCTTCTTTCAATTTTGAAAATGGTTTATTTTTTTCCGAAAGAATCTGAAGAATCAAAAGAACAACGCGGATAGAACTTTCTCCCCCTCCAATTTCTTCAAAGTAATAATGACCCGAAGACTCACCGGCAAAAACCGCTTTTTCTTCGTTTAGTTGTTTGGTAATCAAAGCATGACCAACCGGAGAAATACTCAAAATTCCACCAAGCTTTTTAACTTGGTTTTTAACATTTAAGATATAGCGGATATCAACCAAAACTTTACTTTTTGGTTTTAAGGCAAAAATTTTTTCTAAGATTAAAGAGGTGGTTAAAGTGGCCGGAACAATTTTTCCTTTTTCATCAACAAAAAAAATTCGATCGGCATCACCATCAATCATAATCCCCAAATCCGCTTTTTTTTCAACCACTTTTTTCTGCAAATCTTGCCACAAATCAAACTGAAGAGGATCGGCTTGATGGGCGGGAAAACTACCATCTAAATAGTCATTGATCATCTCAATCTTAAGCGGCAGTTTTTCTTTTAGTTTATTAAAATATAAAATCCCCATGGCGTTGGCCGGATCAACAATTAATTTTAATTTTTTTAAATTGTTAATTTTTAAATCAGAAAAAGCGGTTTCAATCTCAAAATCAACCGCATCCTGAACTTCAATTACTTGACCAGAAAAGCTACTTTTTGCCTTAATAAAGTTATTATTTAATGCTCTTTCTTTGATTTCGTTCATACCGGTATTTTTTCCTACTTTAATTAATTTTTTTCCATCTTTTACCGCAATTTTTATCCCATTGTAGTCTTTGGGATTGTGAGAGGCGGAAATTTGAATGCCAGAATCGGCATTAAAACGAAAGATGGAAAAGTAAACGGTAGGTGTTGGAACTAAGCCAAGATCATATATGGTTGTTCCATATGATAAAAAAACTTTTTTTATTCTTTCAAAAATTACTGGTGAGGAAAAACGCATATCACGACCCAAAACCAAAGTTAATTTTTCTTTTTGAAGATTTTTGATCAAAAAACTGGCAATGGCTTTGGCAATTTGATCGATGTTTTTTTCGTTAATATCTTTTGGCCAAAGACCACGGATATCATAGGATTTAAAAATACTTGGGTTGATCATAGGTTTTTATGATAACAAATAAGTAAATAATAATTCAAGCGATTCTTTTAAATCAAAAGGGGTGGTTCCTTTTTTAATCTTTTTTTCTATATTAAAAAGACTTTCATAGAATTTAATTAGTTTTTCTTTTGGCCAAAGTTTTGCTTGAAAATTAAGTTTTCTAAACTGCCAAGATTGAAGGTTTTCTATTTTCTGATTAAATTTTATTTGTAAAAGCTGGCGGATTCTTTTGGTAATCATGTAAAAAATCAGCTCCTCAGGAATTTTTTTACTTAAAAGAGTAAAACTTTTGATAAAAGAACTAAGATTTTTTGGATAAAGATCATCTAAAAGATTAAAGATTGAGGTTGGGAGTTTAAATTCTTTGACTGCCACCTTTTTATCGGCAATTTTTAACTTGTGTTTTTCTAAATCTTCTTCAAAATCAATTAAAATAAGAGTCTCATCGTCGATAATTTTTTCAATAATTTTTTTTTGTTTTTCATTTTTTTTGTTAATTTTTTTATTAAGATTTCGGGTAAAAAAAGCTTTTTTTTGAGAAAAAAGTGAAAGATTGTCTTTTTGCCAAAAGATAATTTCTTCAAATTGTTGGGGATCAATTTCAATTGCCTCAAAACCCGCTTTTTTTAAGCGGTTCTTTTCATCTAAAAAATATTGGTAGGCTTCAATGGTATTTTGACCACAAATGATTTTTAACATATTTTTCTTTAATTGGCGCCAATTTTTCCCAAAATATAACTGGCATACAACGCTCCTTTTTTTAATGATTTTACTAAATCTTTTGAGGCTAAAAACTCACTGATAAACCCCGCGGTAAATCCATCACCAGCACCAGTGGTATCTAAAATTTTGGCTGGTTTTAACGCTTTTTGAAAAAAAACCTTTCCTTGATGATAGGCATAACTTCCTTTTTCCCCATCTGTGATGATAACAATTTTTTCTTTTAAATAGGGGATATACCATGAAATTACATCTTCGTAAAAATTGATATCAGCGTATTGAGCTTTGACTAATTCCGAAAACTCATGGCCGTTAACGATTAGAATATCAACTTCTTCCAAAATTTCTTTGATTTGATTTTTAGGGCGACGACAATCAAAAACACCTAAGTTAACTATTCGCATAATATGATGTTTTTTTAAAAACTTTAAAAATTTTACTCTTTGGGTTAAAGAAACTTCAGGCAGATTGCCAAGATAAACCATTTTCGTTTTGGTTATTCCAATTAAAGGATTGGTAGAAGAAAAAAGATGTTGATGGGGAGTGCTGTAGTGAAGAATAGTTCGTTCTCCTTTTTGGGTTAGTAAAATGGTTGAGAGATTATAATAGTTGTCTTCAAAATCAATTAGATTTAAAGAAATTTGATGGTCTTTTAAATAGTCAACAATGATTTTTTTAAAAGGATTATTGCCAATCTTTCCCAAAAGACCAACCTTATAACCGTGTTTGACAACGCCAATGGCGACATTGGCCCCACCGCCACCCACTGAAAGATAAAAATTTTCTGCCTGGTATTTCCCTCCTAAAGCCAAAGCAAAACGATTGTCTTTGAAGGTAAAACTTTTTCCTAGAAAGTATAAATCAACGCTTATTGTTCCAACCGAAATCAAATCGTACATATAAATATGATAAAAAGTCAAAAGTTAAAAGTCAAAAGTTAAAATAAAAAAATCAAATTAACCTAATTAACCTAATTTGCATAATTTCTAATCAACAAAAAAAACTTTACACAACATTTACACTATTTTTACACAATCTTTATACTAACTTTACACCTTGATACTTTTTCAAAAATTGTTTATATTAAATCTATATGACCCAAAAAAAATTAATTGTTTGGTTTGATGAGATTAATAAAGATGATGTTTCTTTGGTTGGAGGAAAAGGAGCAAATTTAGGAGAAATGACGCAAGCGGGTTTGCCGATTCCTTTTGGTTTTGTTCTAACCTCCAACGCTTACTTCGAATTTTTAAATCACAACCATCTTATGCCCAAGATTAAAACTTTTTTATCCCATGTTAATGTAGAAAATCCGGTTGAACTTCATCAAGCCTCCTCTCATATTAGAAAACTTATTGAAGATGGGGAAATTCCTCAAAATTTAGTAAAAAAAATTATTTATTTTTACGATCATCTTTCCCTAAAAGAAGAGAAAAAAACGTTGACTTTTTGGCATTTAGCCGCTTATAAAATTAAAAACTTATATCAACCACCTTTAGTTGCAGTTCGTTCTTCGGCAACAGCCGAAGATTTACCTGATGCCTCTTTTGCTGGTCAACAAGAAACTTATTTAAATATCAAAGGAGAAGCTCAGCTTCTTTTGACAATTAAAAAATGTTGGTCTTCTCTTTTTACGGAAAGAGCTATTTTTTATCGACAAACCAAAAACTTTGATCATTTTAAAGTGGCTTTGTCGGTAGTAGTTCAAAGGATGGTTCAGTCGGAAAAATCAGGGATTGCCTTTTCAATTGACCCGGTGACCAACGATAAAAATAAAATGGTAATTGAAGCAATCTTTGGCTTGGGGGAATACATAGTTTCTGGAAAAGTGACTCCCGACCATTATGAGGTTGATAAAAGAAACTTTACTATCATCAAAAAAGAGATAAAACGGCAGACGGTAAAACTTATAAAAAAAGGAATTAAAAATAAAGAAGTTACCCTCTCCAAAGCCGAAGGTTATCTTCAAAAGCTTTCTGATGAAGAAATAATAAAAGTGGCTCTTTTGGTAAAAGAGATTGAAAAGCATTATTACTTTCCTCAAGATATTGAGTGGGCAATTGAAGGAAAAAAAGTTTTTATAGTCCAAGCAAGACCGGTAACCACCATTAGTCAAAAAAAACAAGAAAAAGATGAGGGTTTGAATTTGTCAATCAATAAAATTCCTATCTTAATTGGCGCCCCAGCTTCCTTTGGAATCGCCTTTGGTCCGGTAAAAATTCTTCACTCGCCCAAAGAGATTGATAAAATTAAAAAAGGAGATATTTTGGTGGCTACCCAAACTAATCCTGATTATGTACCAGCAATGAGAAAAGCGGCTGCTATTATTACCGACAAAGGAGGAAGAACTTCTCATGCCGCCATTGTCTCTCGTGAGCTTGGGATTCCCGCTGTTGTTGGTACAGAAAAAGCAACCAAAATTTTAAAAGAAAGCCAGGTAGTAACAGTCAACGGCGAAACGGGTGAGGTTTTTTTGGGAAAAGTTGTCACCCCAATTAAGAAAAAAATCGAAAAAACTCATCCATCTTTAAAAACATTAACCAAAATCTATGTCAATTTAGCCGAACCTTATGAAGCAGAAAAAGTGGCCAAAATGGATGTTGATGGGGTTGGTCTTCTTCGAGCTGAGTTTATGATGGCCAATATTGGCGTCCATCCCAAAAAAGTAATTGCTGAGAAAAAAGAGAAAGAGTTTATAAAAAGATTAACAAGCGATCTTTTAAAATTTGCTTACGCCTTTAATCCACGCCCAGTAATTTACCGCGCCACCGACTTTAAAACTAATGAGTATCGCAATCTTTTGGGGGGGGAAGAGTTTGAGGGAAAAGAGGAAAATCCCATGCTTGGCTTTCGAGGCGCATCTCGATACTTAGTTTACAAAGATGTTTTTCTTTTGGAACTAAAAGCTTTGGCCAATGTTTGGGAAAGAGGATTTAGAAATTTACATCTTATGATTCCTTTTGTTAGGGTTCCGTGGGAGCTTATTGCTATAAAAGAAATAATTTCAGATTTTGGTTTCTTAAGTTATCCTGAGTTTAAACTTTTTATGATGGTGGAAGTACCAGCGGCCGCTTTGGCGATTGAGGAATTTTTAAAAATTGGGGTTGATGGCGTCTCGATTGGTAGTAATGATCTTACGATGATGCTTTTGGGGGTTGATCGAGATAATGAGGCGGTTTCTTATCTTTATGATGAAAGAAATCCGGTAGTTTTGGAAACGATGCTTAAAGTAGTCAAAGCCGCAAAAAAATATAATGTTTCCTCATCAATTTGTGGTCAGGCAGCCTCTGATTATCCTCAAATTGTAGAAAAACTGGTTGAAGAAGGAATCACCAGTCTTTCGGTTAATGTTGATGCAATTTTTAGAACAAGAGAATTGGTTTATGAGATTGAAAAAAAACTGTATAAAAAGTAGGGTAGAAATTGAGTAAACCGCGTCTGACACGGTATAAACGTTGGGTAAAAGTTGTATAAACATGGTGTAAAAGTTGAAAAATAAAACAGATTATGGCCAAAATTAAAAAAATCATTGCTTTTGAAATCTTAGACAGTAGCGGTTTTCCTACTCTTTTTGGTCGATTAATCTGTGATAATGGGATTGAAGTTGAAGGCTCAGTCTCAAGTAGTAGTTTTTCAAATAAACTTTCTGCTTATCATCTAAAAGATAATGATGAAAAACGGTTTTTGGGAAAGGGAGTGTTGCAAGTAGCTTATTATATCAATAACCTTCTTGCCCCAAAACTTTATGGGGTTGAATTAAAAAAGCACGAAGCAATTGAACGCTGGCTAATCAAAGCTGATGGAACAAAAAATAAACAAACGTTGGGTGCCAATACTACTCTTCTTCTTTCCTATCTTTTAGCCAAAGCGGCAGCAAAAGATCTTGCGTTACCTTTATATGTTTATTTAAACCAATTTTACAGTCAGGTGGTTGGCGAAAAAATCCCCATTAAAAAGCTACCCACTCCAGTTTTTAATTTAATAAGTGGTGGCAAACACAGTGAAAATGCGATTGACTTTCAAGAATTTGAGATTATCCCTTCTTCGCGCTTTTCTTTTTCTCAAAATCTTCAGATGGCGGTTGAGTTTTTTCATACTTTAAAAAAAATTATTGTTTCAAAAGGGGCGATTCCTTCTTTGGGGATGGAGGGCGGTTTTACCCCGCTTTTATCAAGCAATCTTGATGCTTTAGAACTTCTTAAAGAAACGGCTAGTCAAAAACATATTCCTTTGGGACTTGATATCTTTTTTGGTATTGATGTTTCCGCTTCTTATTTTTACAAAAACAACCATTTTGTAATAAAAGATCGACCAAAACCGCAAACAAAAGAGGAGTTTTTTTCCTTTTTAAAACTGATTATTAAAAATTACCCAATTCTTCTTTTAGAAGATCCATCGTCCTTTGATGACTTTGAATATTGGCAATATCTTTCTTCAAACTTACCTCCAGAAATCTATTTGGTGGCTGATGAATTAACATCTGGGAATAAAGAAAGACTGCGTGAGGTGATTAATAAAAAAGCCGCCTCAGCGGTGGTGGTTAAACCAAGTGAAATCGGTACTCTTTTGGAGACAATGGAATTTATTGCTTTGGCGAAAAAAAACAATTTAACCCCAATTATCTCCCATCTTTCCTCAGAAACTAATGAAACTATCCTCGCTGATTTGGCGGTTTCGGTCCAAGCAGATCTTGTAAAGTTTGGCGCTCCATCAAGAGGAGAAAGGGTAGCCAAGTACAACCGGTTATGGGAGATAGAAAGGGAAATTAATGGAGAGAAGATATCTTGAGATAAATAGAGATTTATAGATATTGGAAGATTGGGTTAATTTTAGATAAAGAAACGCCATGGCGTATTTCTATAAATTTCTCAAGGTGCCGAATCTATAACACCTTAGGAGGTGACAAACCTATAACATTGTTCTTATTGTCATTCCTGCGAAAGCAGGAATCTATATAGTCATACCTTAAATATAAAAAAGTGGTTAAAAAATTATATAGATTCCTGATCGCAGTCAGGAATGACATTGTTTAACGTTGAACGTTTAATGTTTAATGTTACACGTTCTACGTTACACGTTCTACGCTCCACGTTGCACTTTGTTAAAGTATTAGATATTATATATTTGGTGTTAGATGTTAGAAGTTAGGTGTTTGATGCTTTGTGATATAAAATGATTGGAAAAATTAAAGGTAAGTTAGTTGAGATTGAGGATAATTTAGGATTAATCGAAACATATTCCGGGGTTTTTTATCAAGTTTATCTTTCGCCAAATTTTATAAAAAAATACCCCCTTGATTCTTTAGTTGAAGTTTATACTTTTTTAGAGGTTAAAGAAGATGCGTTAAATCTTTATGGTTTTGAAAGTAAAAAAGAATATCAATTTTTTTTAAGTCTTCTTTCTGTTTCTGGTGTTGGAGCAAAAACGGCTTTTTCAGTAATTTCTTTTTTAACAGTTGATGAGATAGTAAAGGCAGTTAAAGAAAATAATCTCGAAGTTTTAGCCCAAGCACCAAGACTGGGAAAAAAAACCGCCGCTAAAATCATCTTAGAACTTTCACAAAAATTAAAAAAAGAGGTTGATATTTCCAACCTATATTTGTCTGACGAAGATAAAACCGTGATTGATACGTTAATTACTTTAGGTTATAAACCTGCTTTTGCTAAAAAAATTTTTGCCAAAATTCCCAAAAATCTTTCGTTAGAAGAAAAGATTAAATGGGCGCTAAAAAATAAGATATAATTAACTTATGGAAAATGTTTTGCGACCAAAAAGTATTTTAGAATACATTGGTCAAAAAAAGATTATTGCCACCTTAAAACTTTTTTTAGACGGCGTAAAAAAAAGAGGTGTACCGCAAGAACATCTTCTTCTTTATGGTCCAGCCGGTATTGGAAAAACTACTTTGGCTTATGTTATTGCCAAAGAGTTAGCGGGGGAGTTAAAGATTACTTCCGGACCGGCTTTACAAAAAGGAGCCGATCTTGCTTCTATTTTAACCAATTTAAAAGATAAAGATGTTTTGTTTATTGATGAAATTCATCGCTTACCAAAAACTGTTGAGGAGCTTTTGTATCCGGTTTTAGAGGAGTACAGTTTAGATATTGTTGTTGGTAAAGGTGCTTCAGCCAGAATTGTCAGACTGCCTATTCCCAAAATTACTATTATTGGGGCAACCACTAAAATTGCTCTTCTTTCCACCCCTCTTCGCGAAAGATTTGGTTTAATTTTGCGATTGGATTATTATTCACCATCGGAAATGGAAGAAATTATTGAAAGATCAGCCAAAATTTTAAATATCCCTTTGACAAAAAAAGCCGTAAAATTAATTAGTGAAAGAAGTCGTCGTTTACCAAGGGTGGCCAATCGGATTTTAAAACGGGTAAAAGATATTTTTGAAGTGGAAAAATACTCACTGATTGATGAAAAGATTTTAGAAAAACTTTTTGAGATGCTTGAGATTGATTCTTTAGGATTAACCAACATTGATTTAAAATACTTAAAAGTTTTGGCAGAAAGGTTTAGTAATCAACCGGTTGGGGTAGAAACAATCGCCTCATCCCTTTCTGAAGATAAAAGAACCATTGAAGAATATATTGAACCTTATCTTTTACAATTGGGGCTTATTAAAAAAACACCAAAAGGAAGAGCTTTAACCGACAAAGCTTTAAGACATTTGGGAAAAAAGATGTTATAATAAAATATATTGTGTAAAAAGTTGTGTAAAAAGGGTTAAAATTAGTTGCAATCAGTTGATATCAGATAAATCAGAAGAATTCGGCTAACATCAGCTAACATCGGATACATCGAAATTAAAAGATAAAAATAATGCCAATGAGAAAAAAGTTTAAAATTTAAATCTCAAATCTCAAAATGACAATGCAAAATTCAAAATGATTTTAAATAAATTAAAAATTTATTAATTTTTAATTTTTAATTTTCATTTTGAGATTTGAATTTTGATTTTTGAATTTTTATTTGGGCGAGTGGCGGAATTGGCAGACGCGCAGTCTTGAGGAGGCTGTGCCTTTTTGGCGTGGGAGTTCAAGTCTCCCCTCGCCCACATTTTGATAGTAATATTTTTTCAAAGTGATATAATTTTATTTAAAATGGGCGATTAGCTCAATTGGTAGAGCGTTCGCTTGACGTGCGAAAGGTTATAGGTTCGAGCCCTATATCGCCCACTTAATCTTAATGTTATTTCATATTAAACATCAAACGTCAAAGAAAATATAAAAAAATAAATCAACTCTATGGATAACCAAGATCTTCAAAATCTTCGGCATACCGCTTCTCATCTTTTGGCAGCAGCCGTTTTGGAGTTTTATCCAAAAGCAAAAATCACTTTGGGCCCACCAACAGACACGGGTTTTTATTATGATATTGATTTTGGTAGCGAAAAAATTTCTGAAGAAGATTTGCCTAAAATTGAGAAAAAAATGAAAGAGACAGTGAAAAAATGGGACAAAGTAGAAGGAAAAGAAGTATCATACAAAGAAGCAAAAGAAATGTTTAAAGATAACCCTTACAAATTAGAATTAATCGAAGAAATAAAAGGGCGGGGCGAAAAAATTACCATTTATAAATCGGGCGATTTTGTTGATCTTTGCCGCGGTGGTCATATCGATAATCCTTCAAAACAACTAAAACACTTTAAACTACTTTCTATAGCTGGTGCTTATTGGCGTGGTGATGAAAAAAATAAAATGTTAACCCGAATTTATGGAACGGCCTTTTTTACTAAAGAAGAACTTGAAAAATATCTTTGGCAACTTGAAGAAGCTAAAAAAAGAGATCATCGAGTTTTGGGAAAAAAATTAGACTTATTTTTACTCACCAATGAGGTCGGTGGTGGCCTTTTACTTTGGACAGAAAAAGGAACAATTATAAGACGTCAAATTGAAAATCTGATTATCAACGAACAAACAAAAAGAGGATATCTTCACGTTTATACTCCTCATATTGGTAAAAAATATTTGTGGCAAACGTCAGGTCATTGGGACTTATACCGCGACAAAATGTATTCGTCAATGAAAATTGATGATGATGAGTACTTAGTTAAACCAATGAACTGCCCATTTCATATGATGATTTACAAATCAAAAATAAGAAGTTATAAAGAACTTCCTTTAAGAATCGCCGAAATTGCCACCGTTTATCGTTATGAAAAAGCCGGTGAGCTTTCAGGAATGCTTCGGGTCCGCCATATTACCCAAGATGACTCCCACATTTTTTGCCGCGAAGATCAAATTGTTGATGAGTTTTTAGGGGTTTTTGAGTATACCATCTATCTTTTAAAAATTTTTGGCATTTCTGATTATTATCTTCGACTGGGTCTTCGGTCAAAAAAAGAAAAGTATTTAGGCAGCGATGAGGTTTGGAAGAAAGCTGAAAAAAAAATTGTTGAGGCTATTAGTAAGAAAAACTTAAACTATGTAAGAAGTGAAGGCGATGCTGCTTTTTATGGCCCAAAACTTGATATTATTATCAAAGATGCCATCGGTCGAGAATGGCAGTGTGGTACTATCCAAGTTGATTTTATGTTGCCAAAACGGTTT
>Ga0272447_1000409_pt1 | contig 32886 bp, 29 predicted proteins | sample YNPCB0133_FD_194589 | JGI IMG/M metagenome (GOLD analysis project Ga0272447, IMG submission 194589) | Hot spring microbial mat communities from Yellowstone National Park, WY, United States - YNP-CB-013-3 | ecosystem: Environmental > Aquatic > Thermal springs > Hot (42-90C) > Sediment | place... | reverse complement strand
TGGCCGCCGCAAACCCCACTCTCTTTTCTACCCAACCGAGGAGAACAGCAGATGGACGTTCTGGTCATCGGCGCGGCGGGGCTGGATGTGAAGGGGCAGGTGGGGGGGCCCCTGCAGATGGGGACCTCCAACCCGGGGGCCATCCGCCAGAGCCCCGGCGGGGTGGCGCGCAACATCGCCGAGAATCTGGCCCGTCTGGGGGTGGAAGTGACGCTGATCACCGCCCTGGGGGACGACTGGCCCGGGCGGTACATCTTGGAGAACGCCCGTCAGGTCGGCATCAACACCGACCACATCCTGGTCCGGCCCGACCTCCGCACCGGCACCTACCTGGCCCTGCAGGACCAGGAGAAACAACTCATCGTCGGGCTGGACGATATGGGAGCGGTTCAGGCCATCACCCCGCGCTACCTCCACGACCGGCGGCAACTGTTCCGGGAAGCGGAGATGATCGCCATAGACGCGAATCTCTCCCCCGCCTCGCTGGAGATGATCTTTCGCCTGGCCGCCCGCTACGACCGCCCCGTCTGCGCCGACCCCACCTCCGCACCCCTGGCCGTCCGCCTGCAGCCCTTTCTGGGCCAACTCCACCTGGTGACGCCCAACCTGCAGGAAGCGTGTGCCCTGCTGGGCGAAGTGGGTGGGAGCAGCAGCAGCAGCCGCCCCATCCGCGTCGCCCGGCGGCTGGTGGCAAAGGGGGTCAAACTGGCCGTCATCACGCTGGCGGAGAAGGGACTCTGCTACGCCACCATGCAGGAGAGCGGCAACCTGCCTGCCATCGCCGTCCCCATCGTGGACCGCACGGGTGTGGGGGACGCACTGACCGCCGCCGTCATCTTCGGCCTCTTAGAGGGACTTTCGCCCACCGAGGCGGTCCGCCTGGGCCTCGCCGCCGCCGCCCTCACCCTCCAGTGCCGCCACACCGTCTGTCCCGACCTCAGCCTGGAGCGGCTGTACGAGACGCTGGTGGTGTGAACTCCGGCACAAACGCCAGCCCCCCCACCAGCACGGCCTGCGCCAGGACCACCCCCACAATCGTCATCCCCACATCCATCCAGAACCGCTCCGGGTAGAGGCGGATAAGGGTATCGGACGTGGGGAAGGTCCAGGTGTTCGGCGGGAAGAGCAGTTCGTGGAAGCCGGTGAAGAAGACCTCCCACGAGGTCAGCATCAGGGCGGCGACGGCGGCCAGGAGCGCCAGCGTCAGGAGCGCTCCACCCTTCAGCGCCCCCGCCACCAACGGGCGCGTCTGGGAGCGGGCCAGCAACGCCGCCACTCCCCCCAGCACCACCGCGCCAGCGACCATCCCGGCCCGCAGGATGATCCAGAATAGCCGCTGGACGTCCACCATATGGGCCAGTTCCCGCTCGTTGAAGGCCGGACGCCCCTCCAGTTCCAGGTCCGCCAACAACTCTATTCCGGCGTTCGTCGCCAGGTACTGCACGCAGACCTCCGCCAGCCGGATTCGCTCCTCCGTGCTGAGCCCGTAGGGGTCGGGGGGAAAATCCGGTTTCATGTACTCCCACCGCACCAGCCACGGGGCCGTCACCACGCGCAGCGCCACCGCCAGGATTACCACCGGCAGCGCCAGACTCACCAGCACCGAAACCAGTCGGGCCCACTTCGCCTTCATACTCCCTACTCCCTGCTCCTTACATACGCCAAAATCATCGCGTGAGTTATCGCCTCTACCGGCGCCCGGTCGTCGGTGAGGACGATGCCGCCCTCCGGCACAGGCCGCAGGTTCGCCAGCGCCTCATCGGCGATCGCCCGCAGGTCGGGGTCATCAATCCCGTCCTGGTTGGCGCGCAGATTTTCGGCCGTCGTCGGCTGGACGGTGGCCACCAGGATGGTGTTATAGGAGTTGGGAACATCTATAGCGTGGACGGTGGGGAAGACGGCGCGCAGGGTGGCCGCGATGGCCGCCACCAGACGGTTGTCCCCCGGAACGCGGCCCACGTTCACCACCACTACCCCGTCCTCCTCCAGATGCCGGCGCGCCTCCTGGAAGAACTCCACCGTCGTCAGGTGCCAGGGGATGTAGGGCAGCCGGTAGGCATCCACCGCAACTACGCTGTAGCGGCGCGGGGAGCGGGCCAGGACCACCCGCCCGTCGCCCACCGTCACCCGCAGGTTCGGTTCCGTCATCCCGAAGTACTCCTGCCCCACCCGTACCACCGCCGGGTCCAGTTCTATGCCGTCTATGGGGATGGGGCCGTAGAAGGCGGTATAGAGTTTGGGGACGGTCCCCCCCGCCAGCCCGACCATCGCCATAGAACGGACCCGGCTGGGGGGGAACGGCGGCGGGTTGAAGAACGGGGCAATCACAAAGAGGTCCCACGTCCCCCCAACCCGGCGCGCGCCAGGCTGGTAGACAGACTGGATGGCCAGCCCTTCGTTCAGGAAAAGATAGCGCCATCCCTCCCGCTCCACCACCTGGATGTAGTGGTGGGCCGATTCGGTCTCGTAGATAACCCCGGCCTGGGGCTTGATGGGCCGACCGCGCGCCCAGAGGGCCAGCCCCAGCACCACCAGGGGCATCCAGAGGTAGAGGACGGCGCGCCGGGGCCGGGCGCGCGCCAATCCTCCCAGCGCCGGGAGCAGAAGGGAAAGGGAGAGCACCACGAAAGTGTTGCGAGTACCTGTGGCGGGGACCAGCGCAAATACGGTCAGGAGCGTTCCCAAAAGGCTCCCGACGGTGGAAAGAGCGTACACCCGCCCGGCGACCCCGCCCGTCCTCTCCACCCGATCCACCAGCAGCCGGATGGCGAAGGGGGAGATACAACCCAGCAGGGTAATGGGCGCGGCGAAGAGCAGGAGCACCGCCGCAAAGGGGCCGACCGTCAGAGAGACATTCAGGCGGGTCATCCCCTCCACCGCCAGGGAGAGCACCGGTCGGGCGACAAAGGGGATCAGCCCCACCAGCCAGGCTCCCCAGATAGCGATCTCGTAGAAAGTGGCGGGGCGGGGGGAACGGTCGGCCCAGCGGCCTCCCAGAAAGTAGCCCACCGTCAGGTAGAGGAGAATGAGACCGATGATGGCCGCCCATACCGGCAGCGACTCGCCGAAGTAGGGAGCCAGCAGGCGGGAGGCGGCCAGTTCCGCCCCCAGGGTGACCGCGCCGCCCAGGAAGGCCGTCAAATAGAGCCAGCGGGATTCCGTGCGCACGTGTCCCTGTCCGTTTATGATAGCGTAGCGCAGACTGTTCGCCTGCACCCCACAGGCCTGGCGGCCTGCGCTACAAAATACCGCCTACTTACTCCCTCTGTTGATGACAGTGTAGCACAGGCTGTTTAGCCGGCACCCAGGCCCGGCGGCCTGCGACACGTGGCGCAGGCTGTCGGCCTGCAATGCAGGCCCGGCGGCCTGCGCTCCAGTAGTTACGCGCCCGTTCACTTCAGCGCGCTGACAATAGCGTTGACGTTGTAGCGGATCAGGTCAATGTAACTCTCCACGCCGCTCCCCGGCCCGCCCAGGGAGTCGGTGTAGAGGGTGACCAGCGCGACCCCCGTATCCCGCGCCACCTGTTCGGCCAGTTTGGGATTGACCGTCGTCTCGGCGAAGACCGCGGGGACGCCAAACTGGCGGATGGCTTCCACCAGGGCGGCAATCTCTCGGGCCGAGGGCTCCGCCCCAGGGCTGATGGGGTAGACCGCCGCGACCTGCTCAAAGCCGTACCGGTCGGCAAAGTAGCCCAGAACGGGGTGGTTGGTGACCAGTTTGCGGTTCCGGGGCGGCACCCGGGCTACCTGCTCCAGAACCCAGGCGTCCAGCGCCTCCAGTTCCGCCCGATAGGCCGCAGCGTTGGCCGCGTAGCGGTCGGCGTGGGCGGGGTCCAGCGCACTCAGCGCCTGTCGGATGTTCTCCACCCAGATCAGGACATTCCGCACATCCAGCCAGACGTGCGGGTCGGCCTCGCCGCGGGCGTGGGATTCTTCCTCTTCCCCTTCGTCCTCGTCCTCTTCCAGAAGACGGGGCTGGATGCCCGCCGAGACCGGCACGACAGGGACGTCGCCCACGTTCCGCAGCATGCGCTCCAGGAACCCCTCCAGCCCCAGCCCGTTGACGAAGAGGACGTGTGCCCGGGCCACTGCGGTCAGGTCGGCTGGGGTGGGCTCGTAGGTATGGGGGTCGGCGCCGGGAGGGAGGAGGACGGTCAACTGGATGGCATCGCCGCCCACCCGGGCCACCACGTCGCCCACAATGGTCGTTGTGGCCACCACGCGCAGGCGCTCCCCCGCTCCCCGCGGGGCCGGGGAGAGGGCAGGAAGCACCTCCGCCTCCGGTTCGGGGGGAGGCGTCGGCCGGACACAGGCGGCCAGCAGCGCCGGCAGCAGAACCAGCAAAACCGCAAATTTTCGCATCTCGCCACCTCAACTTGCCGCAGGTTGCGGGATATGGTAGCACAGTTTGGGTAAACGTCAAGCACGCTGATCACGAATCGCTTATCGCTTATCGCTTATCGCGAATCGCTTATCGCTGATCGCGAATCGCTTATCGCTTATCGCGAATCGCTTATCGCTTATCGCTTATCGCTTATCGCTTATCGCTTATCGCGAATCGCTTATCGCTTATCGCTATCCCCACCCCTCAGGTTTGGCCTTTTCACCCGCGGGAATAGAAATAGCGACTTCGCCGTCCGCCGCAACCCCTTCAATCCCCCTCTGTGCCGCGAAGCGGCAGCGGGGAAAGGGAGAGGGAGGAGAACAATCCGATAGCAGGCTCAAAAGGGCCCCAAACGGCTCAGGAAGATCAAATTGCACACAACAGACTTTATCGGAAATAGGACGCGGATGAACGCGGATGGACACGGATTTCTCCTAAATCAAGGCATAATCCTGAAACCGCGCTCTAATTTCCGATGAACTCTAACGTAACCTGCGATGCACGATATGCGCTACGCGGTGTGCGATATGCGATATGCGATATGCGATATGCGATACGCGATATGCGATATGCGATACGCGATATGCGATATGCGATACGCGATATGCGATACGCGATACGCGATATGCGATATGCGATATGCGATACGCGATACGCGATACGCGATATGCGATACGCGATACGCGATACGCGATATGCGATACGCGATACGCGATACGCGATATGCGATACGCGATATGCGATACGCGCTGTGGTCTATTTCCCGCATTCTGGTATAATAGAGCCCGTTATGGAGAAGATAGCCTTAATTTTAGACGCCGACGACACCCTCTGGGAGAACAACATCTTCTACGAAGAGGCGACAGACGCCTTCGCCGAACGGATGGCCCGGGAGGGGTTTGACCCCCGGCGGGCCCGGGAGACCCTGGACCGGATAGAACAGGAGCGCGTCCCCGTCTACGGCTACGCGCCCCAGGAGTTCGCCCGCAGTCTGGTGCTGACCTACCACCAACTCTGCCAGGAGGACGGGCGGATCCCCCGGCCCGAGGTGGAGGCAGAAGTGGAGGCCATCGGCAACCGGGTGGTGGAGTACCCCATCATCCTGCTGGACGGCGTCGCCGAGACGGTCGCCGTCCTCTCCCGCCACTGTCGCCTCTTCCTGCTGACCAAAGGCGACCCGAAGGTCCAGCGCGACAAGGTGGACCGGTCGGGGCTGGCCCCGCACTTTGAGGCCATCCACATCGTCCCCGAGAAAAAGCCGGAGGTCCTGCAGGACCTGCTGGTCCGCCACAACCTGGACCCTCGCCGGACGTGGATGGTGGGCAACAGCCCCCGCTCCGACGTCAATCCGGCCCTGGCCGCGGGGATTGGCGCCATCCACATCCCCTACCACCGCCCGTGGTCCTGGGAGGAAGTGCCCGTCGCCGACCCGGAACGGGTGGTCCGCCTCTCGCGCTTCCGCGACCTTCTCCAACTTTTCCCCCCACCGGAGGACGAGCCGTGATCCGTGCGGTCATTTGGGACTGGGGCGGCGTGCTGATGCGCACCATGGACATCCGGCCGCGCATGGCCTGGGAGCGGCGGCTGCGCCTGCCCCCCGGCACGCTGGCGAATACCTTCTTCGGAAGTCAGTCCTGGGAGCGGGCCCAGCGGGGCGAGAGTTCGCTGGACGACGTCTGGGCCGAGGTGGCCGACCGGCTGGGAATCAGCCCGACCGACCTCCCTGCCCTGCGGCGGGACTTCTGGGCCGGCGATCATCTGGACGAGGAACTGGTCGGGCTGATCCGGGAACTGCGCCGGGCCGGCATCCGTATGGCACTCCTGAGCAATCACCCCACCCGTCTCTACCGTCTCCTGGCGGGTCGGGGGCTGATGACGCTCTTTGACACCGTTGTGGTCTCCGGGGAAGAGGGCCTCACGAAGCCCGACCCTGCCATCTACCATCTCACCCTGGATCGGCTGGGAGTGGCGCCGGAGGAGGCTGCCTTTGTGGACGACTGGAAGTCCAATGTGGAGGCGGCCCAGAATCTGGGGCTGGTTGCCATCCGTTTCCAGGGGACGGTCCACCTGCGGCGGGCCCTGGCGGACGCCGGGCTCCCCGTCCGTCCCCCCGCGCTCCGGCCCCTTCCGGGCGTCCGCGCCGTCATCTTTGATTGGGGCGGCGTCCTCTCCCCGCTGGACTTCCTGAAACAGACCCCCCAGTGGGAGGCCCGGCTGGGCCTGCCATCGGGCGCGCTGGACCGGGTCCTCTGGGGGCCGGAGTGGAAGTTGCTGGAAATGGGCGCCATCTCCCAGGAGGAATACGACCACCATCTGATGCGCGCCCTGGGCCTGCCCGACCGGGAGGCCGTCCAGCAATTCTACCGGGAGTACTACGCCAGTGACGGCCTGCATCCGGGCGTCGTTGCCGCCGTCCGAAGCCTGCGGGGGCGGTATCGGGTGGCCTTGCTCACCAACGCTTTCCCCGGGCACGCGGAGTCCCTGCAGCGGCGGCACGGTTTTGACCCCCGCGCCGAGTTTGACCTGTACGTGAACTCTGCCGAAGTGGGGCTGGCCAAACCCGACCCGGCCATCTACCAACTGACGCTGGACCGGCTGGGCGTGCGGCCGGAGGAGGCCATCTTCATAGACGACCACGTCCGCAACACCGACGCCGCCCATCTACTGGGCATACACACCATTGTCTGCGCCGACGTGGAGACCGCCCTGACCGACCTGGCCGCCTTGTTGGGGCATCCGGTGGGAGAAATGGAGGGACGAATATGAAAACTCCAGCCATCTCCGACGTAGTGGATGTATTTCTCGCCCTGCCTCAGGAAGAGCAAGAAGAAATCTTCCAGATTGGCGCAGCATTTCGGCTGGTGGACCTGCGAAAGCAACTGGCGCTGGCCGAGGAGAACATCGGAAGATTTGAGGCCCGGTATGGTATGACCCTGGACGAACTGGAAAACAAAGGCCTGCCCGAGGACGCAAACTATGAGATGCACGAAGACTATGTGGAATGGCATTACTGGGTCAGCGTTCGGGACAAGACGCGACAAATGCTGAACATATTGGAGAAGTTCTCCAGGATACCGGGAGCAGGCGTGTGATGCGGGCGAGAATTCTGGAGATTTACAACAAATATGGCGACTACATTGTAGAACTTATCCCGCTCAGGGTAGAAGAAGAGTACCTGAAGATCGTTATCCGTCTACCGGACAACTCTACCCTCAGGGTTACCGAAGAATGGCAAGGGGCACGTCTGGTACGTTACAGTTATTTCTGGCTGACACCGGACCATCGGCTCAAGACGGGCTGGGACAATGCTCCTCACCACAAACATCTGGAAACCTTCCCTCACCACAAACACGTGGGTTGGAAGGGCGACTGTCAAAATTCAGAGGAAACTTGCCTGGAAGACGTTATGGACGTCATCCTCAAGGAACTGAGGTAACTGCCTGATGACCACGCCGGCCATTGAAACCGAAGGCCTGACCAAATACTACGGCCGCTCACGCGGCATCATAGACGTCAGTCTACAGGTGGAACGGGGCGAGATTTTCGGATTCCTGGGCCCCAACGGCGCCGGAAAGACCACCACCATCCGCCTGCTCCTGGACCTCATCCGCCCGACCCGGGGGCACGCCTGGGTCCTGGGCCTGGACCCGCAGCGGGACGGTGTGGAGGTCCGAAGACGGGTGGGCTATCTCCCCGGCGAACTGGCCCTCTACCCCGACCTGACCGGTCAGCAGGCGCTGGAATACGCCGCCCACCTGCGCAACGGCGTCCCCCAGAAAGAGATTGCCCGATTAGCCGACCGCCTGGAGGCCGACCTGAACCGCCCCATCCGCTCCCTCTCCCACGGCAACCGCCAGAAAATCGGCCTCATCATGGCCATGATGCACCGTCCGGAACTGCTCATCCTGGACGAGCCGACGACCGGGCTGGACCCGCTGATGCAGCAGGTGCTCTACGAACTGCTGGAGGAGGTGCGGCGGGACGGCCGGACCGTCTTCTTCTCTTCCCACATCCTGCCGGAGGTGGAGCGGCTGTGCGACCGGGTCGGCATCCTGCGGGAAGGGCGACTGGTCGCCGTGGAGACCGTCGCGGACCTCAAGCGGGTGGCCGTGCGCCGCATGGACCTGGTCTTTGACGGGCCGGTGGACCCCGAGCCCTTCCGTGCCATCCCTGGCGTGCGGGAGGTGACCGCCGCCGGTTCCACCCTGCACGTCGCCGTCCAGGGAAGCCTGGACCCGCTCATCAAGGCCGCTGCCCAACACACCCTGCTGAACATCATCACCTACGAACCGAACCTGGAAGAGGCCTTTCTGGCGTTTTACCGAGAGGGGGGTGCCCAATGATGCGCAGCGTCTTCCTGAAAACCCTTCACGACCAGCGGAAATCTATCCTGGGCTGGGGGCTGGGTCTGGGCGCCCTGGCTTACTTCACCCTCTTGTTTTACCCCTCTGTCCAAAAGGCCGGTGAATTCTACGACCAGATGCTCCAATCCTTCCCCCCAGAGGCGCTGGCCTTCCTGGGCAACATCCGGTCCTTCACCACCATAGACGGATACATGACCGGCTCGCTCCTGAGTTACCTGCCGCTGGTCCTGGCCATCTACGCCATTGGCGCCGCCGTCGGGCTGATCACCGGCGAGGTGGAGCGGGGAACCATGGACATCCTTCTGGCCCACCCCATTCCCCGCTGGCGGGTGGTGCTGGAGAAATATGCCGCGCTGGTTGCTGCGCTGACGGCCATCTGCCTTATCTTCGGCCTGAGCATGGTAGCGGGCGGCCTGACAATCGGTTCCGATGTCCCGCCGGGGACCTGGCTGCTCACCGGACTCCACCCACTGCCGCTGACCCTGCTCTACGGGACGGTGGCCTTCGCTCTGGCCTGCGCCGTCCGGGGACGGGCCGCCGCCGTCGCCACCGCGACCGCGCTGTCGGTGGGTGGTTACATTCTGAACGGACTGGCCCCCCTCTCCGAACATCTCCGCCCCCTGGAAAAGTGGACGGTCTACTACTGGTACATCACGGGCCGCCCTCTGGAAGACGGCATCATCCTGGAGCATGTCCTCATCCTGCTGGGCGGGTCTTTGCTCTTTCTGCTCATCGGACTGGTGGCCTTCGGACGGCGCGACATCATCCCCTGAGAACGCCATCCATGTCGCTCTATGAACTCCGTCCGCTCCTGCACATTCTGGCGGTCGTCTATGCCCTGATCACCCTCTGGCTGGCAGCCTACGGCCTGCACAGTTGGGTGCTGCTGGTGCTCTACTGGCTGGGCCGACGACCTCACCCCTCCCCGGCCGCTTCCAGAGGCACCTCCTCCAGTTTCACCTCTTCGCCCGCAATAAAGAAAATATATTTTTCACTGCGGCGGCGAGGCCGCCGCAGTGAAAAATATCCTCCTTTTACCCACCCCTACCCGCCGGAGACGGCTTCAAAATATCCTTCCTCTCCCCCTTCCCCCAAAAGCCCAACTTCGGGGGAGGGGAGTGAGGGGTGGGGTGAGGACCTCCCCGTCGTCACCGTCCAGTTGCCCCTCTACAACGAGCGGTACGTGGTGCGGCGGCTGATAGACGCCGTGGCTGCGCTGGAGTACCCGCGCGACCGACTGGAAATCCAGGTTCTGGACGACTCCACCGACGAGACGACGGCCATCGCCCAGGCCCGGGCGGCCTTCTGGCGGGAGCGCGGGGTGGACATCCGGGTGCTCCACCGCTCCGACCGGTCCGGCTTCAAGGCCGGCGCGCTGGCCTGGGGGCTCCAGCAGGCGCGCGGGGAACTGATCGCCGTCTTTGACGCCGACTTTTGCCCCCGCCCCGACTTCCTGCTCCGGGTCGTCCCCCACTTCCTGGCAGACCCTCACCTGGGCATGGTGCAGACCCGCTGGTCGCACCTCAACGCCGACGACTCCCCCGTCACCCAGGCAGAGGCCATTGCGCTGGACGGTCACTTCGTGGTGGAGCAGACGGCCCGCAGCCGGGCCGGCCTGCTGATGCACTTCAACGGTAGCGGCGGGGTCTGGCGGCGGGCCTGTATTGAAGAAAGCGGCGGCTGGCAGAGCGATACCGTCTGCGAGGACTTAGACCTGAGTTACCGCACCCAACTGACAGGCTGGCGATGCCGGTTCCTGCCGGAGGTGGATTGCCCGGCGGAACTGCCGCCCCAGATGCTGGCCTTCAAGCAGCAGCAGGCCCGCTGGGCCCGGGGGTCGGTGCAGTGCCTGCGGAAACTGGCGCGCCCGCTTCTGGTCAGCCGTCGGGTGGGTCCGCTCCAGAAACTGCTGGGGCTTCTCCACCTGAGCGGCTACCTGATCCACCCCCTGCTGGTCCTGCTCCTGCTGCTGACCCCCGTCACGCTCCTGGTTCCATCCCCGCTGGGGGACGTCTCCCGCCTGCTGGGGCCGCTCTGCCTGGGGCCGGTCCTGGTCTACGGGACGGGCCAATGGGCCCTGTACCGGGACTGGAAACGGCGGCTGTTGGCCTTTCCGGCCCTGGTCCTGCTGGGGACCGGCATCGCCTGGGGCAACACCCTCGCCATTTTCCAGGGGCTAACCCGTTGGGGCGGGACCTTTGCCCGGACGCCCAAGTTCTGTCTGGACGGACGGGAGAGGAACTGGCAGCGCAGCCAGTACCGCCTGACCCGGGACCGGTCTATCGGGGGAGAAATCGTCCTGGCCCTCTATGCTCTGGCGGCGGCGGCCCTCGCCTGGAGTTTGGACCGGATGGGTGCGGTTCCCTTTCTGCTTCTCTATGCCCTCTCCTTTGGGGTGGTGGCGGGGAGCAGTCTCTACGAGATGAGCCGCTGGGCCACCCCGAAGACCCGTCGCACGGCGCGGGCCCGGAGCGGCATCCGACTATGAGCATGCCCGTTCTGCGGCGGCGGCCGGAGGCCGCCGCAGAACGGTTGGGGCGGGCGGCCTTCGGCCGCCCGCCCCAACCCAATGCGGCGCAGAACCCAATGTAGCGCAGGATTCATCCTGCACCAGACAGGATAAATCCCGGGCTACAACGGCAGGGTGAAGTAGAACGCCGCCCCCCGACTCTCCTCGCTCTCCACCCAGATGCGTCCGCCGTGGGCCTCCACAATGCGCCGACAAATCGCCAGCCCCAGCCCGCTGCCCTCCGCCTGCCCTTCTCCGATCCGGACAAACTTCTCAAACAGCCGATCCTGCAGATCGCGCGGGATGCCCGGGCCAGTATCCACTACCCCTACCCTGACCTCCCCCTCGCCCACATCCGCCAACACGGTCACCCGGTCACCGGGGTGACAGTACTTGACGGCGTTGGCGACCAGGTTCAGCACCACCTGCCGGATGCGGCCGGCATCTCCGGTAACGGGGGGCAGGGTAGCGGGCAACGATGCCTTCAGTCCAATCCCCTTCTCCTCTGCCTGAGGGCGCAGGGCTTCCAGCGCCGACGCCACCGTCTCCGTCAGGTTCACTGACTCTCGGCCCAAAAAGACCCGCCCTGACTCCAGCCGCGCCAGGTCCAGAAACTCCCCGGCCATCCGGCTCAACCGCAGGGCTTCCTGCTGGATCAGCCGGGCAAACTCGTTGCGGTCCCGGGGAGAGATATTCTCGCGAGTGATCAGGTCGGCGTAGGACGCGATAACTCCCAGCGGCGTGCGCATCTCGTGGACGATTTCCGCCACCAAGTCCGACTGCTCAAAGAGGACGGCGTTCTCCACAGCAATCGCGGCCTGGTCGGCCAAGATGCGCAGGGTCTCCAGGTCGTCCGGGGTGAAGGCCCCCCCCATTGTGTCGGTTGATGACCTCCAAGACGCCGATGACCTTTCCGCGCACTGCCATCGGCACCGCCATCAGGGAGCGGGTCTCCAGGCCGGTCTCCCGGTCCACCCGCGCGTAGAACCGGGGGTCTTTCCGGGCATCGGCGACCACCACCGGCTCGTTGTGCTGGAAGACCCAGCCCGCGATGCTATCCATCGGCACGGCCATCTGATAGATGGCGTGGCCATCCGGGTGAGTGGTGGCCTCAAAGCGGAGTTCCCCTGTCCGCCGGTCCACCAGCAGAACGGAGCCGGTCTCGGCGCCCGTGAGGTCGCAGACGGCGCGGACGATTTCGGAAAGCAGTGGGCGCAGACTCAGCGTGGAGTTGAGAAGACGGCTGACCTCAATAATGCGTTGCAGACGGATGACGCGTTCCTCCGCCTCCATGTGCTACTCCGTATTCCGTGTTTCGTGGGATTATCCCTCCAGACACTTTTCCGCCAGACGGGGCAGAGTCTCCGTCACATCGGCGTGGAAGACGGCGGCGGCGAACGCGTCGGCATAGGTACTCTGCAGGTTGAAGATCAACAATGTTCCCCCGCTGGCATGGGTGATCGCCGGGAGTTTGGCCGCTGGCATCACCATCAGCGACGAGCCGACCACCAGCATCAGGTCGGCCCGGCGGGCATGCTCCATCGCCGCGATGAACACTTCGGTGGGGAGTTGCTCCCCAAAGAGGATGGCATCCGGCTTGACCACCCCGCCGCAAAACGGGCATCGCGGCACCTCCCCCCGCTCCACGGTCTCCTCCAGCCCCTCCGCCGACGTCTGCCGAAAGCAGTTCAGGCAAGTCGCCGTCCGCAGATGACCGTGCAGTTCCAGGACGACGCGGGAGCCGGCCCGCTGATGCAATCCGTCTATGTTCTGCGTGATGACAGCCTGGATGCGGCCGGCGGCCTCCAACCGGGCCAGGGCGATGTGGGCCGGATTCGGCTGGGCCTGGCGCATCAGCGACACCAGCGGGCGCACCCACTGGTAGAAACGCTGAGGGTCCCGCCGCAGCACGTAGATGGACGCCACCTCCATGGGGTCGTCCTTTTCCCACAGCCCGGAACCCGGAGAGCGGAAATCCGGGATGCCCGAGGGCGTGCTGATCCCCGCGCCGGTCAGCGCCACCGCGTGGCGGGCGTTCCGCAGCAGAGCCGCCGCCCGCTCCAGTTTCGCATCTATGTCTCCCATCTGCATGGCTTCCCTTCAATGGGACACGGATGGACGCGGATGGTACGGATTTTTCATCCGTGCCAACCCGTACAAACCCGTGTTGATCCGCGTTCTATTCCATTTCGCCCGATCAGGATTTGAAAATACGGATTGGCGTACCGACCCGCCTGTCCCCCTGGATGAAATCGTCCTCCGCGCCGCCGATAGGATAGACCCAGCGGTAAATCCAGCGCGCCGCGTCTATAGGGACGTTGACGCACCCGTGGCTGCGGCGAATGCCGTAGTCATTGTGCCAGTACGTCCCGTGAATCGCCTCCCCGCGAAGGTGAAAGAAGGTGTTCCACGGCACCCCGGGCAGGTCAAACAGGTCCGCCGGAACCGGGTCCCCCGGCTTCTGGGGGCGGTTACTCATATGCCGGGAGACCTGTTTCAGGATGACGACGTGGTCGCCTTCGGGCGTGGAGAGGTCTTCCACCGTCCCGTCCTCCAGCACCCGCTTCCCCAGGCCCGATGCACAGCGGGTGGTAAAGACGGCTCGGTCCCCCTCGTAGCAGGTCACCATCTGTTTGGAAAGGTCAATTTCTATTCGCTTGGCCCCTGCAAAGGGGCGGATGGGGGCCAGTTCCCGCCGGGAGAAGCGCCGGATGTCCGTCGCCAGCACCCACTGGTAGCCCGTGGGCGGGAGTTCGTCGTAGATTTTGTACCATGCATTTCCCTGGTCGTCAAACGCGATCCCGACAACGCGGTAGGTGGTCCCATTGTAGAAGCGATAGACGACCTTTGCCTCCGGATGGGGCTCCTCCCGCGCGTCGGTGTAGGGGACGCAGACCTCGCCCCAGAAGCCCCAGTCGCCGATGTTCGTCTCCGGCAACTGGGGCGGCCAGACCCACATAGGCTGGACCCAGGCGGAGAAGACGTAGCCGTCGGGGGTCTCGTACCAGAGGTCATTGTAGGCGTTCAGGCCGGGGGCCCGCACCTCCCGCACGATGGGGAAGACGTCGTCCCGCTTCCAGGCACCCAGACGCCGGGCATCCCGTTTGGGAGCGTCATAGAGAGTGACCGGTTGGATGGCCCGGCCCATGCGCACGGGTCCGCCGGACTGGGGCCGCCAGAGCCACCTCCGGCCCGGCCAGGGAGCCAGCGCGACCAGAGCGGTGAGGGAGAGTCGGAGAAATTCGCGGCGGGTGTACCTCACCCCTCCCCCGCCGCCTGCGGCGGCACCCCCTCCCCTCTCCTGGCCTGCGGTCAGGAGAGGGGAGGGGGTAGCGGCGAAGCCGCTGGGGGTGGGGTGAGGAAATACCCTCCTACTCATACACCTTCTCCTCCACCTGCTCCGCCTCCGGCGCGTCGGATTCCACGTCCCGCACGTCGGGGCGAGGAGCCAGGACCTCCCGGTAGTACTCGTGCTGGATGATGAGGTCCATAATCTCGTTGGTGCCGGTCCAGATCATAATGAGCCGGGCGTCCCGCAGCAGGCGCTCAATGGGGTAGACGCTGGTGTAGCCAATGCCGCCGACGACCTGCATGGCGTGGTTGATGACCTGCCAGGCGGCCTCGGTAGCGAACTTCTTGGCCTCGGAGACCAGGCGGCGGGTGCGGCCCGGGTCGTCACCGGCGTCTATGCAGCGGGCGGCGCTGTAGACCAGGCCCCGCGCGGCGTCCAGCAGGGTGATGGAGTCGGCAATTTTGAAACTGACGGCCTGGAAGCGGCGGATTTTCTCCCCGAAGGCCTTGCGGCGGTCGGAGTAGCGGGCGGCGACCTCCAGCGCGGCCCGGCCCATGCCGATGGCCCCCGCCGCGCTGGTCATCCGCTCCGGGATCATCATCCGGTAGAAGATGTCCGCCGCGCCGTTCTCCGGGCCGATGAGGTTCTCCGCCGGGACGCGCGCGTCCCGGAAGACCACCCGTCCGGTGCCGCCGCCGCGGGTACCCAGCAGGCCGTAGAGGTAGGCCACGTCCACCCCCGGCCCCCGCTCCACGATGAACGCGCTGATGCCCTGGTGGGGCGGCGCGCTGGGGTCGGTGCGCGCGTAGACCAGGAAGAAATCGGCCTCCGCCGCGCCGACGATGAACCGCTTCTGGCCCCGAAGGACGTAGTGGTCCCCCTCCCGGCGGGCCTCGGTGGTGGTGCCGAAGAAGTCGGAGCCGCCGCGGGGTTCGGTGAGGGCCTCGGCGGCAATCTTCTCGCCGGTGATGAGGGGCCGCAGCCAGCGCTCCTTCTGCTCGGGGGTGCCGAAGACGTTCAGCGCCTCCCCCACGATGCTGGGCATCACGTAGGCGCAGGCCAGCGCGGTGCCCAGCACTCCCACTTCCTCAATGGCGATGATTTCGTCCTCCCAGCCCAGGCCCCGTCCGCCGTATTCGGGCGGGAAGCGGAGGCCCAGGAGGCCCCGCCGTCCGGCCTCGCGGACGAACTCGCGCGGGTAGCGGACGCGGTCGGCATCCATATCCAGGATCAGTTGCTTTGGCACGCTGCGGACGAACTCCCGCACCTCGTCCCGCAGCGCGCGCTGTTCGGGGGTCAGCATGGCGTCCTGCAAGGGTCACCTCCGGAGTGAAACGTGAAACGTGAAACGTAAAACGTGAAACGTGAAACGTAAAACGTAAAACGTGAAACGGGAAACGGGAAACGGGAAACGGGAAACGGGAAGGGTCAGTCGGGGCCCTGTTTCGGGTCGGGATGGCGGGGGCGGCCGTAGCGCCGGACCAGGGCCAGGGTCAGCGTGGCAAGACCCAGGCCGATGCCGCCCCAGAGCCACCCGGAGACACCCCCCGTGACGGGCATCCGCTCCCCGGCCCCCCGGACCGGGCGCGGGGTGGGAGAAGGCGCGGATGTGGGCTGCGCCGGCGCCTGTTCCGGAGGCGGCGGGGGCGGTGGGGGCGGCGGGGGCTCCGTCGGCGGAGGCGGCGAAGTGGGCGTCGGCGGAACCGGCGTCGGCGAAGGCGGCACTGTGGGCGGGACCGGGGGGGGCGACGGCGGAACCGTCGGCGGGATCGGCGTCGGTGACGGCGGAACCGTCGGCGGGACCGGAGTGGGCGACGGCGGGACTGTGGGCGGGACCGGCGTCGGCGATGGCGGCTCTGTTGGCGAGGGGGGAGTTGGAGTCGGTGGCTGGGCTACCACTCCCTCCATGATGACGGCCGAGGACAGCATGATGGCCAGCAGGAGCCATAAAAGCAAGGACATAGGGTTCTTCTTCTGGCTTTTCATTGGCAGTCCTTTCCCGGTCGGTTGTCTGCTACCGGTTACGCAGGACGAGAGGCAGATAGATGTAACGAGTCGGGCGCCGAACCGTTATCTGCCCCTTGTCGTAAATGTTGTTGTCTTCAATGGCCTCCCGGATCAGCCCGAAGTTCTGCCCCCAGGGCGCGCTACCCGGCCATGTCACGTCTGCCTGGACGTAGAGGTGATACGTATCCTCCGGCAGGGTGACGTAGAAGGAGACCACCCGTTCTCCTCCGGCCGGGATGCCCGCGGGCCAGCCCAGAAATTCGTACCGGGTCGCGGAACACTCGGAATTGGCGCAGTATCCACCCACATGGTCAAACACATCAGTGGGTGGCGTGGCGGACAGAGCGCTTCCCTTCGCATAGAGTTCCACGATGAACAACCAGTGCTCGCCCTGGCCGCTGCCGTCCCACTGCCGGTCCACCGCGTCTGCTCCCTGGTTCTTGACCGTCGCGTGGAAGGTGATAGGCCGCCCGGCCTCCGGCTGGGCCGGCTCCCAGGTGAGGGCCGTCACCACCAGGTCCGGGCCCCGGAGGATGTTCACGTCCCGGCCCGTGTTGTTCGCCCGGTTCTCCTCTATCACCTCCTCCGCCACCTCATACCCGATTCCCACCGTGGCCGTCACCGTCCAGAAGGTATCGGGGATTTCGGGGTGAATCTGGACTGCCAGCGGGACGCTTCCGGCCTCCCCCGAGGCCATGGAGCCGACGGGATAGGTGTACACCCCGTCGGAGGCCACGCCCCAATCCCCACTGGTGACGATCAGGTAGTCCGCCGGGTCCAGGGTGGCGGTCAGGACGACGTTCTCTATCGCCACCGGAGAAGCATTGGTGAAGAGGACGGTATACTCCAGCGCATCTCCTGGCCGCGCTATGGTCCGCCCATCGTCTATGGAGACCTGGGCGTCCACCCGGGGGATTTCCTGGACCGTCAGTGGGGCCGCCTCCACCGGCGGCAAGACGAAAGTGCCAGCCCGCGCCTCCAGCCGGTTGTAGAACGTCCCGCTGCGGGCCAGCCGGTCCACCGCCGCCCGGATGCGCAGGGTGACCGTCTGATTGCCCCCTACGGAGATGTTGTCCCAAATGACCACAGGCGAGGTTATCACCGGCGCCGGCCCCTCCACCATACCCGCCCAGGTGACGGAGACGGGGAGGGTGTCCGTCAGCCGGAGGGTCTGGGGGGAATCGCTCTCGTTGTAGAGGACGATGGTATAGGTGACCTCTCCGCCCGCCCGGACCTCATTGGGCTCCACTGTCTTGGTCCGCTGGACAGTGGGAATGCCCTGAACGTAGACCGGGGCGGTATCGCCGGTATCCGGCACCAGCACCGGGTCGTAGGGGGAGACGGCTTTCTCGGCGTAGCCGGAGACCCGGTTGAAATACCGCCCGCTGGCCAGGTCGTTTCCCACCCGGGCCCGGAAGGCCAGCACAATCCTATCCCCGTTGTTGACCGGCCCCGCAATCGCCCAGATCACCACCGGGCTGGTGAGAACGGGCGGTGTACCGGCGATCGTCGCCTGGTACGTGAAGCCAGCCGGCAGCGTATCGGTGATGCGGATGTTCCGGATTGGGGCACCGGAGGCGTTGTAGAGGGTGATGGTGTAGACCACGGTCTGACCGGTCATCACCGTGGTCGGCTCGGCCACTTTGTAGAGACCGACGCCGGGGACCACCCGCACCTCCACATCCCGCATATAATTGGTCGTGCGGGTCACGTAGGTGGAGGGAGAGGCGCCGTCCACCATGTTGTACCAGGACCCCAGAAGGACGCCAGCGCGAGCCCGGAACTGGATGGTGGCCTTATCGGCCCCGCCGCTGCTGCCCTTCGGCCCCAGATAGGGAATCTCCCAGACCAGAGGGGAGGTGCTGATGGGCTGAGGGCCGCTGGTCGTTCCGACATACTGGAAACCGCCTTCCAGGGTGTCTGTGATGCGCAGGTTGTAGACCGGCCCGCCCGTCAGGTTGGTGGCCTCTACCGTGTAGTCCACCAGCCCAAAGGGGCCGACGGACTTCAGGTTGGGCGTCTTCCTCAACTCCACGCCGTTGACGACCTGAATGCTCAGCGAATAAAGGGGGATACAGAGGGCGGTGTTTTCCGGCAAGGCGGAGGCGTATCTGGAGTAGGTCCCGGTGGTGAACGGCGACTGGAGGCGCAGGGTCAGCCGCAGGGTGCCGGAAGCGGGCACGACCCGATTCCTCCAGACGCACGAAGAAGTGGTGCACTCGTCGGGAGGATTCTCTCCCTGCTGGGCCAGCACGGTGAAGCCCGGGGGCAACTCGTAGAACACCCCTGTCAACGTAACCGGAGCGGCAAATGAGCCCCGCAGGTTGTTGGTCAGGAGGAGCGTGACGGTTAACGGACTGCTCCGCCCCACCGGATTGGGGTCGGCCACGGCGCTCAGGGAGACATGGGGCAGGACGCGGACGGAGGCGGCGCTTTCCGAGTTCAGCCACCATCCATCCGGAAGGATCGTATGGACGCCAAACGTATTCCTCTGTTGAGGGATTTCCTTGCCCGCTGGCCCCAGATCGTTGCACCACTGCGTTCCCGTGCCCTGGCCCACCACCGTCGCCGTGAAAGTGTGCGTCCAGGTGCTCCCGCGGTTGCGCAGCAGCGTGAACGGAGGCGAGATGACATACGTGTAGTTCTGGCCGTAGGCGCTCTGGAACCCGGAGGGGAGAGTATCCACGAACCGATCTATCGGATAATCCCGCACGGCCGAAATGTTGTGGACTGTGAAGGAATAGTGGAGGGTTTCCCCCTGGACCACCAGAGAGGGGTTGGCCGTTTTCTGAAACTTGAGAGGAGAATCCACCTTGACAGAGGCGGTCTCCAGTTGGCAGATGATAGAGGTATCCGGGCTGGAGCCCGATACCCGGTTTTTGTAGGGCGGAGCCGTGGGGTCCCCATCTACAACCGCCCGAAAGGAGAAGATGACCTTCGCGCCCGGCGGGATGGTCGGGATGTCGTCCCACCAGATGACATTGGGAGACAAAGGGTTGATGTGCGGATTTCCCGGCGGCGGGGAGGAAACCATTCCGGAGAAGCGAAAATCCGCAGGGAGGGTGTCGGTGATGATAATACCGCTGATGGGGGTATCTCCCACGTTCTCCAGGGTGATGGTATAGACCACCTCCGAGCCCGGAACCTGGGTGCCCGGGGCGACGGATTTGCTCACTCTCAGTTGAGGGACTACCGTCACCCTACCGTGGGCCTCCGTAGAGTAGACCACGGGAAAGGCGGGAGATGCCACAATGACCTGGTTAGGGTATTCTTTGTTGGTACACCCCCATTCCAGCGGTGTATCGGGTCCGATCCAGGCGCGGAAGGTGAAACTGATCACCCCGTTGGCGGGCAGGGTCAGGTTCTCCCAGCGGACGACGTTGGAGAGGGCAGACGCGGGGTTAGGCCCCCGAACCATGTACTGGTAGTAGAACGTGGACGGCATCACGTCGGTGACCACCACTCCGGTCACCACTTCCTGGAGGGGGTTATAGACGTAGATGGTGTAGGTGACGGGTCGGTTGGGATAACTGCGGTCGGCCTGGGAGGGAGGAGAAGTGGTCTCCGCCGTCTTGTACTGGGGGGTCAGGACCCGGACATTGAGGTCGGACTCACAGTTGACTGGCCTCACCATTTCGGCGGAGATGGCCCAACATTTATCCCTCGGATTCCGGACGGAGGTCTGGTCGGTCGGCGCGGTCAGGGTGATGCGGGCCGTGAAGGTGACGTAGGTCGTCTCCCCCGGGTTGAGGACGAAATCGGCCGGGAAGGTCCAGGTGATGATGCGGCTCGTGGGGACAAACCACACGGAAACGTCGGGAACCGAGGCTGTGGCCGTGATGAAGTCCAGATAATCGGGCAGGGTATCCCAAACCTTCAGCCCGGTCGCGGGCCAGGAGTCTTTCCGCTCATTGGTGGAAATATTATCCACCTGAATGGTGTACGTCAGGAGGCGGCCCACCCGCTCCTCTCTTTCCAACCCGGTCTCGGTTCGGACGGATTTCCGCAACCGGAGCACGGGCCCCACCACCGTAGCAGCCGTGTAGTCGTAGATGCTGCCGAAGCCGGGAACGGTGGCGGTCAGGGAGTTGCCCAGAAGGGTAGGCCCCATTTCCGGGCCGGGGGTCCTGTACATTGGCTGAAGGGTGTAGGGGACGCTCATCGTGAGGACGATGGTGCCCGCAGCGCCCGGGGGCAGGTCCCCCAACCCCCAGTAGATTTCGCCCCGCTTGAGGTCCGGGCGCCGGGTGTGGGTGAACCAGTCCACCGAGACCCCAGAAGCGATGTAGTTGCCATTGTACTCCGCCAGGGCAAAGGGAGCAGAAGAGGGCTGAATGTTGCTGCTGTAGGTATCGGAGATGACGACGTTGCGCAGGGTCTGGCCAGAGGTGTTGGTGATCCGGATGGTGTAGGTGATGGTATCCAGAACGGTGACCCGGTCTGGTCCCTCTTTGTCTATCTGCAGGCCGGCAGATTGGAGATGGGAGACGGAAGAAGGGAGTAGGCGGGGAACCGGTCCGGGGGCCGCCGAGGTCTGGGGCTGCAGGACCAGGAGCAGGGCGGTCGTGGCCACCAGGGCCAGCAGCGCGCTGATCAGCCCACGCACGGGGATGTGTTCTCTGCTCATCGTGCCCTCCCTCCCAATGGACAGTGGCCGTTTCAGATAATTATACTCAAAATTCCAGAGTTGTCTAACAGGGGCAGCGATTCATGAGTATCCCGGAATTCGGGGCCCAAAAGGCCAGATTGTACACAACAGGATACGGATTGGCACGGATAATACGGATTTTCGTAAATACCTACCCGGTTGGTTTGCAGACAACGTGGCGCAGGCGGTCAGCCTGCGCACAGGCCTGGCGGCCTGCGCTACCGGGGCATGCCTGCGCTGGCGTCTTTTATGGTGCTTGTCCAGGGGGCTCCTGGTAGGTAGTTATGGATTTTCACGGATTTTTTATCCCGGGCATTCGCTCCGGATGGTTCGTGATGATAGCATCCACCCCCCACTCCACCAGGCGGGCCATGGCGGCGGGGTCGTCCACCGTCCAGGCGACGACGCGCCGGCCCCGGGCGTGGGCCCGCCGGACAACCGCCGGGGTGACCATGCCCCACCAGGGGTGGAGGGCCTGGGGCCGTAGGCGGACCAGCGCCGCCACCAGGCGCGCGGCGCGGGAAAGGGGCGCCGTCTCATAGAGGAAGCCCACGGGCACCTCCGGCATGGCCCGCCGGAACCGCCGCAGGGCGAAGGGGTTGAACGACGAGACCAGCACCCGGTCCGCCAGGCCGTGCCGCCGGATCAGCGCCGCCACCGCCTCCTCCAGCCCCGGGTAGTCGTTGCCAGGGATAGACTTCAGTTCCACGTTGATGAGGAGACGGCCCCCCACTTCGGCGAAGACCTCCTCCAGCGTGGGGATGCGCTCCCCGGCAAAGGCCGGGTCAAAGCGGGACCCCGCGTCCAGTTCCCGCAGCGCGGCCAGGGGCAGGTCCCGCACCCGGCCCGTGCCGTCGGTGGTCCCGTCTACGGTGAAATCGTGGATGACCACCGGGACGCCGTCGGCGGAGAGGTGGACGTCCAGTTCCACGCCGTCGGCGCCCAGGTCGGCGGCGCGGCGGAAGGCTGCCAGGGTGTTGGGCGGCGCGACGGCGCTGGCCCCGCGATGGGCAATGTTGAGGGTACGGTCGGATGTCAGCCAGAGGGAGGGCATAGATGCCGCTCCTGTAGGGGCAGGCCTTGCGCCTGCCCCAGGATAACCGCAAGGGTTGGGCAACCGCAAGGGTTGGGCAACCGCAAGGGTTGCCCCTACAGCGGGATGTTGCCGTGTTTTTTCGGCGGGTTGGCGTCCCGCTTGTTCCGCAGCATCTTCAGCGCCTCAATCAGGCGGGGGCGGGTCTCCTGGGGCTCTATCACGTCGTCAATGTAGCCGCGCGCGGCGGCGATGTAGGGGTTGGCGAACTGCTCCCGGTACTCCCGCACCAGCCGCTCCCGCTCCGCCTCCGGGTCCGCTGCCGCCGCAATCTCCTTGCGGAAGATGATGTTCACCGCCCCCTCCGGCCCCATGACCGCGATCTCCGCCGTCGGCCAGGCGTAGGAGATGTCGCCCCGGATGTGCTTGGAACTCATGACGTCGTAGGCACCGCCGTAGGCCTTGCGCAGGATAACCGTCACTTTGGGCACCGTCGCCTCGCAGTAGGCCCAGAGCAACTTGGAGCCGTGAATGATGATGCCGCCGTGCTCCTGGTTCACCCCGGGGAGGAAGCCCGGCACGTCCACAAAGGTGACGATGGGGATGTTGAAGCAGTCGCAGAACTGGACGAAGCGGGCCGCCTTGCGGGAGGCGTCTATATCCAGGACGCCCGCCAGGACCAGCGGCTGGTTGGCGACGATGCCGACGGAGAACCCGCCCAGTCGGGCGAAGCCCACCACGATGTTCTGCGCCCAGTGCTCGTGGACCTCCAGGAACTCCCCGTTATCCACCACCCGCCGGATGATCTCCTTCACGTCGTAGGGACGGGTGGGGCTCTCGGGGATGATGGTCTTCAACTCCTCGTCCATGCGGTTCTCGGGGTCGGCGGTGGGGACGAAGGGCGGGTCCTCCACGTTGTTCTGGGGAATGTAGGAGAGGAGGCGGCGGATGAGGTCAAAGCAGTGCTCCTCGTTCTCGGCGGCGAAGTGGGCCACGCCGCTTTTAGTGGCGTGGGTCATCGCCCCGCCCAGTTCCTCAAAGGTCACCTCCTCCCGCGTCACCGCCTTGATGACATCCGGGCCGGTGATGAACATGTGGCTGGTGTCCTTGACCATGAGGATGAAGTCGGTCATCGCGGGGGAGTAGACGGCGCCGCCCGCGCAGGGGCCCATGATGGCGGAAATCTGGGGGATGACGCCGGAGGCCAGGACGTTGCGGAGGAAGATGTAGGCGTAGCCGGCCAGGGAGACGACGCCCTCCTGGATGCGCGCGCCGCCGGAGTCGTTGAGGCCGATGACGGGCGCACCGTTCTTCATCGCCAGGTCCATAATCTTGCAGACCTTCTCGGCGTGGACCTCGGAGAGGGAGCCGCCGAAGACGGTGAAGTCCTGGGAGAAGACGTAGACCAGGCGCCCGTTGATCGTCCCCCAGCCGGTGACGACGGAATCCCCCAGGTACTTCTGTTTCTCCACGCCGAACCCCACGGCGCGGTGGGTGACGAACATATCCAGTTCCCGAAAGGAGCCGGGGTCCAGGAGTTTCTCCACCCGCTCCCGGGCGGTCAGTTTCCCCTGAGCGTGCTGGCGGTCAATCCGCTCCGGTCCGCCGGCCAGCCGGGCCTGCTCTCGCATCTGACGGAGTTGGGCGATCAGGTCGTCTATGGTGGGCATGGGCACCTCGGTTCGGGATTGCTGATTGCTGATTGCTGATTCGGGATTCGGGATTGCTGATTCGTGATTGCTGATTGCTGATTGCTGATTCGTGAAATTCGTGTATTCGTGTCCTATTCGTGGACGGCCTCCGCTGCCAGCCCCCGGAGGAGTTGGCGGGCCTGGGGGTCCTGCAGCGCGGCCAGGACCAGCGCCAGGGCCTGCTGGTCTATCTCGTCCAGCCCCTGGGCCAGGGCGTCCCACTCCCGCTCCCCGTCCAGCACGCGCTGAAGCGCCCCGGCCAGTGCGGCCCAGTCCTGGGTTTGGGCCATTGCCGCCAGCGCCTCCCGCACCGGGCGGGCGGCCTCTCCCCGGATTTCCCCCGCCGCCACGGCGACGAGGGCCAGCAGGAACGGCGCCATTCGGGCCACCGCCGGGTGCAGGGAGACCGCCTCCGCCCCGGCCGCCCGGAGCATCTGCGCGGCCAGTTCGGAGAGGCCGATCTGGGCGAAGATTTCCGCCGCCTGGAGGAGGTAGGGGCGGGCCTCCTCCCGCCGGCCCATGTCCCGCAGGACCAGCCCGAAGTTGCCCAGGTCGGCGGCGACATCATAGCGGCTGCCGATGGCCGCGTGGAGGTCCACTGCCTGTTGCAGGAGGGCGCGGGCTTCCTCCTCCCGGCCCTCCCGGAGGGCCAGGCGGCTCATAGAGGCCAGCGTGTTGGCCTCCCCCAGCCGGGCGCCGACGGCGCGGAAGAGTTCCAGCGCCTGGCCGTAGTGGGCCAGGGCCTGGTCCATCTCCTTGCGGAAGTTGTGGACGTCGCCGATGGCCTTCAGCGTGTTGGCCTCCCCCAGCCGGGCGCCGACGGCGCGGAAGAGTTCCAGCGCCTGGCCGTAGTGGGCCAGGGCCTGGTCGTACTCGTCCCGGAAGCGAAGGACGTCGCCGATGGCCTGCAGCGTGTTGGCCTCCCCCAGCCGGTCGCCCACCGCCCGAAAGAGTTCCAGCGCCGCCGCATACGACGCCAGCGCCGCCTCCATCTCCTCCTTCCGAAAACTCTGCACGTCGCCGATGGCTCGCAGGGTGTTGGCCTCCCCCAGCCGGTCGCCCACCGCCCGAAAGAGTTCCAGCGCCGCCGCATACGACGCCAGCGCTCGATCCAACTCGTCCAGGTAATAGAGGGTGAGCCCGAAGGAGTGAAGGGCTTCGGCCCGTTCCCAGGTATCACCCTCCGCCGACGTTTCCAGAATGGCCAGAGCCTGCTCCAACTCGGAACGGGATTCGTTCCAGAGTCCCTCCCTCCGGAGCAGGTCGCCCAACTGGCGGCGCAGGCGCGCGGCCAGCAATGTCTTCCCGGCCCCGGTATGTTCCAGGTCGCTGAGCAACTGCCGGTACAGCGAGATGCTCGCCCGTCGGCTCTCCGGCGTTTCGGCCCGGGCCCCCGTCTCAGCCACTTTCTGGGAGAATCTGAGCACCCAGGGAGCGAAGAGGCGAAATACAAAGGTCTGTCGACGGAAAGCCCAGAAATCCGGCGCCAGGCGATGCAGTTCCTCCTCCTTGTCGTAGGGAAGCCAGAAGACCACCGGACAGGGGAGTTGGGTCAGAATCTCCCGACGGTAATTCAGGTACTGGGCCGCAACCGATATGTTCTGCAGATTCACCACAAACAGGGCATCCGTCTCGGGAGATGCTACCGAAACTAACCAGGGCAACAGGTCCGGCGGAGCCTCGCGGGCATCCAGAACCTGCAACCGCCCGTCCAGACGCGCTGCTGTCTCCGCAATCAGACGGTCCCGCAACAGCGGAGAGTCATAGAGAGCCAGCAGAAGGCCTGGATGTCCGCGCAGGGAGGTCAGCGCAGTACAAAGGCTGTGGAGGGCCTCCAATCCTTCAGCATCCAGCGCCAGGGGTTCCGCCAGAATCCCGGCGCTTCCTTCAGGAAGAAAAGGAGGAGGCGCGGTTTCTACAACAGGGTAGCGACGATCGGATGTACGTCCCACCACGAGTCCTCATTACAGTATTCCAGCACACTCAAGTTGTGCAACAGTTCCAGGAGGGCCAATTCCGATTCCTCTTCCTCCGGCCGACGCTGGATCCGATGGATCTCCCGCACCTGTTTATCCCTGGCCACCAGGCGCAATTGCTGGTAATGCTCCACTCGCAGGGAACGAAGGTACTCGTTGCGGATAAACGCGACCGCCTTCTGGGCAATAGGGAGGTCAATTTGGTGTTTCCCAACCACCCGGGCTTCATTACAGGCCAGTTGCATCAGAGTGGTCATTTCCCGCATTACCCCACCGCTCATCCCGATCAGAAAATCCAGAGCCTCGGGAGTGATCAGTCTCAGGTCCATCCGTCGTTGCACCATTTCCTGCATCACCGCCCGTCCGGCCTCGTGGGGAGAGCCGTCGCGGTGGTAGACTTTAATATTGGGGAGAACGAACCATCCGCTGAAGTTGCGCGAAACGGGTCGGAATTCGGCGGTATACAGAAGGGCAATCGGGATGGTGTACAGAATCTTGCAGGGAGGCTGGGTTAGGGCTGTGGCATGGCGGTAGAACAATTCCTGGGCTGTGGCAATGTCGGGTTTATCCAGATCATCTATGGCCACCAGAACGCTTCGTCCGGTCTTGCTGCGAACCGTTGCCGCCAGCAGGGCAATATGGGTGATGAGGAGGGAGACAGTACTTGCCAGCGCCCTGCGCAGATGCTCCCGGCTGGCCGCCTCCAGACGGAGTTTGCCATAAGGACCGACCAGGGCCTCAAACCAGCGGTCCAGCAACTCCAGCGGCGAATCTTTTCCTTTCTTCAGGAAACCAACAGGCTCACTTTGTGGCATCCAGAAGTCCGCCAGAAGGCGGGCCAGGTCTTCACTGACCTCCACATCATTTTCCCGGGCCACCCGATAGAGACCTGCCTCAACCGCAATCAGAAGGTCCACATATCCCAGGTCCAACGGGTCCAGCATATCGGCCAGGGAGAAGGGAACCACCAGAAAGGTGCGCTGGATGTCGGGATCGGTCAGAAGTCGGTTGAGTTCGGTAGATTTCCCGCATCCCCGATGTCCGGTGAAGAGGATTTTATCCGGAGTATCCGGCGATCCCAGAAGGATCGCCCGAATTCGGTCTATCGGATTGGGATCACGGCTCACATAATACGATTGCAACTGCTCGCCACTGAGAGGTTTCAGAGGATCAAAGGCCAGATACGCTTCGTCCAGATTTCTGGCGATCATTTTTCTCCTTTTCCCTCAGGTAGTTCCTTTCTCCATCGCTTTCAGCCGTTCCTGGAGGAGGTCGTAGCCGCCGTGGGCCAGGAGGTAGGAGGCCAGGGCCAGGGCCCGCTCCGGGGCGCCGAGTTGGCGCAGTTTCTTCAGATAGGCCTCCACCTCGTCGGGGGAGCGAAGGACGGAGGCATGGGCGAAGAGGCGGACCTGGTACTCCAGTTCATCCACAGGAAGACGAATGGCCTGCTCCAGAAGGCGGACCCGGCCGGAGAGGAGGCTCCGGTCTATCTGCTCCCGGCAGAACCCCTGGAAGCGGCCGTAGAGGTCGGAGAGGGAGAGGGAGACGGCCTCGCCGGCCTCCGGGGTCAGGGGCTGGAGGAGGTTGATGCGGGTGCGGAGGAGGGCCTGCCAGCCCGCCCCTACGCCCAGGGCCAGCAGGTAGGGGTTCACCGACGGCGGGGCCAGGTAGCGCGCCAGGGCAAAGACGAGCAGGGCGAAGAGGACGTTGACGCCGATCAGCAGCGCGCTCCACCCGCTCCGCAGCGCCCGGCGGATGTCGCTCCGGAAGGTCTGGAGAATCTCGGTCAGGGCCCAGAGAAACGAAAGGGCCACCACCAGCAGGTACGGGCCCAGCGCGGCGGCTACCTCTCTCACGTTTCCCGCCTCACGTTTTACGTTTTACGTTTTACGTTTCACGCTTTACGTTTCACGTTTCACGTTTCACGCTTTACGTTTTACGCTTCACGTCTCGCGCTACCCGCCTCCCGACGCCCCCGGTCGGTGAGGGAGACCAGTTGCCACCCCCGCAGCGTCCGGATTTCCACCAGGCCCTCCCGCTCCATTGCCTGCAGGACCGGACGGATTTCGTCGGGGAGGGAGAGGGTGGCGGCAGCCAGTTCGGGGAAGAGGGCCGGCCCGTCCCGGCGCAGGGTGTCCAGAATCTCCTGGCGCAGTTTCTCCTGCCCGGACGTGCCGGAGGTCGTCCAGTTATCCAGTTGCCGGGAGATGCGGTCCAGGGCTTCCTGCGAGGAGGCCAGCGCCTCCGCCTCCGCCGGGTTTCCCTTCGCGCAGGCGGCCAGCGCGCTGCTGAGGCAGCTCAGTTCGCGGGCAATATCGGCCAGGGCCCGGGCCGTATTGGCGATCTCTTGAGACTCTGCTGTCCTCATCACACCCATCATTGCCCTCCGGATTTGGACTCAGGAACCCCCATCGCCATCTGTATTTTATTCAGCGCTGACTGAAGTCACCCTTCCTGGGCCGCAGGCCTTTGGTCGGCCTTCGCCGACCCGGTCTCTCGGACACGCCCATAAAGGTTGTCGGCGAAGACCGACAACCGGCACGAAGGGCCCAGGGAGGACGATTTCCATCGGCGGGAATCGTTACCTGTATTTTACAATACCCGAAAGCAAATGGCAACTTTCGGAAGGTGTGTCCCAAAATCGTCGGGAGCCCGGTAGGCCAGGCCGTAAACGGCCTGGCTGAGGTTGCCCAGGGCGCTGGAAGCGCCCCCTCCCTTCGGCGGTCTTTTGGGAACCCGGGTTGCCAGGGTGAATCTGGGGCCTTTTCAACGCCCCTCCGCTTCGCTTCGTGGCTCGCTACGAACATTTTCATCGAGGATTGATAAGCCTGCTACAGCACCCGCTTCCCATCCAGCCACAGTTCCGCCTGGGGGACGACGAAGTCCTCGTGGAAGTCGGCCGCCACCCGGCCCCCCATATGGGCATTGTCGCCGACGGCGATATGGACGGTGCCGCGAATCTTCTCGGCCTCCAGGACGTTATCCGGTCGTCGGGCGTTGGGGTTGGTGCCCACGCCCAGTTCGGCCAGGTTGCGCCGGGCGGCGTAGAGAGGCGCATCGTCGCCGGGGCGCAGGAACTGGCGGAGTTCCTCCCCCACCCGGCCGCCGCCCAACACCTCCACAACCTGCCCGGCGCGGAACACCAACCGCATCTCCTCGGTCAGGCCAGGATGCCAGCCGGCCTGGACAACCAGGACTCCCTCCGCCGTCCTCTCCACCGGAGCGATGTAGGCCTCCCCCGCCGGGAGGTTGCCCCACTCTCCCCGCTGCAGGTAGAGGCCGGTATCGGCCATTCCGGCGCGCCCGGCCAGCGAGAAGCGGATGTCGGTGCCCGCTGGCGAACGGACCCATGCCTCGCGGGCATCGGTGAGTTGCCGGGCAATGGCCTCCGCCTCGGCCGCCACCTGGCGGTAGTCCACCGCCATCGGGCCGTCGGGGTAGAACATTTCGGCCAGGAAACTGGGCATGCTGGCCAGCCGCACCCCGGCATGCGTCGCCGCTTCTCGCGCGTCGGTGTGGGAGAGGGAGTAGGTCGTCAGGGCAATCACCACGTCGGCCTGTCGCAGGCGCGCGGCCAGGTCCGCCGGGGGCTCCGCCCCGTGCCCTCCCGTCGCCGGATAGACGACGAAGTCCACCGCCCCCTCGGGCCGCATCCGGCGCGCGACCTCCGCCACCTGCCGCGCCAGGACGGCCCGCTCCAGCATCTCCGTCAGCGCGGGGAGGGGCATACCGGCCCAGTCCTCGGGCCGGGGGACGTCGGTCACCACCAGCAACCGCTCGCCGGGCCGCCAGCCCATGTTGACTTCCAGCATGGTGCGGACACCGGGGGTGATTTTCTCTTCGTCAGCCCAGGTCATCGTTGGCCTCCTCGTATCAGTAACCGGACACGCCCATCTCCCGACAGAGCGCCACCAGGTCGGGATGGACGTATCGGCCCTCTTCTTCAATGGGCACTCCGTCCAGATAGACGGTGGGGTTCAGCACCACCCCATCGGTGTGAGACGGCGCGCCCCAATCGCTGGGACCGATGCCGAACTGCATGCAGCCGAAGATGCGCTCGTCCTCCAGAATCCGCCCGCTGGGCCGGGTGACGCCGGGGTTGAAGCCGTAGCAGGCGTGGTCCATCTGGGACATCGCCGGATGCCCGAAGGACTCCAGCCACCGCCGGAAGACCTGTGCCTCGTGACCGCCCTCTATCCGGACGATTCGCCCGCCCTCAATCGTCAGATGCACGGGGTGATGCAGGACGCCCAGTTCGGCCGGGGGCCAGAGCGCGCCGTCAAAAACCAGGACGCCCTCAAAACTCTCCCGAACCGCCATAAAGCCCGACTGTCCCCCCAGCATCTGGGGATAGCCGCCGGTCTCGGGGGGCGGCTCCCAGAAAGGGTCCCCGGCCTTGTCCACCCGCATGGTCAGGTCCGTGCCGGAGGGGGCCGTCACCCGGATGACGTCCGCCGCCTGGGAGAGGCGGTAGAGGCGGTCCGCCATCTCCCGCAGGGGCCGGTAGGGGACCCGTCCAATCGTCCGGACCATCATATCGGCGTCCATGCCGGTCAGGCAGACATAGATGCATCCGGCGGCGACGGCGGCATGGTAGGCCGGACTGTAGAGGTGGTAGGCGACGGCGAAGTCAATCCAGATGTCGGAACGGGGGAGTCCTGCGGCGACGGGGGCCGGGGGGTCCAGGCAGGGCTGCGGGTTCGCCGGATAGCGGAACACCGAGGGGATGCCCCCGACGGCATAGACGGCCCGGGCCGTCGCCTCCACCGCGCGCAGGTCGGAGAGGGTGTCGGCGGTGATAGCGACCTGCTGGCCTGGCCGGACCGGGCGCATCTCGGTGACCAGTCTGTGGGCAGCAGCGGCCAGTTCAAAACTGTAGAATTCGGAGCGCGGTTCGGTGCCGTAGGACAGTTCCATGTCAGACCACCAGTTTCTCAATGGGGATATAGTCTATATCAAAGCCGAAGTAGCGCGGGCCGGCCGCCGCCAGGCCCCGCTCGCTGCGGAAGGCCTCCAGTCCCTTCACCCCCACCACCGCCACCCGCATCCCGGCGTCCAGGTCGGTATTGGTGATGCCTTCGCCCGTCTCCCGGTCCACCACCACAATGAGGTCGGGACTGCAGACGAAGGGCATGCCGTCCAGCCAGGAGACATGGTTCTCGTTCTTGAACCAGATGTCCATTGTGTGTCCGGCGTAGTCGCCGGTGCCCTGGATGTGGGAGGTGCCGAACATGTAGCCCTCCCGGTCCTCCCAGTCCTTGCCGGTGACGACGCCCTCAAAGAGGAGCCAGCCCCCGGTGAACTGGATGGCCGCGCGGACGGGGTCCTCCCCGGCCTCCCGCGCCCGCCGGATGGCCCGCCCCAGTTCCAGGCAACGGGTCAGCGTCCCCGGGACGATGATTTCCTTCATCTCCCGACCGGTCAGCAGGGTGGCCGCGATGGTACAGGTGCCGAAGGCGGCGACGGCCAGCATCTTGCCGATGCGTTCCAGCATGTAGGGGTTGCAGGTCTCTTTGACGATGGCGATGTTCCCCCACTTATCCACGCTGGCGAAAGGCCAACTGTTCTTGCCGTAGAGGTAGGGCGTCCCCTGCATCTCCTCCGGGATGGCCCGCCCGGCGTAGTCCCCGTCCACCACCGGGATGCCCAGGCGGGCACCGGTGACCAGCGGCGCGGGGGTGTTCCCGGCCCCCAGTTCGGAAGGAACGATGGCCCCCATCTGGATTCCGGCATACGCCGCCAGTTCCTTCACCGCCTTCTCCATCGCCTGGTCGCCGTAGCGGTCGGTCAGCCCCAGGCGGCGGATGAGTTCCTTTGTCTCCTCGGAGACGGGGGCGATGGAGCCCATGCCGTAGGCGGTACAGGTCCAGGCATCGTCGGGGATTTCTGAGGGGTCCACCCATTCCAGCCTCAGCCCGTCCTGCAGGGCCCGTTCCAGCACCCGGCGGCCCCATTCGGGGCCGCCGCCCCCGCCGGTGCCCATCCACAGGCACCCGCGCAGGAAGTCATCGCAGTCCTGACGGTTATACAGGCCTCTTTGGAGCATTGTTGCCTCCTTGTTGAGAGGGTGGGCCGTCCACGAATGGGACACGAATACACGAATGGGCCGTCCACGAATGGGACACGAATACACGAATGGGCCGTCCACGAATGGGACACGAATACACGAATGGGCCGTCCACGAATGGGACACGAATACACGAATGGGACACGAATACACGAATGGGACACGAATACACGAATGGGACACGAATACACGAATGGGCCGTCCACGAATGGGACACGAATACACGAATGGGCCGTCCACGAATGGGACACGAATACACGAATGGGCCGTCCACGAATGGGACACGAATACACGAATGGACACGAATGCACGAATTAGCGGCGGCGCAGGGATTTGCGAACGTCGTCGCGTCCCAGCCGCCGCACGGGGCCCTTGTCCTGGCTGGGGAAGACGCGCGCCCATTCCAGACGGCGACGCCCAAAGTTGAAGAGAAGGCCTACCGGAGCCCCCGTCGCTTTCAGGTAGTTGATGACCTGAGCCAGTTCGTCAGCCGTCAGTTTATGGCTGAAGGCTTTGACTTCCACCACTACCGTCTTTTCCACCAGCAGGTCCAGGTAGAACAGAGCCACCGGAGCCTCCTCGTGGAATACCTCTACCGGCACCTGCCGCTGCACACCGATTTCCTGCCTCTGAAGTTCGGCCGCCAGCGCGCGTTCGTAGACCTCTTCCTTGTAGCCTGGCCCCAGGGCGTTGTGCACGGCCATCGCCGCCCCGATGATACGAAAGGTCAGAACGTTGCCCGTCGCATCCACAACCAAGTCTGACATAGGCCTCTCCTGCGGTGGTTCGTGATTCGTGATTCGTGATCTAGCCACCTGACACTTTCAGCCAAATGAGGGTATGAATTTGGTGGAGATGGGCCAGGCATTGGTTAAGCATCGCTCCACCCATCGTAGCCCGATCTGGAAGATGC
>Ga0272447_1000407_pt1 | contig 32937 bp, 33 predicted proteins | sample YNPCB0133_FD_194589 | JGI IMG/M metagenome (GOLD analysis project Ga0272447, IMG submission 194589) | Hot spring microbial mat communities from Yellowstone National Park, WY, United States - YNP-CB-013-3 | ecosystem: Environmental > Aquatic > Thermal springs > Hot (42-90C) > Sediment | place... | reverse complement strand
GCGCCTCCTCCAACTGCGCCCGGAGGCGTTCCAATTCGGCCAGAAGCTGTTGGCAATTCGGACAGGTGGACTGGGTGGTCATGGCCCTCCTATGATACCCTATCCAGAGACGCTAAACAAATACCTTGGGGGTTCTGATCGAGCAGCAGGTGGATGGGATCGCCCTGGTTTCGGTCCGGTCCACCCCGGCGCATCTTTCTATGCTGCGCCAGCGCGGGATCCCCTTCGTGGTCGTCGACCGGGATCTGCCGGGCCTAGAGGCGGATTGCGTGCTGGCGGATAACTTCCAAGGTGGGTATCTGGCAACCCGCCACCTCCTGGAGCGAGGGCATCGGCGGATCGCCTGCATCACTGGTCCCTCGGAGCTGACCCCCAGCGCGGATCGCGTGCGGGGCTACCGGAAAGCGTTGGAGGAGGCGGGAATCCGGCCGCCGGAGGTCTGGGTGCGGCGAGGCGATTTCCGGGCGGAGAGCGGTTATGAGGCGGCCCGCTTTTTCCTGGGCCTGCCCGCGGAGGTCCGCCCCACAGCCATCTTCGCTTGCAACGACCTGATGGCCATCGGGGCGATGCGGGCGATCGGGGAGGCCGGCCTGTCGATCCCGGACGACATCGCTTTAGTGGGATTCGACGACATCCTCCTGGCGTCCTATGTGATCCCGCCCCTGACCACGGTGGCCCAGCCCACCTATGAGATGGGACGTATGGCGGGGGATCTCCTGTTACGCCGGCTGGGGGAGCCGGATCGCCCGCCGGCTCGCCTGATCCTCCCTGTGCGCCTGGTGGTCCGTCAGTCCACTTAGGAGCGAGGCCCATGAAAAAACGGGGATTGCTCAACGCGCCTCTGAGCCGGGTGATCGCCGAGATGGGCCATGGGGATCTGCTGGTTATCGCCGATGCCGGGCTGCCCATCCCCCTTACCGTTGCACGGATCGATCTCGCTGTCCGCCCCGGCCTGCCCCCCTTCCTGGAGGTCCTCGATGCCGTCCTGGAGGAGCTCCACGTGGAGAAAGCGATCGTCGCCATGGAGATGAGAGAGCGCAGCCCGCAGCTTTATGAGGCCGTGCGCGATCGGCTGCGCGCCGTCGAGATCGAGCACGTGCCCCATGAGACCTTCAAAGCGATGACCGGCAGGGCCCGGGCGGTGGTCCGCACCGGGGAATGCACGCCTTACGCGAACGTGATCCTGGTCTCGGGTGTGATTTTCTGATCCGATATGACGCGGCGGGGGCTCTCGTGACCTCCCTGGAGGCGTAAAGGGATGGATCGTCCCTCCGTGGAACCCGTGAGGGCGCTGGGACGGCCGGCCTGGCTTCCCCGATGGGGAAGCACATTGGAGGCCCGGGAACGCTGGACCCGATGGGGTCTGGTGCTCACGCTGCTCATTTTCGGCGTGGTGCTGAGCCTGGCCTCCCCGCGTTTCCTCACGCCGGGCAATCTGATCAACGTGGTCCGCCAGACCTCGGTGAACGGCATCATCGCGGTGGGGATGACCCTGGTGATCCTCAGCGGGGGCATCGATCTTTCCGTCGGTTCGATCCTGGCCCTGACAGGGGTGGTGGCGGCCAGTCTGGTGACCAGCGGGCAGGCCCCGCCCCTGGCGATGTTCAGCGCCCTGGCCCTGGGCTTCGCCCTGGGGGCCCTGAACGGGATGGCCGTGGCCTATCTCCGGATTCCGCCCTTCATCGCCACCCTGGGGATGATGACCATCGCGCGGGGGCTTGCCCTCAGCTACACCCAGGGCCGGCCCATCACCGGGTTCCCAGACGCCTTCCGGTGGCTCGGGGCCGGCTGGGTGGGGCCGTTCCCGGTTCCGGTTCTGGTGATGGCCCTGGTGTTCGGATTCGGAGGGATCCTGCTCCAGTTCACGGTGTGGGGAGAGCATTTGCTGGCCATCGGCAACAACCCGACGGCCGCACGCGCCGCCGGGATCCCGGTCGCGCGGCGCCTGGTGCTGACCTACGCCCTGAGCGGGGGGCTGGCTGCCCTGGCCGGCCTGATCCTGATCGGTCGGCTGGATTCGGCGCCCCCTACCCTGGGCATCGGCTACGAGTTCGACGCCATCGCCGCCGTGGTCATCGGCGGGACCAGCCTGGCCGGTGGGGAGGGATGGCTGGGGGGCACGCTGATCGGCGCCCTGCTCATCGGGATGCTGAACAACGGGATCAACCTGCTGAACATCCCCTCGTTCTACGAGCAGGTGTTCAAAGGCGGCGTGATCGCCATCGCGTTGCTGCTCCACCGGCTCCTGCGGCGCGAGTAGCGGCGTCGCCCGGTTGAACCCGGGAGGACATTGTGCGGAGATGGGAGTTCCCGGGATGAGCGATCGGCCCTGCGTCCCGGTTCTGAAACCTTAAGCAAGCGAAAGGAGGAGAAGCGATGCGCGCCCGTGTAGCTGTGCTGGTGGGATTGGTTCTGGCGCTGGCCGCCGGCGCCTGCGCGCCGGCCACGCCCGCAGCCCCTTCGGCTACTGCGACCCCTGCTGCGGCGCAACCCAAGGAAATCGTCCTGGGTCTTTCCCTTTCCACCCTGAACAACCCCTTCTTCGTCACCCTGAAGGAGGGCGCGGAGCGTGCCGCCGCCCAGTATGGGGTGAAGCTCATCGTGGTGGATGCCCAGGATGATCCCGCCAAGGAGGCGGCCAACATCGAGGACCTCATCCAGAAGAAGGTCTCCGCCCTCCTGATCAACCCCACCGACACCAAGGCCGTGGTCCCCAGCATCCAGAAGGCGAACCAGGCCGGGATCCCCGTCTTCACCGTGGACCGGGCCGCGGAGGGGGGTGAGATCGTCTCCCACATCGCCTCGGATAACGTGGCCGGGGGACAGATGGCCGCCGAGTTCCTCTGCAAGGCTCTGAACGACAAGGGCAAGGTGGTAGAGCTGGAGGGCATCCCGGGCACCTCCGCTGCCCGCGATCGGGGCAAAGGCTTCAACGACTACTTGAAGGAGAAGTGCCCGGGCCTCGAGGTGGTCGCCCGCCAGCCCGCCGACTTCAACCGCGCTAAGGGCCTGCAGGTCTTCGAGAACATCCTCCAGGCCCAGCCTCAGATCGACGGCGTCTTCGCCCACAACGATGAAATGGTCCTGGGCGCCATCCAGGCGGCCGAGGCGGCCGGGCGCACCGGGATCATCTTCGTAGGCTTTGACGCTATCGACGACGCCGTCAAAGCGGTGAAGGAAGGGAAGCTGGCGGCCACGGTGGCCCAGCAGCCGGCGGAGATGGGCCGGCTCGCTGTGGAGATGGCGGTCAAGTATCTGCGGGGCGAGAAGGTCGAGAAATTCATCCCTGTCCCCCTTTCCCTGGTGACCAAGGACACCGTTAAGTAGGCAAGCTTAAGAGGAGGGGCAGGCGAGCCGGTTCCTCGCTCATCCCGGTGATCGCCGATGCGGGCGGGGGGACCCCCGCCCGCACCTTCATCTTCTGGAGCAGATAATGGAGCCCCTGCTGCGCGCCGAAGAGATCTCCAAAGCTTTCCCAGGCGTTCAGGCCCTGGACCGGGTCTCCCTGGAGATCTTCCCCGGGGAGATCCACGGGTTGGTGGGGGAGAACGGCGCAGGCAAGAGCACCCTCATTCGGATCCTTGCGGGGGTCATCCCCCGGGACAGCGGCCGGATCCTCTGGAAGGGCCAGCCGGTGGAGATCACCGATCCCCGCCACGCGCGCCGCCTGGGGATCGCCGTGATCCACCAGGAGCTCAGCCTGCTGCCCAACCTCACCGTCGCCCAGAACCTCCTTCTGGGCCGGGAGCCCCGCACCTTCTGGGGAGGATTGGATCTGCGGACCATGGAAAAGCAGGCGCGGCGGATCCTGAACGGGGTGGGGTTGGATCTGGACCCCCGCGCCGTGGTCGGCAACCTCCCCTTCGCCCAGCGCCAGATGCTGGAGATCGCCCGGGCGCTCTCCGAGGACGCCCGTTTGCTGATCATGGACGAGCCTACCTCCGCCCTCAGCGAGCGGGAGATCCATCGTCTGTTCGAGCTGCTGTCGGACTTAAAGCGACGAGGGGTGGCGATCCTCTTCATCTCTCACCGGCTGGAGGAGGTGTTCCGCATCGCCGACCGGATCACCGTGCTGCGGGACGGCCGGCACATCGGGACCTTCCCCATCTCGGAGGTGACACCCTCCGCGGTGGTGCGCATGATGGTCGGGCGTGAGATGAAAGAGATGTTTGTGAAAACCGAAACGCCCGGGCAGGAAGTGGTCCTGGAAGTCCGGGGGTTGACCCGCGTGGGGGTCTTCCACGAGGTTTCGTTTCAGGTTCACCGCGGGGAGATCGTGGGGCTGGCCGGGCTGGTAGGGGCCGGCCGCACCGAGGTGGCCCGCGCCCTGTTCGGGCTGGACCCCCTCGATGGCGGGGAGGTGCGCATAGAGGGCCGGCCGGTGACCATTCGTTCCCCTGCGGATGCCATCCGCCTGGGGATGGCCTTCGTCCCGGAGGATCGCAAAGCGCAGGCGCTGTTCCTGGGCATGGCCTTGCGCTCCAACGTCACGATTTCCTCCCTTCCTCGCCTTGCTCGCCTGGGGTTGCTCTTCCCTGCGCAGCTGGACCGGGCGTGCGTCCCTTACATCCGCGCGCTGGACATCCGTCCACCCCGCCCAGCCCTTCGGGTCCGTTATTTATCCGGTGGGAACCAGCAGAAAGCTGTCCTGGCACGGTGGCTGATGCTCCGGCCGAAGATCATGATCCTGGACGAGCCGACGCGGGGGATCGATGTGGGGGCCAAGGCGGAGATCCACGGGCTCATGGACCAGATGGCCCGCGAAGGGATGGCCATTCTCATGATCTCCTCAGATCTCCCCGAGGTCCTGGGCGTGAGTGATCGGATCGTGGTGATGCGAGAGGGTCGGATCGTCGGCGAGTTGAGTCGGGAGGAGGCCACCGCCGACCGTGTCCTCGCCCTGGCGATGGGGGAAGGCGATGTTCGAGCTGCGTGAGTTTCTCGGACGATGGAGTGGGGCGCTGGTTCTGGCGATGCTCTGGTTGGCGCTGGCCGCGCTGACCCCGCAGTTCCTGACCCCTTCCAACCTGCTGAACGTGGCCCTTCAGTCCTCCATCCTCGCCGTGGTAGCTATGGGGATGACGATGACCATCATCAGCGGGGGGATCGATCTCTCGGTGGGCTCAGTGGTCGCCCTCACAGGCGCCCTGGCCGCCGGGTGGATGGTCCGGGACGGATGGCCGGTGGGGATCGCAATCGCGGCCGCGCTGGGGGTGGGGCTGATCCTGGGCGCGTTGAACGGAGCCCTGGTGTTCTACGGCCGCCTGGCACCGTTCATCGCCACGCTCTCCACCATGGCCATCGCGCGCGGGCTCACGCTGGTTCACACCCGTGGATATCCGATCTCTGGACTGCCGGACTCCTTCACCTTTCTGGGCACCGGGGACCTGGCGGGCATCCCGATGCCTGTCCTGGTCATGCTCTTTGTCGCCCTGGTGGTTCGCCTCCTGCTCCATCGCACCGCCTGGGGCTTACATCTCTATGCGATCGGCGGGGGGGAAGAACTGGCCTGGCTTTCCGGCGTTCGCGTGCGGAGGGTCAAGGGGATGGTCTACGCCCTGAGCGGCCTCCTGGCCGCGCTGGGAGGCATCCTGCTGACCGCTCGCCTCTGGTCCGCCCAACCCAATGTGGGCGTCGGCCTGGAGCTGGAGGCCATCGCCGCTTCCGTCCTGGGGGGCGCCCGCCTCAGCGGGGGTTACGGCCGTGTAGAGGGCACGCTCATCGGAGCGCTGGTGATGGCTACCGTGGGCAACGGCCTCAATCTGCTGGAAGTTCCTTCTTATCATCAGCAGGTGATCAAGGGGCTGGTGTTCATCCTCGCAGTCGGGCTGGATCGCGCCCTGCAGGCCGGCGTTGAATGGGGACGCCTCCCTCGAACCTCCCGTTTGATCCGAAGGAGGAGCGAAGGATGAGTGTGGTGGTGCTGGGGAGCATCAACATGGATCTGGTGGCGGTGGCCCCACGGTTCCCACGGCCTGGGGAGACGCTGCGGGGGCACCGGTTCTTCACCGCCCCGGGAGGCAAGGGGGCCAACCAGGCGGTGGCCGCCGCCCGCCTAAGGGTGCCGACCCGGATGATCGGGCGGGTGGGGAACGACGTGTTCGGCCCGGCCCTGCGCCAGGGCCTGGCAGAGGCCGGGGCGGAGATCAGCGGGGTGATGACGGACCCGGAGGCGAGCTCCGGGACCGCGCTGATCGTGCTGGAGGAGAGCGGACAGAACGCCATCGTGGTGATCCCGGGCGCCAACGGCCGGGTGGGGGAAGCCGAGCTGGCCCGGCTGGAGGAGGCCCTCGCCGAGGCCCGGGTGCTCCTGCTGCAGCTGGAGGTGCCACTGGAGGTGGTGGCCGCGGCGGCGGAGCGGGCGGCCCGGGCCGGGGTGACGGTGATCCTGAACCCCGCGCCGGCGATGGAGCTGCCGGAGGAGATCTATCGATGGTGCGCGTGGCTGACACCGAACGAGGTGGAGGCGGAGGGATTGGTGGGCTTCCCGCTGCGAGATGCGAACGCCATCGAAGAGGCGGCACGGACGCTGGTGGGACGGGGATGCCGGCACGTGGTGATCACACTGGGGGAACGCGGATGCGTGTATGCGGATGAGAAGGGGACACGCTGGGTGCCGGCCTATCGAGTGCCGGTGGTGGACACAGTGGCGGCAGGGGATGCCTTCAACGGAGCGCTGGCGGCGGCGCTGTGGGAGGGCCGGTCCGTCGAGGAAGCCCTCCGCTGGGCCAGCGCGGCCGGAGCTTTAAGCGTCACCAAACACGGCGCTCAGCCCTCGATGCCGACCCGAGAAGAGCTCCTCGCCTTCCTCGCTCAACATCCCGAAACGCGCTGAGACCCATCCGCAGAAACCGCCTCGCTCTTGAAAACCGAAATGGCGGGGTGCTCGAATCCCTACTAAACTCCCCTCTGGAGAGCTCTACCCAGAGGGGAGTGCGATGGCCATCGCCTACGCTTTTGATCCCATTTTCCTCGAGCACGATGACCCCCAGCACATCGAGCGCCGCGACCGCCTGGAACGCATCCTGGAGGTCCTCCGGACCCACGGGGTCCTGGACCGGATCACCCCGCTCCCCATCGAACCCATCCCGATGGAGCGCCTGACCCGGGTGCATGAGCCCGCCTATGTGGAGCGGGTGCGCCGCCTGGCTGAGCGGGGCGGCGGGGGCCTGAACTTCCCCGGCGATGAGACCTACGTGACCCCCCATTCCTTTGAAGCCGCCCGGCGGGCCGCCGGGGCCGTGGAGGCCGCCGTCGCCGCCGTGTGGGAAGGCCGCGCCCGCAGGGCCTTCGCCCTGGTCCGCCCCCCCGGCCATCACGCCTTCCCGGATCACGGCGAGGGCTTCTGTCTCTTCAATAACATCGCCCTCGGCGCCCGCTTCGCCCGTGAGGAGCTGGGCGCGCGCCGCGTGATGATCGTCGACTTCGACCTCCACCACGGCAACGGCACCCAGGCGATCTTCTACACGGACCCCACCGTGCTGTATCTTTCCACCCACCAGTGGGGGATCTACCCGGGGAGCGGCCACTGGCGGGAGATCGGGGCCGGTCCCGGGGAGGGGGCCACCATCAACCTCCCGCTGCCGATGGGGGTGGGCGACCGCGGCTTCCAGCAGCTCTTCGAGGCGGTGATCGCCCCCGCCGCGCAACGCTTCGCGCCGGAGCTGCTGCTGGTCTCCGCCGGCTACGACCCCCACTGGGGAGATCCCCTGGGCGGGCTATCGATGACGGTGCAGGGGTTCGCCGCCCTGACCCGGGGGCTAACCGAGCTGGCCGATGCCCTCTGCCAGGGACGCCTCGTGTTTGTGCTGGAAGGTGGCTACCACCGGGACGCCCTGGCCTACGGGGTCCTGGCGGCCTTCCGCCTCTGGCTCGGACACGACGATGTCCTGGATCCCCTGGGACCGCCGCCTCGGGCCGATGAGCCCTCCGTGGAGAACCTGATCGCCCAGGTCCGCCGCCTCCACCGCCTGGAGGGATGAACACCCATGCGTGAAGGAACCGGAGAACGGATCTTCATCAAGCTGGGCGGCTCCCTGATCACCGACAAGCGCCGGGAGCGGCGGGCGCGCCGGCGGGTGATCCGCCGGCTGGCGGAGGAGATCCGCGAGGCCCTGCAGGAGCGGCCCGGGCTGCGGATCCTGGTCGGCCACGGCAGCGGCTCCTTCGGCCACGCCGCCGCCGCCCGCACCCGCATCCACGAGGGGATCTCCCGCCCGGAGGACTGGTGGGGGTTCGCGGAGGTGGCCCTGGCGGCCGCGGAGCTCCACATGCACGTCCGCCGCGCCTTCCACGCGGCCGGCCTGCCCGCCCTCAGCATCCCTCCCTCCGCCGTCGCGGAGGCCGCCGGCGGGATCCCCATCGACTTCGAGGCCCGGGCCTTCCAGCGGGCGTGGGAGGCCGGCCTGATCCCTCTGACCGGGGGGGATGTGGTCTTCGATCGGGAGCGGGGAGCGACGATCCTCTCCACCGAGGCGGTGTTCGATGCCCTGCTGGAGGTCCTCCGCCCCACCCGCATCCTGCTGGTCGGCGAGGTGGCCGGGGTGCTGGCCGACGGGCCGGAAGGACATCAGCTCATCCCCCATCTCACCCCCGCACAGTTTCGGGAGATTATTCCCGCCGTCGAGGGGTCCCATGGGATCGATGTTACCGGGGGGATGCGGGCCAAGCTGGAGATGGCCTTGCGCTGGGCGGAACGGGACCCCCTCCTGGAGGTCTGGATCTTCTCGGGACGACGTCCAGGGGCCCTCCGGGACGCCCTCCGCGACCCTCCCCGCATCCGGGGGACCCGGATCACGCGGGCCTGAGGGGATGCAGGGCTTTCCAGTTTTCCGGTAGAAGCCGTGGTTGAAGGCACAGCGGGCCAGTGCCCCCCGCTTCGGCAGATCTGCCCAGGGCGGCTTCGTCCCAGAGCGGGAGAGGCCTTTGGAATATACTTCTCATGACGAGGCGAAGGGATCCGCTGCACCGCACACGGTTCCAGGTCAGGAAATCCATAGAAGAGGGGCCTGGCGGTGGACAACAAGACCGTTCGGCTGACGGCGCTGGCTTCGTGCGCAGGTTGAGCCAGCAAGATGGGCCCGGAGGCCCTGGCGCACGTGCTGCGCCGGCTCCACGAAGAACTCCCATCCCGGCCGCATCCGGCGGTTCTGGTCGGGCTGGAGGCGCCGGATGACGCGGCCGTCTACCAGCTGGACGAGGAGACCGCCCTCGTCCAGTCGGTGGACTTTTTCCCGCCGGTGGTGGATGACCCTTACGCCTACGGGGCCATCGCCGCGGCCAACGCCCTGAGCGACATCTACGCCATGGGCGGCGAGGTCCGCTTCGCCCTGAACCTGGTGGCCTTCCCGGAGGGGCTGGACCCGGAGATCCTGGTTCAGATCCTGAAGGGAGCGGCGGAGAAAGTGCAGGAGGCGGGCGGGGTGATCTTGGGCGGCCACACGGTGAGCGACCGCGAGCCCAAGTTCGGGCTGGCGGTCACCGGCGTGGTCCACCCTCAGCGGATCTTGCGGAAGTCCGGGGCCCGGCCGGGGGACGTGCTGGTGCTGACCAAGCCCTTGGGCAGCGGGGTGATCACCACCGCCCTCAAGCGGGATCTAACCTGGCCGGAGGAGGTCGAGGAGGCCACGGCTTGGATGATGCGCCTCAACAAGACGGCGGCCCGCCTGGCGGTGCAAAGCAACGCCCACGCCGCCACCGATGTCACCGGGTTCGGGCTGCTGGGCCACGCCTGGGAGATGGTCGAGGCCTCGGGGGTGGGGCTGACCCTGGAGGTCGGGCGGCTGCCCTGGCTGCGAGGGGCGCGGCGCTGCGCCGAGGCCGAGGCTTTCGCCGGCGGGCTCTGGCGCAACCGGGATTTCTATCGCCCCCACGTCACGCTGGATCCCTCCATCGACGGACGCACAGAGGCCCTGCTGCATGATCCCCAGACCTCGGGCGGGCTGCTGCTGGCCTTCGGGCCTCAGGATGCGGAGGCCTTCCTCGCCCGCATGGATGAAGCCGGCGAGCCCGCCTGGGTGATCGGCCGCTTCGAAGGAGAGCCCGGGATCCGCGTGATCCTATAGCCGAGTCCCGTGTCCACCGCTCCTCCAGCCTTTGTTAGGAGGGAAACCTATGCCGGAGCTGGCGGCGCCCTTTGAGGAGATCCCTCACATGGCGGACTGGGCCATCCGGGCCTACGGACGCACCCTGCCGGAGCTGTTCGCCCACGCCGCCCTGGGGATGTACAGCCTGCTCACGAACCTGGAAGCCGTGCCCAAGGAGGAGCGGCGGGAAGCCCTGGTTGAGGCCGCCAGCCCCGAGGGCCTGTTAGTGGCCTGGCTGAACGAGCTGGTCTACTTCACAGAGCGCGAGGGGCTGGCCTTCAAGCGCTTCGAGATCCTGGAGCTGCACCTCCCGAATCCTGAAGATCCAGAGTCCGTCGGCCGGCTCCGCGCCGCCGCCTATGGAGGGCGTCCCGAATCCGTGCGAAAATATATTAAGGCGGTCACGTATCATAACGTGGTGATCCGGCAGGAGGACGGCCTTTACGTGGTGGAGCTGGTATTCGATGTGTAAACACAAGGCCTGCAGGCTCCTGCGTTCAGGCGATGGGATGGAATGGAGGTGAGAAATGGCTCGGGAGATTCGCAAGCAGGATTTCCGTCGGATCAATGCGTATTTATGGGAGCTGCCCACCTCCTTTGACCCGCGGATGAACGTCCCCGTTCGCATCTATGCAGACGAGGAGCTGCTGGAGGACGCCCTGGGGGACCTTTCGGTCCACCAGGCGGTGAACGCGGCTACGCTGCCCAACCTGGTGGGCGCTGTGTTCGTCATGCCGGACGTGCACACGGGCTACGGTTTCCCCGTTGGGGGGGTGATGGCCAGCAAAGTCCCCGGGGGAATCATCTCGCCGGGAGCCATCGGGTACGACATCAACTGTGGCGTTCGCCTGCTGGCGACCGACCTGAACCACGAGCAGATCGCACCCCATCTCTCGGAGCTGGCCACGCGGATCCACTACAACTGCCCCAGCGGGGTGGGCTCGGAGGGCCATGTGCCCCTGACCGCCCGACAGTTGGACGAGGTGCTGGCCGAGGGGGCCCACTGGGCCCTGCGCCATGGCTACGCCCGGCCCGAGGACCTGGAGCACACGGAGGAGTTCGGCCGCATGCCCAATGCGGACCCGGACAAGGCCACCCCCAAGGCCAAGGAGCGGGGGAAGGACCAGCTGGGCACCCTGGGGGCAGGGAATCACTTCATCGAGGTGGATGTGGTGGACGAGATCTTCGACCCAGTGGGCGCGGAGCGAATGGGTCTCTTCGAGGGCCAAATCGCCGTGCAGATCCACTGTGGCTCCCGGGGCTTCGGCCATCAGATCTGCACCGATTACCTGCAGCGCTTTGAGCGGGTCATCCACAAGTATGGCATCAAGCTCCCGGATAAAGAGCTGATGTGCGCACCCATCGACAGCCCCGAGGGTCAGGACTACATCCGAGCCATGGCCTGCGCAGCCAACTTCGCCTTCTGCAACCGGCAGATATTGAGCCACTACATCCGTAAGAGTTTCGAGGAGGTGCTCAAACCCAAGGGCATTGCCTATGACGTCTGGCAGGTCTACGACATTGCCCACAACATGGGCAAGATCGAGACCCACGAGATCGACGCCCAGCGGATGACGGTGTGCGTGCACCGCAAAGGGGCCACCCGCGCCTGGGGGCCGGGTTCCCCCGGCCTGCCGAAGAAATACGTCGACATTGGGCAGCCGGTCCTGATCCCCGGCTCCATGGGCACCGCCTCCTATGTGCTGCTGGGGACGCCCGGCTCCATGACCCAGACCTTCGGGAGCACCTGCCACGGGGCTGGCCGCGTCATGAGCCGCGCCCAGGCCAAGCGGGAGATCCGCGGCGAGAAGCTCAAGGCGGAGCTGGAGAGCCAAGGCATTGTGGTCCGCGCAGGCTCCATGGCCGGCCTGGCCGAAGAGGCCCCTCGGGCGTACAAAGACGTCAGCCGCGTGGTCGAGGTGGTCCACCACGCCGGGATCGCCAAGAAAGTGGCCCGGCTGCGGCCCATCGCCGTGATTAAGGGCTGAACGCCCCAATGGAAGCCTCCGTCGCCGAACGCTGGGCAGCGGTGCAGGAGCAGATCGCTCGGGCCGCCCGGCGGGCGAGCCGGGATCCGGCCGAGGTGACAGTGGTGGCGGTGACCAAGACGGTGCCGCCGGAGCGCATCCTCGAGGCCTACACCTGCGGCCTGCAGGTCTTCGGGGAGAACCGGGTGGAAGAGGCAGAGGAGAAGATCCCGCCAGTGCATGCCCAGCTGGGGAGCGAGGCCCGCATCCACTGGCATCTGGTGGGCCATCTGCAGCGCCGGAAAGCCCGGCGGGCCCTGGGCCTCTTCGAAGTGATCCACTCCGTGGACTCGCTCGCTCTGGCCGAGAAGCTGAGCCGCCTCGCGGTGGAAAGCGGGCGGGTCGTGGAAATCCTGCTGGAGTGCAACGTCTCCGGGGAGGCCGCCAAATATGGCTTCCCCACGGACCGTTGGGAAGAGGATGCGGGCCAGCGTGAGGCGTTCACGGAGGCGGTGGCCCGCATCCTGGACCTGCCGGGCCTGCGGGTGAGCGGGCTGATGACCGTTGCCCCCCTCGTCTCCGATCCGGAGATGGTGCGACCGGTGTTCCGACGGCTCCGGGCCCTGCGGGACCTCCTGGCCCATCGTTTCCCTCAAGCCTCCTGGGCCCACCTCTCCATGGGGATGACCGATGACTTCGAGGTGGCTATCGAGGAAGGGGCTACGATGATCCGTCTGGGACGGGCCATCTTCGGAGAGCGCCCCACGCGTTGAGGCCCTTGCTGCCCCCGAGCCTAGGTGCTTGCCTCCATCCAGGAGAACCACCTTGAGGTAAGATGGGGAACGGGTGGGCGCAAAGGCCACTCTCTCTCATCCTCGGGAGGAAACCGACGGAGATGTCCGGAACCTGGATCTCGCTGGTGGACGCCCTGGTCAACTTCTACGTCCTGCTGATCGTGATCTACGTGTTCAGTTCATGGATTGTCATGGACCCGTGGCATCCAGCTCGCCGTTTCCTGGGAAGTCTGGTGGAGCCGGTGCTCGACCCGCTGCGGCGCTACATCCCTCCGGTCGGCGGGCTGGACCTCACACCTCTGGTAGCCATCCTGCTCATCCAGCTGGCCGGCCAGCTCCTCAAGGCGCTGCTGGCCGCAGGGCTCTGAGCGTCATCCGGATCGATCCTCATCGCGATCGGAGGGCCATGCGCGCTCTTGGGATGCGGCGCTCCGGACGATGGTTCGGTCTGATCGGGCTGTTGCTCGCCCTGGCCGCATGCCGGCCGGCTCCGTTGCTGCGCTCCGCAGCGATCCAGCCGGAGCTCCTCACGCCAGACGGGGACGGCCGGAATGAGGTGGTGGCGATCCGTTACGCCCTGGGCCGCAACGCCATCGTCTCGATTTACTTCGTGGGCCCGGACGGGACGCCACGCTACTTCCGGCGAGAACAGCCCCGGCCCCGAGGCGAATACGAGGTCCTGTTCAACGGGGTGGTGGAGAACCAGCTGCTGCCGGACGGCCGTTACACCTGGGTGGTGGAGACCCGGGATGGAGCGGAGACGGCGCAGATCAGCGGCACCCTCACCGTGAGCGGATCGCGCCCCCAGGCCCTCCGCATCACCGGCTTCAGCGTCTCGCCCCCCGAGTTCACTCCGAACCGGGACGGGTTGAGCGACCGAGCGACCATCAACGTCTGCATCAACCGACCGGCCCAGATCGTTGTCTACCTGGAGGGCGGAGACGGCGTCCGCTATCCGGTCCCCCGCAAGGAGGTGCAGCTGCGAAAGCCCGGCGAGGAGGGGTGCCATATCTTCGACTACGACGCTGGCGTCGATCGAGGCCAGGAGCCGCCGCCCGATGGGACCTACACCGTCTACGCGATGGCGGAGGACGCCCTGGGGCTCCGGGATGTGACCACTGGGACCCTGACCATCCGCGAAGGCGGGGTGCCGCGGGCGGAGATCCTCAACGGACAGTTAGAGTTCCGTTCGGATATCTCCTCGGGAACCGGGGATTACATCCCGGTTAACCTCGGCGGCTTTCTCTACTTCACATTAACAGTGTACAACTACGGCGCGGTCCCGATCCGGACCAGCGGGCCGTCCCCCGGGACCTGTTATGATCTGGATCAGACCTTCAACGCGCCGCGGCCGGGGCGGCCGGAGGGCTGGGCCGAGGAATCCGGGGCCTGGCGGGTGGGCATCGACTTCGACACCTCCCTACGCAACTACCCTTTCCGCTGGGCGGTGGGCCGCCCGGAGGATCTCGAGGTGCGGATCATCGACGGACGGCCATATTACTATCTGCCGGCGGGCCGGACGGCCATCGTGACCGGCTGCATTCGGGTCACCGCCGTGCCGCCCCGCAACCCCCTGTATTTCTGGGCCGGCCTGATCCACGAGGATGTGGAGATCGCTCCGCTGAACAACCGGGTGGACCCCCACCGGGTGCTCATCCAGGGTCCCTGAACGCGATTTCCCGCCAAGCGATCCGTGCGACGGATGCCCCTATGGCACGGAAGAAGTGGATCGGATGGGGGCTGCTCCTGGTCAGCGCGCTGGCCTTCGTCGATCCCAACGGCTTTGCAGGGGATCGAGCGCTCCACGGGCCCGCATCGGCCCCGTCCGGGTCCGCGCGCTTCGCGGTGATCGGCGACTACGGGCAGGCCGGGCCGGCCGCCGAAGCCGTGGCCTGGCGGGTCCGCAGCGGGAACCCCGACTTCATTGTCACCACCGGGGATAACAACTCTTCCTCGACAGCGATCCCCGCGAGCCCGACGGGATCACCGCAGACTCCCGCCAAGCCCGCTGGCTGGCGGAGCGGCTGCGGGCCTCCGACGCGCCATGGCACCTCGTGGTGATGCATCACCCCCCTTACTCCTCGGGTCCCCACGGCTCCACCCCCGCCCTCCAGTGGCCCTTCGCCGCCTGGGGGGTTGCCGCCGTCCTCGCCGGGCACGACCACGTCTACGAGCGCATCGAGCGGGATGGGGTTCTGTATTTCGTCAACGGCTTGGGCGGCCACCCGGCCCGTTACGCTTTCCGTGCCCCGGTCCCTGGCAGTCGGGTCCGCTATCGGGATCGGCACGGGGCGATGCGGGTGGAAGCCGACGCGCGCCAGATCACGTTTGAGTTCATCACGGTGGAGGGCCGCCGTATCGATGCAGTGACCCGCCTCCAACCGGCGTGCGGAGGCACGCCCCCCCGAGCGCTCCGCCTTGACGGAGGAAGGCTCCCACGGTAAGATTAAAAGCAGAAGGACCGTGGCCCCGTCGTCTAGCCCGGTCTAGGACGCTGCCCTCTCAAGGCAGAGATCGCGGGTTCAAATCCCGCCGGGGCCACCATCCCGGGCGCGGCAGAGGCCGCGCCCGATTTGCTTTAGAGAGGAGGCCTGCGTCGCGATGGATTACGTCCGCTGGCTGCGGGAACGGATCGGCCCGGAGCTGGTCTGGTTGGTCTACGCGACCGCCCTCATCGTCGACGAGGCCGGGCGGATCTTGCTGCAGCGCCGAGCCGACTTCGAGGCCTGGGGGCTCCCCGGCGGGGTGATGGAGCCCGGCGAGTCCCTCCTCCAGGCCCTCCACCGGGAGGTCCAGGAGGAGACCGGCCTTTCCATCCACGCGGAGCGCTTGATCGGCCTCTACACGTCCCCAGAGTTCATGGTGCGCTACCCGAACGGCGACGTGGTCCATCCGGTGAACGCCTGCTTTCTGGCGCGCCCCGCGGGGGGCGTCCTGCGCCCAGACGGGCGGGAGTCCCTAACGCTGCGCTTTGTGTCCCTGGCGGACCTACCACCCCTTCTCCCCTGGTATGCGGCGACGATCGCGGATTACCGTCGCAACGATCCCTCTGCCGCCTTCCGGACCGGCGCCCCCGGCCGCCTTGCTTCCCAGCCAGGCGAGACCATCCGGCGCCTGCGGGCGCGGGTGGGCTCCGCCCCCCTGGTCGTCCCCGCCACCAGCGCAGTGATCTTCAACGATCACGGCGAGATTCTTCTCCAGCGCCGCGAGGACAACGGGGAATGGGGCCTCCCCGGAGGAATTATGGAGGTCGGCGAGCGCATTGATCAGACCCTGGTCCGGGAGGTGCGGGAGGAAACCGGCCTGGAGGTGCAGCCCCTCCGCCTGACCGGCCTCTATACGGATCCGGCGTGGACGTTCACATACCCGAACGGGGATCGCTCCCAGCCGGTGGTGGCGTGCTTTGAGGCGCGCATCATCGGGGGGCACCTCCGGGCCGATGGCGCGGAGTCCCTGGAGGTAGGGTTCTTCCCGCCGGATCAGCTCCCGGAGCCCCTGGATCCCCGCTGGCGGATCCGCATCGAGGATGCGCGCGCCAGGCTCCCCGGCGCCGTGGTCCGTTGAAGAGCGGGCCACACGAACCCCGAGGGGAGGATCCCAGCCTTGGATGAGAGGAGATGCGGAAAGATCCGTGGCTGGCGCTCATCGGATTGCTGCTCCTGTTGAACCTGGTGCTTCTCGGATGGCCTCAGGTGCAGATGGCGCTCTCCACCCGGCCGCCGCCTACACCCACCCCTGCGCCCACAGCGACGCCGTCGCCGACCCCGACGTTGCCGCCCACGGCAACGCCCAGACCCACGCCTGCGCCCACGCCGACCTGCACGCCCGGCCGCTGGGAGAGCGCCTCCCTTCCCATCCCTACCCTGGGGCAGGAGATCCCCTATCAGGTTTACCTGCCTCCCTGCTTGGATCCCAGGCGGCGGTATCCGGCCCTGTATCTCCTGCATGGGTATCCCTATGACCACCGGCACTGGGACCAGCTGGGCATTGACGAGGTGATGGCGGCGGGGACCGGCGCCGGGCGTTGGCCCCTTTTCCTGATCGTGCTGCCGGGCTTCCCGGACGACTTGTATGTTCGCACCAGCGGTGGACCCGGCTCGGTGGAGGCGGTGATGATGGAGGCGCTGATCCCGGAGGTCGAGGCCCGTTACCCTGCTGAGCCGGCGCCGTGGGCCCGAGCCATCGGCGGGATCTCGCGGGGCGGGGTGTGGGCCCTGGAGATCGCCCTGCGACATCCCGAGGCCTTCGCCAGCGTCGGAGGGCACAGCCCTGCCCTGAGCGTGAACAGGGCGCCGCCGGTCTACAACCCCTTCGTCCTGGCTCAGGAGGCGGACCTCAAGGGGTTGCGGATCTACTTGGACGCTGGAGATGCAGACTGGGCGCTGGAGGGGGCCTGGCAGCTCGCGGAGATCCTGAAGGAACGCGGCGCCTCCCTGCGTTTCGAGATCCGCCCAGGCGGCCACAATGATGACCTGTGGGCCGGGGCGCTGGAGGCGTATCTCGACTTCTACACCGAGCCGTGGAAGTGAGGCGCGGCGGGAGGATCGGTCCTGCGGGGTCGTGTCGGGAGGCGGAGGACGGAATCGAAAGGGAGGCGGGAGCAGCCGACGGTGCTCCTCCCGACCCTTTCTGCCCACGCCGCCTGGGGCAACGCGGAGGCTCTGTGGCAGGATCTGGCCCGGACCCTGAGGGTCGCAGGGGCGCTCAGCCTCCTCGCCGGCGGGGCCCTCTGGTTCGGCAGGGAGACCCTGGTGCCGACGATGCTGGCCCGGGGCGCCTTCGGCGAAGCGTCCGTGGGAGCCGTGGGGGCAGCGCTGCAGATGTTCGCCTCCCTCCAAAGGCCCGCTGAGAAGGATCTCCAGGATCGCCTCCGCACCCGGCGGCGCGCAGGGGCGCAGGCGCAGGCAGCTGCCACGGGCTTCCGCCACGCTCCGGGCCAACGCCAGCCCGATCCCTATCCCCCCGAACCGCCCTGCGGAACAGGATCCCGGCGAGCATCCAGCCGGTGGTTTTGGACGAGCAGGCGAGCGCCCTTACAATGAAGATCGGCGGGGTGGGGGATGAACCGAGGGGAGAGGCTCTTCGAGATGGCTGCGGATCGCCGATCCACAGAAGATCTCTTGGAGGCGGATCTGCTCGCTGCGTTGCGGCGGGGGGATCGAACGGCCTTCGCGGCGATGATCGACCGATGCGGGGACACGGTCTATCACGTAGCCTATCGGCTGCTGGGGAGCCGGGAGGAGGCGGAGGACGTCCTCCAGGAGACATTCCTACAGGCCTTCCAGCATCTGGAGGAGTTCCGGGGGGAGGCCCGGCTGTGCACCTGGCTCTATCGCATCGCCTACAACCTGGCCCTGATGCGGCTCCGGCGGAAGGAGCCGGAGATCATCTCCATCGACCAGCCGCTGACCATGGGGAACGATGAGGAGGTCCCCCGGGAGCTGTTCGACTGGTGTTGCTTGCCGGAGGAGGAGCTCCTGCGGGCGGAGCTGCGATCAGTGCTGGAGGATGGGATCCGCAGCCTGCCGCCGGGCCTGCGAGCGGTGTTCCTGCTCCGGGATGGGGAGGGGCTCTCCACCGAAGAGGTGGCCCGCATCCTGGGGATCTCCACCGATGCGGTGAAGGCCCGTCTGCACCGCGCCCGGCTGCGGCTGCGGGAGCATCTGTCGCCTTATTTTGCGGAGGATTGGAGGGCTCACGAGGGGTGAACCCGATGCCCAGGTGCTGCGAGGAGTGGCTGAGCCGGATCTCGCTCTATCTGGATGGGGAACTGGCGGAGCATCTCTGTCGGGAGCTGGAGCGGCATCTCGCGGAGTGCCCCGACTGCTACGTCGTCTTCCACACCACCCGCCGCACCATCGAGCTCTACCGCCGATACGGGCGGACCCCCATGCCCGCGGAGGCCCGAGAGCGCCTGTTGCGCGTGCTGCACCTGGAAGACCTCCTCCCCGGGGCCGGCCAGGCCCCCGAAGGCCCTCCGTAAACGTGGTTCAGTGGATGGATTTTCGGAGGATGCCGCTCTGGCAACTGCTCAACCCAAGGAACCTTTCTCGATCCCGAAAATTTGTTTCATAAAAAGCGCCAGAACACCTGGTTCCCCAGCAGCTGACCCCGCGGGGTCAGGCGTAGGCGGACGCCGTCCCACTGGACCAGCCCGAGGCCTTCCAGCTCGGCGATGACCGCCCCGTAACGCTCCATCAGGCCCTGGCCGAAACGGGCGCGGAAGCGCACATCCTCAACGCCCTCTTCCACCCGGCGCAGGCCCAGGATGACCATCTCCCCCATCTGCACCGAAAGCGGGAGGATCTCCTCCTCCGCAACCGGGCTCTCCCCCCGCTCGATCCGTCCGATGTAGTCCTTCGGATGTCGCACATTCGTCCAGCGACGGTCCTTGAGGAAACTCCACGCCCCAGCACCGAAACCGATGTAGGGCTCGTAGCGCCAGTAGACAGCGTTGTGCTGGCTCTCGTAGCCGGGCCGCGCCCAGTTGGAGAGCTCGTAATGCCGATAGCCGGCCTGCGCTAGACGCTCTCGCGTCCACTCGTACATCTCAGCGGCGAGGTCTGGATCCGGCGCGAGGATCCGCTCCTCCCGGATCCAGCGGTGGAGGGTTGTGCGTTCCTCCACGATCAGCGCATAGGCGGAGAGATGTTCCGGGCCCCAGGCCCGGACGGCCTCCAGGGTCTCCTGCCAGCGGCACAGGGCCTGGCCGGGCAGCCCGTAGATGAGATCCGCGTTGAGGTTAGCGAAGCCAGCGGCGCGGGCCATGGCGAAGTGGTCGCGGGCTTCTTCAAAGGTGTGATCCCGGCGCAGCAAGCCCAGCTCCTCCGGGTGGGCGCTTTGCACCCCCAAGCTCAGGCGGTTGACCCCTAAGGCCCGCACGCCCTCCAGGTAGGCCATGGAGAGGCCGCTGGGGTTCGCCTCCATGGCGATCTCGATCCCGAGCGGGACCTCGAAGGCCTCCTGGAGCGCCTCGAACAGGCGCTCCAGGAGGGAGAGGGGCAGCAGCGAGGGGGTCCCTCCGCCGATGTAAATCGTGCGGGCGCGGGCCCGCCCGGCCGCCCGGCCGAACCACCGGATCTCCTGCTCCAGCGCCGCGACGTAGGGGGCGAACCAGCGTGACATCCCTGCGTAGATGTTGAAATCACAGTAGCTGCAGCGCCAGCGGCAGAAGGGGATGTGCACGTAAACCGCCAGGGCTTCCTCCACCTCGGCCAGGAGGGCGAGCCAGAGAGACGGAGGGAGCGCTTTCATCCGAGGGCCTCTTTCAGACGCTCGGCCACCGCCCGGGGGAGCCCGGCTTCGATCAGGGCCTCCAGCGGAGCCTGGCGGATGGCCTCCAGGGAGCCGAAGCGCTCCAGCAGCGCCCGCCGCCGCTTCGGCCCGATGCCCGGAATCTCCTCCAGAAGCGAGGCCATGGAGCGGCGCTCCCGCCGAGCCCGGTGATGGCTCAAAGCGAAGCGATGGGCCTCGTCCCGGATGCGCTGGATCAGGAAGAGGGCCGGTGAATGACGCGGCAGCAGCCATCCCTCCGAGCGGCCGGGCAGGAAGAGCTCCTCCCGCTCTTTCGCCAGGGCGGCCGCAGGGACCCGCTCCCGAAGCCCAAAGGCCTCCAGGACTTCTAGGGCGACCCCCAGCTGGCCTTTCCCCCCGTCCACCAGCAGGAGGTCGGGGAGCATGGCAAAGCTCTCATCCGGCTTCTGGCCTAGGAGCCGCTGGGAGGCGTTCGCCTCCTGCCAGCGGCGGAAGCGCCGGGTCAGCACTTCCCGCATGCTGGCGTAGTCGTCCGGTCGCCCCTGCACTGTGCGCACCACGAAGCGGCGGTAGTGCGCCTTCAGAGGGACGCCATGGATGAAGACCACCATGCTGCCGACCACGGCGGTCCCCTGGGTGTCGGAGATGTCGAAGCCCTCGATGCGGGCAGGCGGGGCCGGGAGGCCCAGGGCCGCAGCCAGCTCCTGGAGGGCCGCCTCCTGCCGGTGCCGGTCGGCCAGCCAGCGGGCCCGCAGGGCGTTCAGGGTCTCCATGGCGTTCTCCGTCGCCAGACGCACCAGCTCCGCCGCCTCTCCTTCCCGGGGGACGGTGAGGGTCACCGCGTTGCCCCGCCGCTGGCGGAGCCACTGTTCGATGATGGCCGCCTCCTCAATGTGCGCGGGCAGCACGATCTCCGGGGGCACCTCAGCAGCGGCTTGGTAAAACTGCTTGAGGAATCCGCCTAGGGCCTCCTGCAGGTCGGCGTCCTCCAAGCCCTCCAGCATGAAATACTCCCGGCCGATCAGACGGCCCTGGCGGATGAAAAACACCTCCACACAGGCCTCCCCGTCGGCACAGGCGATGGCGATCACATCCCGGTCCGAGGACACGGTGGAGACCACCTTCTGCCGCTCCATCACCTGGCGGATCGCCCGTAGGCGGTCCCGCAGCTGGGCTGCTCGCTCGAACTGCAGGGCCTCTGCTGCCGCCCACATCCGGGCCTCTAGATCCCGAACCACCTCCTCAGTGTGGCCTTCCAGGAAGCGGATCAGCCCCTCGATCATCGCCCGGTATTCCGCTTGGCTCACCGCCCCAATGCAGGGCCCCAGGCACCGCCGCAGATCGTAGTAAAGACACGCCCGGGGATCCCGCCCCGTGATCGTCCGGTCGCAGGTCAAATAAGGGAAGATCCGCCGCAGCTCATCCAGCATCTGGTAGACGGCACTGGCGGAGGTGTAGGGGCCGAAATAGCGGGCGCCGTCGTTATCGATCCGCCGGGTGATGGTGACCTTGGGGTAAGGGTCCTGGACAGAGATGCGGATGTAAGGATAGCGCTTGTCGTCCTTCAGGCGGACGTTGTATTTCGGCCGGTGCTTCTTGATCAGGTTGGCTTCCAGGATCAGGGCTTCGAGCTCTGAATCCGTGACTATGAAGTCTAAGTCGACGATCTCCCCGACCATACGCCGGACGCGGGGGGAGAGGTCGGCGCCGCTCTGAAAATACGAGCGGACGCGCTGGCGGAGCGAGACCGCCTTGCCCACGTAGATCACCCCCCCGTGGGCGTTCCGGAACATGTAGACCCCAGGCCGCGCGGGCAGGGCCCGCAGCTTTTCCCATAGGGCCGTCTGATCAGCCTGCCCCACCGTCCCCAGCGCCGAACCCATCGCCCGGACCTCCCATCCTTGCGCTGAGTTAATTATTACCCTTTCCCGCTTGCTGTCGCTACATGCGGCGGGCTCGCCCTGCCAAGCCGGTGAGATCCGGTCCGCCGTCTGAGTTATGTTATAATCAAGGCGCGCTTCCTCAATTAACCGGGCTCCATCCTTCATCATTTATCATCCGGAGCGGACTTATGCAGATCGAGATCCTGGAAGATCGGCTGGAGCAGTTGCGGCAGTTGCGGGCGGAGGCTCAGGCGGGTGGAGGGCCGGAGCGGATCGCCCAGCAGCACGCCAAGGGGAAGCTCACGGCCCGCGAACGGCTGGAGCTCCTGCTGGACAAGGGCTCCTTCCGAGAGCTGGACCCGCTCGTCACCACCCGGGTGACCGAATTCGGGCTGGCCGAGCGCCGCTACCTGGGGGATGGCGTGGTGACGGGATGGGGGACGATTGACGGCCGCCTGGTCTACGTCTACGCTCAAGACTTCACGGTCTTCGGTGGGAGCCTAGGAGAGGGCCACGCCCGCAAGATCGTGAAGATCATGGACACGGCCATGAAGAACGGGGCGCCGATCATCGGCCTCAACGACTCGGGCGGCGCCCGGATCCAGGAGGGAGTCCTCTCCCTCGGCGGCTATGCGGACATCTTTCTGCACAACGTCATGCTCTCCGGCGTGGTGCCGCAGATCAGCGCTATCCTGGGGCCGTGCGCCGGAGGAGCAGTCTACTCCCCCGCCCTCACCGATTTCATCTTCATGGTCCGCAAGACCAGTTACATGTATATCACCGGCCCCGATGTGGTGCGGGCGGTCATGCACGAGGAGGTCACCCACGAACAGCTGGGCGGCGCCGACGTCCACACAACCACCAGTGGCGTGGCCCATTTCGCCGCAGATACTGAAGCCGAGCTCTTTTACATGATCCGCAAGCTCCTCTCATATCTGCCCTCCAACAACATGGAAGATCCCCCTTACATCCCCAACGGCGACGATCCCCTGCGCATGGAGGAGCGCCTGAACTCCATCGTCCCCGACGACCCCACCCGTCCCTACGACATCAAAGAGGTGATCCGCCTCACCGTAGATAACGGGGAATTCTTCGAGGTCCAGCCGGATTACGCCACGAACGTTGTCATCGGCTTCGCCCGGCTGGGCGGCCACAGCGTGGGGATCGTGGCCAACCAGCCGGCGGTGCTGGCGGGGGCCCTGGACATCCGGGCCAGCGAGAAGGCGGCCCGCTTCGTCCGCTTCTGCGACGCCTTCAACATCCCTATCATCACCCTTGAGGACGTGCCGGGCTTCCTGCCGGGGGTGGCGCAGGAGCACGGGGGCATCATCAGGGCGGGCGCCAAGCTCCTCTACGCCTACGCGGAGGCCACCGTCCCCAAGATCACCGTGATCACCCGCAAGTCATACGGCGGCGCCTACTGCGTGATGAACTCCCGCCAACTTCGGGCCGATCTGGTGCTGGCCTGGCCTACGGCAGAGCTGGCGGTGATGGGGCCCGAAGGGGCGGTTAACATCATCTTCCGACGGGAGATCGCCGAGGCGCCGGACCCGGAGGCCCGACGGGCGGAGCTGGTGGCGGAGTATCGGGCCCGTTTCGCCAACCCCTATGTGGCCGCCTCCTACGGTTTCATAGACGACGTCATTGAGCCGAAGGAGACCCGCCCCCGCCTGATCAACGCGCTGGAGATGCTCCAGAACAAGCGGGATCAGAACCCGCCGAAGAAGCACGGCAACATCCCGCTCTGAGACTTGCTCCTCCTGGGAAGGAACCTCGCCATGTTCCGTAAGGTCCTGATCGCCAACCGGGGCGAGATCGCCGTACGAATCATCCGGGCCTGCCGCGAGCTGGGGATCCGCACAGTGGCCGTGTTCTCCGAGGTCGACCGCAACGCCCTGCATGTGCGCCACGCTGACGAGGCCTATTGCATCGGACCGGCCCCAGCCCGGGAGAGCTACCTGCGCATCGACAAACTGATCGACGTAGCCCGCCGGACGGGCGCCGACGCCATCCACCCGGGCTATGGGTTCCTGTCCGAGCGGCCGGACTTCGCTAAGGCGTGCGAAGAGGCCGGCATCGTCTTCATCGGACCGCCCCCCCACGCCATCGGGGCCATGGGCGACAAGGCCACCGCCCGCAAGATGGCCAAAGCCCTGGGCGTCCCCATCGTCCCCGGCACCGACGGCGGGCTCTCCGATGAGGACCTCATCCAGGCTGCCGGGATCATCGGCTTCCCTGTCCTGATCAAAGCCTCGGCCGGCGGCGGCGGCAAGGGCATGCGCATCGTCCGCTCCCCGGAGGAGATGCCCGACGCCCTGGCGACGGCCCGTCGCGAGGCCTTGGCCGCCTTCGGGGACGACGACGTCTACCTGGAGAAGTTAATCGAAGGCGCCCGCCACGTGGAGTTCCAGATCCTGGGGGATCAGCACGGCAACATCATCCACCTGGGCGAGCGGGAATGCTCCATCCAGCGCCGCCACCAGAAACTCATTGAGGAATCGCCCTCCCCCATCATCGACGAGGGGATGCGCCAGCGCATGGGGGAAGTAGCCGTGCGCATCGCCCAGGCCATCGGCTACGTCAACGCCGGCACTGTGGAGTTCCTGGTGGACAAAGACCGCAACTTCTACTTCATCGAAATGAACACTCGTCTCCAGGTGGAACACCCGGTGACCGAGATGGTCGCCGGAGTGGACATCGTCAAGGAGCAGATCCGCATCGCCCGGGGGCGGAAGCTGCGCTACCGCCAGGAGGACATCCGTCAGACCGGCTGGGCCATCGAGTGCCGCATCACCGCCGAGGACCCCTTCAACCACTTCATGCCATCCACCGGCCGCATCATCACCCTGGCCGAGCCCACCGGCCCCGGGGTCCGGGTGGACAGCGGGGTCTACGAGGGCTGTGAGATCACCCCTTACTACGACTCCCTCATCGCCAAGGTGATCACCTGGGGCGAGACCCGGGGGGAGGCCGTCCTGCGCATGCGGCGGGCCCTGGAGGAGTTCCGCATCATCGGCATCCAAACCACGATCCCCTTCCACCAAGCCATCCTGAACAGCACCCGCTTCCTGGCCGGGCACTTCGACACCAAGTTCGTGGAGGAACGGTTCTCCCTGGATGGGGAGACGCCGCCGGACCTGGAGGAAGTGGCAGCCATCATCGCCACCCTAGTGGCCCACCGGCGGGGCCAGGCTGCTACCCACGTGGCCCGGCGGGCCGCGCGGGAGATCCCCGGCTGGAAGTGGGCCGGACGCTGGGAGCAGCTGCGGAGGGGCGGATGAAATACATCGCTACGGTGAACGGGAAAGCCTATGCGATCGAGATCAAGCGGGAGGACTGCATCCTGTGCGAGGGGGTCGAACGGGCAGTGGACTTTCGCATGATCGGCCAGCAACATGTCTACTCCTTGCTCTTGGACAACGCCTCCTACGAGGCCCTGATCGAGGAACGGGAAGGCGAATACTGGGTCTTCCTGCGGGGTCACCTCTTTACCGTGCAGGTGGAGGACGAGCGAGAGCGACGCCTGCGGGAGGCATCGGGCGGGCGCGCTGGCCCTGCCGGGGAGGTGACGGTGAAAGCCCCCATGCCCGGCCTCATCGTCGCCGTGCCGGTCCAGGAAGGACAGCCCGTCTCGAAAGGGGAGAAACTCGTCCTCTTGGAGTCCATGAAGATGCAGAACGAGATCCGCGCCCCTCGCGATGGAATCGTGAAGGCAATCCGGGTGAGGCCCGGCCAGGGCGTGGAGCAGAACCAGATCCTGGTGGTGCTGGGCTAGCGCGGGAAGATCCCCGGAGGCGCTTATGGCAGCCGAGGTGCGTATCCAGGAGGCGGAGATTCAGGAAGCCCAGCAGCGATGGCAGGAGGCCATCCGGGATGCTCCCCAGCGCCGTCCCCGCTTCGAGACTCCCTCGGGCATCCCCTTGAAGCCTCTCTACACCCCCGCGGACGTCGAGGTCGACTACCTGCAGGACCTGGGGTTCCCGGGGGAATTCCCCTTCGCCCGGGGGATCTACCGGACGATGTATCGGGGGCGGCTGTGGACCATGCGGCAATACGCCGGCTACGCCACCGCTGAGGAGTCCAACCGGCGCTACCGCTACCTGCTGGCCCAGGGCCAGACCGGCCTCTCGGTGGCCTTCGACCTCCCCACCCAGCTGGGCTACGACGCTGATCACCCGACGGCCCACGGGGAGGTCGGCCGAGTGGGGGTGAGCATCTGCTCCCTGGAGGACATGCGGCGCCTGCTGGACGGCATCCCCCTGGACCGGGTCAGCCTCTCGATGACCATCAACGCGCCAGCGGCGATCCTGCTGGCCATGGTCCTCGCCTTGGCTCGGGAGCAGAACGTAGACTGGAAGCAGCTGCGGGGCACGGTCCAGAACGACATCCTCAAAGAATATGTGGCCCGCGGCCTTTACATCTTCCCGCCCGAGCCCTCCATGCGGCTGACTGTGGACGTGATCGCCTTCTGCTATCGGCACGTGCGGAACTGGAACCCCATTAGCATCAGCGGCTATCACATCCGGGAGGCCGGCGCCACGGCGGTCCAGGAGGTGGCCTTCACCTTCGCCCACGCCCTGGAGTATATGCGGGCGGCCGCCCGCGCTGGCTTCTCCATCGACGACATCGGCCCCCAGATCTCGTTCTTCTTCAACGCCCACAACCACTTCCTGGAGGAAGTGGCCAAGTTCCGCGCCGCCCGCCGGCTCTGGGCCCGCCTGGCCCGGGAGCGCCTGGGGGCCAACCGCCCCGAGGCGATGATGCTCCGCTTCCACGTGCAAACAGGCGGCAGCACCCTCACCGCCCAGCAGCCTGAGAACAACATCATCCGGGTGACGATCCAAGCCCTAGCCGCCATCATAGGAGGATGCCAGTCTCTCCACACCAACGCGATGGACGAAGCGCTCTGGCTGCCCACTGAGAAATCCGCTCGGGTGGCCCTGCGCACCCAACAGATCCTCGCCTATGAATCGGGCGTGGCGGACACCATCGACCCCCTGGCGGGCAGCTACGTCATCGAACACCTGACGGCGGAGATCGAGCGCCGCGCCCGGGAGGAGATTGACCACATTGAGGCCCTGGGCGGAGCCCTGCGGGCCATCGAGACCGGCTACATCCAGCGGGCCATCGCCGAATCAGCTTACCAGGCCCAGAAGGCCGTCGAGTCCGGAGAGCAGATCATCGTGGGCGTGAACGCTTTCCAGGTTGAGGAGGAGCACCCGGAGCTAGAACGGCTGAAGGTGGATCCGGCCATTGAGGAGGCGCAGCGGGCCCGGTTACAGACGCTGCGGGCCCGCCGGGATGGGGAGCAGATCTCCGCGCTCCTGAGCCGCATCGAGGAGGCCGCCCGCCGGCCCGAGGAGCCTCTCATGCCGCTGTTCGTGGAAGCGGTGGCCGCCGACGCCACCCTGGGGGAGATCTGCAGCGTGCTGCGCCGGGTCTGGGGAGAATACCGGCCCCCTGAGATCCTCTAAAAGCCCCTCAAGCGCGGAAGGCCTCCATCCGCACGGTTACCCGATTGACCCGCCGGCAGTCGACTGCCACCCCCAGGCCGGGCCCGGTGGGCACCGCCAGCGTCCCATCCGGCTGAAGGACGAAGGGCGGGTCGATCAGATCCTCAGGGTAATATCGGTCGCTGGCCGAGAGATCCGCCGGAAGGGTGAAACCGGGGAGGGAGGCGAGGGCGACGTTGGCCGCCCGCCCGATGCCGGTCTCCAGCATCCCCCCGCACCACACTGGGACGCCCTGGGCATGGCAGAGATCGTGGATCCGCCGCGCCTCCAGCAGGCCGCCCACCCGGCCGGGCTTGATGTTGATGATCCGGCAGGATCCCAGCTCTAGAGCGGCACGAGCATGGCGCGCGCTGTGGATGCTTTCGTCCAGACAGAGGGGCGTGCGCAGCCGGGCCTGCAGGAGGGCATGCTCATACAGATCATCCCAGTGGAGGGGCTGCTCGATCATCATCAGCCCGAATTCGTCCAACGCGGCCAGGCGATCGGCATCCTCCAGCGTGTAAGCGGAGTTGGCATCGGCCATGAGCGGGATCTCCGGGAAGGCCCGACGGATGGCGGCGATCATCTCCACGTCGCGGCCCGGCTTGATCTTCACCTTGATCCGGCGATATCCTTCCTCCAGATAGCCCCGGATCTTCTCCAGGAGCTCGGCGTCGCTGGGCTGAAGCCCGATGCTCACCCCCACCGGGATCCGATCGCGGACGCCGCCGAGGTAGCGGGCGAGGGGGAGGCCCGCTTGGCGGGCGAAGAGGTCCCAGAAGGCGGCCTCCAGCCCAGCCCGGGCCATGGGATGCCCCCGGAGCCGCTCCCCGATGCGGGCCACGGCCTCCACATCCGGGATCTCCCGCCCCAGCACCGCCGGGATCAGGAAGGTCCGCAGCGCATACCAGGCGGTCTCCGTGGTCTCGTAGGAATATCCAAAATCGCGGGAAGCCACCACCTCGCCCCAGCCCTCCAAGCCGTCTGCGTACACGGTGACCAGGATGGCCTCCCGCAGATGCTCCCGCCCAAAAGAGGTCTCAAAAGGCTCCTTCAGGGGCATCTGGATCACCCGGAGCCCCACGCGCTCGACGATCACCTTCTCTCCCTCCGGTAAATTCATTGCGCGGACATGGCGCGCCAGCGACGCAACCAGCGCACCCAGGGGACGCCCAGGCCGTGGAGGGTCAGGCCATAGGCCCCGACCCCGGCGAGCCCGGCCAGCGCCAGCCCGAGCCATCCGTGGTGGGCCGCCCATGGCGCCATCGGCCACAGCACCAGGCCCATCGCCAGCGTCGCAACAGCCACTGGCCCCACCGAACGCCCCCACCGGTGGACCTCCATCCCCTCCAGCCGCCGAGCCAGGAGCCCCAGCAGCAGCCCGCCTTCCAGGGTCGTGGCCACCGTGTTGGCCAGGGCCACCCCCCCATGCTGGAGGGGGCCGATCCAGGCCAGGCTGAGCAGGACATTGAGGGCCATTGTGGCCACCCCGATCCCCACCGGCGTGTGGGTGTCGTGAAGGGCGTAGAACGCCCGCGCCAGCACCTCCACCCCGGCGTGGGCCGGAAGGCCCAGGGCGTAGAACTGCAGCGCCTGCGCAGTGAGCTCCGTCGAGGCCTCCCCGAAGGCCCCCCGCTGGAAGAGAACGGCGATCAGCGGCTGCCGCAGGAGAAGCATCCCTGCTGCAATAGGGAGCGTCACCCCCAGCAGGAGCCCTAGGGTCTCCACCAAGGTCCGGCGCAAGGCCTCCCGCTCGCCTCGGGCGGCCAGGGCCGAGAAAGTGGGGAAGGCGGCCGTGGCCACCGCCTGGGCCAGCATGATCTGCGGCTGCAGCATCAGCTGCCAGGCCAGGTTCAACGCCGCCAGATACCCGGCCCCCAGGCCGGAGACCAGCCGCGTGTTCACCAGGAAGTTGACCTGCACTGCGGCCAGGCCCAGCATCCGGGGAGCCATCCGGACCATGACCTCGCGGACGCCCGGGTCGCGCCAGCTTAGGCGGGGCCGGTAGCGCCCCCGCGCCTGCCGCCACCCTGGGGCCTGGACGAGAAGGTGGAGCAGCGCGCCCAGCACCACGCCTTCAGCGAGCCCCTGGACGCCTCGGGAGGGCACCAGGAACAGCACCCCCGAAATGATCCCCAGGTTATACATCAAGGGGGCCAAGGCGATCCAGAGGAACCGCTGATGCGCCTGCAGGATGCCCATCACCACCCCGCTCACCCCGAACACCGTCGGCGTGATCAGCATCACGCGCATCAGGAAGGCGGTGAGCTGTTGTTGCGCGGGCAGGACCCCCGGGGCCAGCATGAAGCGGACCAACGTGGGGGCGAGCAGGCCGGCCAGCACGGAGAGGCCGCTGACCACCAGGGCCACGCTGGTGAGCACTGCGTCGGCCAGCCGCCACGCCGCCTCCTCCCGCCCTTGGGCAAGGTGAGCGGTGAAAACGGGCAGGAAAGCGGAGACCAACGCGCCCCCTGCCAGCAGGGTGAACAGGAGATCCGGGATCCGGAAGGCCGCCCAGTAGGCATCCAGCTCCTGGGAGGTGCCGAATGTGCTGTAGATCAGGATTTGACGGAGGAGGGCCAGCAGGCCGTTCGCCACATAGGCGACGGTCAGCAGGCCCGCCGCGCGGACGATACGAGACAGGGCGCTCATCCCGATATCTCCCCATGGGGGATGGGGATGCGGAGGCGCCTGGCGTCCCAGTTCCGTCCTTCACGAGCGCCCGGACGCCGGGAGCTCAGGAGCAGCGCGCTCCAGCCAGATCGTGACCGGGCCATCGTTGTGGATCTCCACCAGCATCTGGGCTCCGAAGACCCCCATCTGAACCGGGACGCCCTCGGCGCGGAGGGCATCGGCGAAGCGCTCGATGAGGGGTCGGGCGTGCTCCGGCGGGGCGGCGTGGATGAAGCTGGGGCGGCGTCCCTCATACGGGTCCGCATACAGGGTGAACTGGGAGACCACCAGCGCCTCTCCGCCCACATCCTTCAGCGAGCGGTTCATCTTCCCGGCCTCGTCCTCAAAGATCCGCAGGTGGCTCACTTTCTTCGCCAGCCATTCGGCTTCCGCGGGCGTGTCCGTGTGGGTGACGCCCACCAGCAAGACCACCCCCGGGCCGATCCGGGCCACGGTCTCCCCGCCCACGTGGACCGCTCCCTGACGAACGCGCTGAACCAGGACCCGCACGGTGGGCTCCTCAGGGTTTTCCGCCGGCAGAAGGAGTTTTCCTCCTAGCGCTGCCCGAAGGGGAAAGCCCCGACGCTGGCCAGGGAGATGAGCACCAAGAGCAGCGAGAGGCCATAAGCAACCAGCATCCCCCGGGCCCGGGTCGGGTTTTCCCGCCGCCGGAAAGCCGCAGCCCCGTGGGCTGCCCCCACCGCCAGCAACCCCCAGACCGGGTGGATCACCTGGGTCAACGTAAGGGGCACCCCAACCCACCGCTGGGCCAGCCAGAGCAGGACCCCCAGGGCGACCTGGATGTCCAGGACTACAGGATACCAGCGGACTGCATGGGCCAGCGCAGTAGGGAGGTTGATTGCCGGACGCGTGCGGATCAGCCCGTAAAGCGCGAGAAGGGCGACGATCAGAACCACCCACCGCCAGACGTTGTGTAGGATCAGCAACACAGCCATGCTTTCACCCTCCGACCAAATGATCAAGGCACCGGAGTCTCCCAGCGGGAGCGCAGGGGTCCATAGGACAATCTAAGTTATCATTCTATGCGAAAACGTTACAGCTCTGGAGCCCTGGCTCTGAAGGGCGCAGAGAGGTTCGGACGCTGTCTGCAGGGGGTTCGGAAACCCGTTCCGTAGGAAGCGAATATGCATCTCTTGAATGCGTGCCCTTTGGGGCTGGTGATTACGCTTTCCGGGTGGGTCCTCGCGTGTGCTCGTCCGGCGGTTTCCCCCAACCCGACCTCTTCAGAGGAACGTGTGCGGTCCACTCCCACCATCCAGCCGGATCTTCCTCTTCCCCCGGATGCTTTCAACCTCGATGTGACCTCCGCGCGGATCGTCCCTGATACTCGAATGAGTGTTCAGGAGAGGGTAGAGTCTTATGGCAGGTCCTGGGAATGCCGACCCAATACGGCCAGGTGAGGAATCTGTTCTTCCAGAAAGATGAACCGGTGGTGAACATCCAGTATCAGCATAACGATCCCACTTAGATCGCCTCGGTTCGGATCATCCTCCCATGAGGGCGAGGATGTGGCGGATCCCCTGATAGAAGAGAGCCGGCTAGGCATCCGGGGCGGGTCCGGCCGGCTCTCCGAGGCTTCCGCGGTGATCCCATCCTCAGGGTCTGCGAGGAGAGGGACGGGGGGGCCTGGGGATGGGCGGGAGGAGGGGCCTACATGACCTCCACAGTCATCTCCTCGTGAACGATCTCTGCGAAGCGCTCCAGATCCAGGATGTTCAGGCGCATCTGCTCCGCGCCGCCTTCTTCTTCCTCCGTGGACTCCAGGACGATATCCGCCACGTCCTCTAACAGCGCGCGCTTGGTGGCGATCCCCAGGCGCCCGCGCAGCTGCTCCGAGGTGAGCTCTGGGTAATAGGCCGCCAGGGTGTCGAAATCCACTGCGGCCACCGCCAGGTCCTCCAGGAAGAGCTGTTTGGCCAGGATATCTGCTGCGTAGCGCTCCAGCGGATTGCTTCGCCGGCGTCCCCGCCGCCCTTTTCGAGAAGCCGCTTCCGCCATCGCCGCGTTCCTCTCGGGGTTGTCCCCTCGAGTATACGCAATCCGCAGAGGCTCAACAACTCCCCATTCCCCATCGGGTGTGTCCCAAAACGGTCGGGAGCCCGAGGGCCAAGCCGCACAGGGGGACAGACCGCAAACGGCCCGGCCGAAGGCCCACAGGTGTTGGAAGCGCCCGCTCTCTTCAGATCGCCTTTCGGGAACCCGGTGGACACAGGCGGAGCCAAGGGCTGGAGTGCCCCGCCAGTGCCTGACCCTAAGTGGGCGACGGCAGTGCCATCGCCCACCCTGCTTCGGACCTCTGTCCGGACGCCCCGCTCGCGAGGGATCCGGAGATCCTCCCGGGCACGCCCAGTCATAGACTCCAGCGGGGAACCGCGGGAAGCCTTCGTCCGCAAGCTCGCCTTGACACCGTTTCCGAACCTAGGTATAATGAAAGCGCTTTACAAAAGCGCTTTACCTAAAGCTTCCTTCCGATCGGAATGGGCGGGCGGGGCCTTTGGGGGAGGGCGCATGCCCAACATCTATGACATCGCCCGGGAGGCAGGGGTTTCCATCACCACGGTCTCCAACATCCTGAACAACAAGGGCCGGTTCAAGCCGGAGACCGTGGCGCGGGTGCTGGAGGCGGTGGAGCGCCTCAAGTATCGGCCGAACTTCGCCGCCAAGAGCCTGGCCGCCCGCCGCACGAACACGGTCGCCCTCTCCGCGTTGCTCACCCCTGAATCCTTCGACCCCCTGAACCTCCAGTATTTCGGCGCCATCGCTCAGGC
>Ga0272447_1000405_pt1 | contig 32953 bp, 34 predicted proteins | sample YNPCB0133_FD_194589 | JGI IMG/M metagenome (GOLD analysis project Ga0272447, IMG submission 194589) | Hot spring microbial mat communities from Yellowstone National Park, WY, United States - YNP-CB-013-3 | ecosystem: Environmental > Aquatic > Thermal springs > Hot (42-90C) > Sediment | place... | reverse complement strand
CCAAGAACTCCTGGCGATGGGCGGCGAACTCCTCATAGTGTCGACGCTGGGCCTCGGCCAGCTCCGCGAAGCGACGGTCGGTTTCCTCCCGATAGGCCAGGAACTCCTGGCGATGGGCGGCGAACTCCTCATAGTGTCGACGCTGGGCCTCGGCCAGCTCCGCAAAGCGACGATCGGTTTCCTCCCGATGGGCCAGGAACTCCTGGCGATGGGCGGCGAACTCCTCATAGTGTCGACGCTGGGCCTCGGCCAGCTCCGCAAAGCGACGATCGGTTTCCTCCCGATAGGCCAGGAACTCCTGGCGATGGGCGGCGAAGGCCTCGCTCAGGCGCTGGAGGGATTCCTCCGTGCGGCGCTGGGCCTCGGCCAGCTCGGCAAAGCGACGGTCGGTTTCCTCCCGATAGGCCAGGAACTCCTGGCGATGGGCGACGAAGGCTTCGCTCAGGCGCTGGAGGGACTCCTCTGTGCGGCGCTGGGCCTCAGCCAGCTCCGCAAAGCGACGGTCCACCTCTGCCCGCAGGGCCTTCAGGTCTGCGGGCATGCGACGCACCTCCTCTGAGGCCAGCAGGGCCCATAGGGGCTCCCGCCATTCAGGGTGGGCCTGTAAGAGCGCCACCAGATCCCTCAGGTCTTCCGCCGTCAGTGCCATCGCGTGCCTCCCTGGTGGGAATTATAGAGGCAAGGCGCGAGATGGGCAATGAAGACCCACTCCGTAGGCGAGCGGACCCGGACTCGGCTTTGAACCAAATCCCCTTCTAACCCCTGGGCTTGCGGGGCTGTTTAGGAGGAGAAACCTCTGCGCCAGGCAGGAGAAGAGTCGCAATCCCCTGAAAACGAATCTTAGGTTTGCGGGTTAGAGATTCCGCCCTACTGGAATGCCGGAAGGCCCCGCGTCCTCCCTGCCGCTAGCGAGCGCTCCCCTGCCAGAGGAGGAGCAGGATCCCCCCTACGACCATCGCCCACAGCCACATGGCCGCCGGATGGCCCAAGAACTCCAGCGCCTGCTGCAACGCCACGGCCGGGCGGGGGATCCGGTGCGTCAGCTCCATATATAGCCAGTCTAAGGTCAGGAAAGGGCGCGCCCGTGCCCAGCGCCGGGCCGCCTCATGCACTCGATGGGCTTGCATTTGGATCCCGACCGCAAGTCCCAGCCCGACGACCAAGATCACCCGAAGGGGTGGAGACAGATCCTCCCGCCAGGCTCCCATGGCGAGGCCCAAGCCGATCAACCCGGCCACCCCCAGGATGGGCCCCAGGCCGTAGAGAACCCGCCAGGCGCGCTCCGAAGGCGGCATCTCCTCCGTCGAGCGAAGCCATCCTCGCATCAGGGCGCTGAGCAGCAGGCTATGCGGGATCAGCAGGATTGGCCATGCCCAGGCCGGCGCGGCACGGAACAGCCCGGCGACGAGGGCGACGCCGGGCATGAGGGGAACCCCCGCCAGGGCTAAGATCGCTGCCAGGGCGGGCAACCCCCAAATGGAAGCCGGCTGAAAGGAGGGGGCGGTGAACAGCAGGGCAAAACAGACCGGCCAGAGGGCCGCCGCCAGCGGGGCGAGGGCCGGCTCCATCAGTGCGACCAGCGCCCACCACGCCGCGCTCCCCCAAGCCGCCTCCACCAGCCCAGCCCGCGGATCCGGCTCCGCCCACGCCCATAGCCCTCCGAGCACTGCCGTGAGCCCCAGCGCTCCGGCCACCCAAGGGATCCCTGGCCACCCTTGCAGCATCGGAACCAAGTGGGCCCAGAAGGTCAAGCCCACGGTGGTGGGAAGGATGTAAAGCAGCGCCGCGCGGTCCACCTCATCCGCCAACTCGGGGGGGTGCCCCACGTGGAAGGGATAGATGTCCAGACGGATCAGGGCGGCCAGTACGAAGAGGGGCAGCGCCGCTTCCCCTCCCATCCGGCTCCAGAAGAGGCTGTCGCCAGCGCGCCAGAGCTGCCAGGCCGCCGCCCACAGGGCCAGGAGCGCAGCCCCGTTCACCAGCCCGGCCAGCGCCGCGCGGTCGACAACGGCTTGCCCCCGGCGGACCAGCAACAGGGCCAGGAACAGGATGTCGAGGGCCGCCCAGGTCATCAGGAGGGTGAAGAGATCTGCCGCCAAGACCGCCCCGGTAGCGGCCACGAGCATCCCCAGCGTCAGGACCCGAGGCCACCGCCGGCCCTGCCCGGGGTAAGCCGTCCACATCCACCCGACCAGGAATCCGGCCAGAAGCGCTCCCAGCCCCTGGCTCCAAAGAAGCGGGTTCAGGCGAAAGGCCCATGCGATCTGGAAGACCGAAAAGGGCCGCTCGATGCGCAACGCAGCCTCTTGCGGAGGCTGTCCGGCTGCCATCAGCCAGAGCCCGAGGGCGCCCGTCAGCGCTAAGGTCATTGCCAGGCTGGGCCCGCGCAAGCCCAGCAGCCGCGCCGCCGCTACCGCTGGGATCCCCAGGCCCAGCGCGATCCACGCGAGGAGCACCCGATCCACTGCGTCTCTCCCCCTCTCGACCGGACGCGGCCCGATTGTAGCATAGGCTGCGGGGTGCGTCCCAATGTTGTCGGGTTAGGCAGGTGAGGGCCATGAGGAGTGGGCGAGGGCAATGCCCTCGCCCACCCAGGCAGGCCAATTCTGAGCAGTTGGCCTACGTCCGCCTGGGTTTCTGATGATCCTGGGATGCACCCGGGCTGCGCTCGGACTTGACATCCCTCTCCCTCCGCCCTATCATTGCCCCGAGCCCGACAACGGAATATGGCCGAGGTGCCCGACGCCCCGGATGGCAGGGCTGAAAGGCGAAGTCCGGTGAAAGTCCGGCGCTGTCCCGCAACGGTAACCGTGGCCGCCACGGCGGACCATGGAAGCCCGGTCGCCCGCCTCGGCCTCCTCCGAGCCTCGCGGAAGGGGTAGGAGCGCCGCCTGCGCTGTCCCGAACTTTCCTTCGGGCCTCTGCTGGTTTCCGGCCCCCGCTCGGGATGGACGCGCCTTGCCCTTTCCGGTGAGGCGCCCATCCTAAGCCGGGAGGTTCCCGATGCGACGTGCCTTGATGCTTTCCCTCATCCTGATGCTCCTGGCCGGCTGCGCGGGGGCACCTTCCCCCACGCCCACGCCCTTCCTGCGCATCGTCGACGACCACGGGCGGACCGTGGTGCTGAAGGACCGTCCCCAGCGCATCGTGACCCTCGCTCCCTCGGCGACGGAGATGATCTTCGCCGTCGGGGCCGGCGATCGCCTGGTCGGACGGGACGAGCCGTCGGATTATCCGCCGGAGGCCAAGCAGGTCCCCAGCATCGGCAACACCTATCCGACCCTGAACACCGAGGCCATCGTCGCCCTGCGGCCGGATCTCATCCTGGCGCCCGGGGTGATCAGCCCGGAGCAGGTGAAGGCTCTGGAGGACCTGGGGCTGACGGTGTTCCATCAAAGCACCCCGAAGGATCTGGAGGGGATCTTTCAGCAGATCCTGACGGTGGGAAGGCTCACCGGGAACACGGCGCAGGCGGAGAAGGTGGTGGCGGATCTACGCGCCCGGGTCGCCGCCCTGGAAGAGAAGGTCCGCTCCGTCCCCAGCCGCCCCAAGGTGTTCTACGAGCTGGACGCTATGGATCCGGGCAAGCCCTGGACAGCCGGGCCAGGCTCCTTCATCGACCGGCTGATCACCATGGCCGGCGGGCAGAACGTCGGAGCCGTCCTCACCGGCGAGTGGGGCCAGCTCAGCCTGGAGGAGCTGCTCCGCCAGGACCCCGATCTCATCCTCCTGGGGACGGCGAACTACGGCGAGACGCCGGAGAAGGTCCGACAGCGGCCAGGCTGGAACCGCCTGCGGGCGGTGCGGGAAGGGCGGATATACCCCATCGACGCGGATCTGATCTCCCGGCCTGGCCCGCGCATCGTGGAGGGCCTGGAGGCGATGGCCCGGATCATCCATCCCGAGCTGTTCCCGCAGGGGGTCTGGGCGCCGCAGCGGCTCGTTCGTCTCTCCCAGGCTGCCCCGCTGCCGATCCGGCCGTGAGCGGAGGGAAGTGAGGGCCCCGCTGGGGGCATCCAATGACCAGTGAGACGCTTCGCTTGCTTGGACGCCGTGCCCGCCCGATGCGGATCGGCGTGTGGGCCGGCCTGGCGCTGGCGCTGGGGGTGAGCCTGGGGGCTGGGGTGGCCCTGGGGTCGGTGAGCATCCCCCTGCCGGAGCTCGGCCGGGTTTTGACGGCGCGGATCCGGCCCGAGGAGGGGATTGATCCCGCTCTGATCACCATCGTGTGGGAGGTGCGTATCCCCCGGGTGCTGTTGATGGCTCTGGCCGGGGCCGCGCTGGCCGGAGCGGGCGCAGCCTATCAGGGGTTGTTCCGCAACCCCCTGGCGGATCCTTACTTGATCGGTGTGGCGGCGGGGGCCAACGTAGGCGCCCTCATGGCCGTGGCGCTGAACGTCCCCAGCGCCTCTGTCGGCCTGCTGGGCCTCCCCCTCGCCGCCTTCGCCGGGGGGATCCTAACGGTAGGACTGGTCTACCGGCTAGCCCGGGTCGGGAAGACCCTTCCCCTCACTACCCTATTGCTGTCTGGGGTGGCAGTAGGGGCGATGCTGAACGCCCTGAGCTTCGGGTTGCTGATGCTGATGGTCGGCCGCGTCGCCCCCTATCGAGCCTGGATCTGGATGCTGGGGGGCTACGCCTTAGGCGGATGGCCGGCCCTGTGGGGGGCGCTCCCCTACGTGGCCCTAGGCCTGGGGGCGCTGATCGCCTTGAGCTACCCGCTGGATGTGTTGCAGTTCGGGGAGGAGCAGGCGCTGCAGCTGGGCCTGCCGGTGGAGCGGATGAAACGGCTGGCCATCGCCGTCGCCACCCTGGCCACCGCCGGCGCCGTGGCCTTCACCGGGATTATCGGCTTCGTCGGGCTGATCGCCCCGCATCTGGCCCGCCTGCTGATCGGCCCCCGTTATTCCCAGGTGGTCCCGGCTTCGATCCTCCTGGGAGCGACCTTGCTGGCCCTCGCCGACCTGCTCAGCCGCACCTTGATGCCTCCGCAGGAGATCCCCCTGACCCTGCTCACCGCCCTCCTAGGCGGACCTTTCTTCCTGTATCTGCTTCACTCCACCCGACGGGGGGCGTTCTTTTAGAGCGGGAGAGTCGCAACGAAAGCCTCTCCCACGGTTATCGGTTTTCCTGTAGGAGGGGCTTTAGCCCCGAACTCGTCCTCCAAATCGCAAGCAATGGTTCGCGGCTAAAGCCGCTCCTGCCATTTATTATTTCCTGTGGGAAGGGCCTTAGCCCTGAACCCTGCCCTTTCGTCCCGACCTTCCGCAGCAATGGACTTGCGGGCCAGGTTCTTCGCCCCTGGTTTTTCGAACAGACCTTAACGGGAAGCCTCCGCGGATGCCCCGGCCCTCCATTTTGCCTGTGCGTGGATCGGCTTCGGGACCGCTCGGACCGGCAGGCCACAGACGTGCATCGCCTCCAGGTGAGCGCGCCGGGCGATGAAGGTCACCTCGTGGCCAGCCCGGGCGAGCAAGGCCCCGAAGTGGCCTCCCACGCCGTCGCTGCCGAAGACAGCGACGCGCATGGTCTCGCCTCTATGGCTGGATGTCGGAACAGGCTGGGGCATCCGCGGCCTACGCCACCGCATCGTCCGTGATCTCCAGCCCCCGGTCGATGACCTCCAGCCCCTCTAGCAGCTCCTCCTCCCGGATGCAGAGAGGAGGGTTGGTGAATAAGGTGTTCCAGCGGATGAAGGTGTAGAGCCCGTTCTGGAGGAAGAACTCCTTCAAGCGGTTCATGATCCCCATCTCCCGGGGATGGGCGTTGAAGGGGACCAGGGGCTCGCGGGTCTCGCGGTTTTTGACCAGCTCCACCACCCCGAACAGGCCGATGCTGCGCACGTCCCCGACGCTGGGATGGCGCTCCTTCAGCCGGGTCAGCTCCCGGCTTAGGATCTCCCCCATGCGCCGGGCGTTCTCGATGAGGCCATCCTCGTGATAGACCTGCAGGGTGGCGATGGCCGCAGCCAGACAGAGGGGATGAGAGTTATACGTGAGCCCGCCGGGGAACGGTCGATCCCAGAAGAACTCCGCGATGCGCTCCGAGATCAGCACCGCACCCAGGGGCAGATAGCCCGAGGTCAGGCCCTTGGCCACCGTCATCAAATCCGGGATCACCTTCCAGTGGTTCACAGCAAACCATTCCCCGGTCCGTCCGAAGCCGCTCATAACCTCGTCGCAGATCAGCAGGATGCCGTAGCGGTCGCAGAGCGTCCGCAGGCCCTCCAGATAGCCATCAGGCGGGATGATGATCCCATTCGTCCCTGTGACCGTCTCGATGAAGACAGCAGCGACGGTGTGCGGCCCTTCGAACTGGACGACATCCTCCACGTGGTTCAGACAATCCAGGGTGCAGCGCTCCTCGCGCATGCACCAGCGGCAGCGATAGCGATAGGGATCCATCACGTGGATGACGCCGGGGATGCCGGGCTCGGCAGGCCAGCGCCGCGGGTCGCCGGTAAGGGTAACGGCCCCTGCCGTGGCCCCGTGATAGGAGCGATAGCGGGCGATGATCTTGTGGCGCCCGGTGTAAAGGCGAGCGATCTTGATGGCGTTCTCGTTCGCGTCCGCCCCGCCCAGGGTGAAGAAGACCTTCTTCAGATCCCCGGGGGCGATCTCTGTCAGCATACGGCCCAGGCGGGCGCGGGGCTCCGTGGCCATGAAGGGGTTCACATAGGGGAGCCGAGCGGCCTGCTCCTGGATGGCCCGGACGACCCGCTCGTCGCCATGGCCGATGTTCACGTTCATCAACTGGGAGTTGAAATCCAGATAGCGCCGCCCCCGAGCGTCCCAGAAGTAAACTCCCTTCGCCCGGGCCACCGGGATGGGATCCACCATCCCCTGGGCGGACCACTCATAGATCGTATACTGCCGGCAGAGGGCCACGATCTCCTCCGCCGTCATCCCCACTTCGAGGAACACCTCCGCCATGCGTGCCTCCCGTCCGCAGAGGATCTCAGGTCGGAAAAACACGGGGGATATTCGCCCGCACCCTCTGACCCTGCGCAGATTTACCTTATCACTTTTTCGCCGATGGGAGAACCAAGGCGAGGATCGGACGGCCGGGCGCCTCCTCGCAGCAGCCTTACCGCCAGCCGGGGCGGAAAGCCTGTGGATCCACCGGCGGCGGAAAAACCGGAAACCCATGAAAGCAGGGGAGATCCGCATAGGAGGATCGGATTCGACGTGGTAGAATGATAAGGGGGCTCGAACAGATCTGGAAGGCCTATCGATCCTTGACCTGGGAGGTGGATCCCTGAACACGCTGGATCTGGCGCATCGGATCGTGGACGCCATCCTGGACAAAAAAGGGATAGACGTGGTGTTGATGGACATCCGGTCCCGGGCGGCCTTCGCCGATTACTTCATCATCTGCACCGGGACCTCGGAGCGACAGCTGAAAGCGATTGTGGAGGGGATCGCGGACGCCACGGCCCGGGGATATCAGGTGGACCCGGCGCGGGTGGAGGGGGATCCTGACTCAGGATGGGTGCTGATGGATTACGGAGATATCATCGTCCACGTGTTTGCGCCCCCACAGCGTCGCTTCTACGACTTGGAATCCCTGTGGCGCGGGGCACCGATCCTGGTGCGGGCCCAGTGAGCCGCCGCGCCGGAATCTCCTGGGGAGAAGCAAACGAGTGACTCTGCACTACGAGGATGCCCTGGAGCGGCTGGATCGGATCCTCTGGGCGCTCCGGCCGGAGCCCGCGAGGGGAGAAGCAACGGAGGAGGACATCCCGGAGGGCCCTCCGGTGCTCATTGTGGGCCTGGGGAACCCCGGGCCGGAGTATGCCCGCAACCGCCACAACATCGGCTTCCGGGCGGTGGATCTCTTCGCCCAGGCCCATCAGCTGGCCCTCCGCCGCATCCAGCATCAGGCCCTCCTCGCGGAGGGACGCTTGGCCGGCCAGCGGGTGATCCTAGCCAAGCCGCAGACGTTCATGAACCTGAGCGGCCGTTCGGTGCGCCCCCTGGTTGCCTTCTGTCGTGTGCCGCTGAACCGGATGCTTGTGGTTTACGATGACATGGACCTCCCGCTGGGGGCGATCCGGCTGCGGCCCCGGGGCAGCCCGGGTGGCCACAACGGGATGAAATCCATCGTCCAGGCCCTGGGGACCATCGAGTTCCCCCGCCTGCGCATCGGTATCGGGCACCCCCCGGGACAGATGGACCCGGCAGATTACGTCCTCCAGGACTTCCGGCCGGACGAGGAGGAGATCCTGGAGGGGGTGCTGCACCGGGCGGTTCATGCAATGCGGGCGTTCATTGAGGAGGGGCTGGAAGCAGCCATGAACCGCTTCAACACCCAGCCGGCAACCCGGCCGGTGGGGAAAACGGGCGAGTAGCTCAGGGGTGAGAGCATCCGCCTTACAAGCGGAGGGTCGCAGGTTCGAGTCCTGCCTCGCCCATGCCGGAGAAGGGGCGCGAAGGGCGCGCCCCTTTTGCACGCTGAATGAATTCGGCCCAAGGGCGCCTTATGTGCTGAACGAATTCGCCCTCAAAGGGCCTTCGGCCCAGGGTCGGCCTACGCCGACCCAGAGGGGATTCTTCGCGTCAGCGAAGGCCGACGCCCGTTGCACAAGCACGGATGAAGGCCGATTTCAATCGGCACAAAAAGCGAAAGGCGCGATGGAAAGCCGGTTTGCGGTAGTGCATTGTGCCGAAATCGGTCCGAAAGGCTGTAACCGGGGCCTCTTCGAGCGGACCCTGGCCCGACGGATCCGGGAGCGGCTCCGGGACATCGGACCGGCCTCTGTGGAGCGCCTCCCCGGCCGCTTCCTGATCCGGCCCCCGCGCCCGATCCCGGAGGCCCTCTGTACAGAGCACATGCGCACGGTCTTCGGCATCGCCGACTTCGCGCCAGCCATCCCCGCCGCGAAAGACATCCACGTTCTCACCCAGATCGTCCTGCGCCATCTTCCCCCCAAGCCAGCGCCCTCCTTCCGTATCCGGGCCTCCCGGGCCGATAAATCCTTCCCTCTCCTCTCTCGGGACGTTGAGCGCTACGTCAGCGCAGAGGTCCAGCGCCGCACCGGCGGGTGGGTGAACCTGGAGGAGCCCACCCGGGTCGCCGACACCGAGATGGCCACCCACGCCGCCCCGGTCTACTTCGCCCGCCATCAGGGTCCTGGCGGCCTGCCGGTGGGGGTCAGCGGGAAGGTGGGGCTGCTGCTCTCCGGCGGCATCGACTCCCCCGTGGCCGGCCACCTGATGCTCGAGCGGGGCGGCGAGGTGATCCCCATCCATTTCCACAGTGGGCCCCTTGCAGACTGGGCCGCCTCAGAGGCCAAAGCCATGGCCCTGGTGCGCCCGCTCCAGCCCTACGGGATGAACCTCTGGCCGTATATCCTGCCCATCGGAGAATGCCAGCGCGCCATCGTCCTGACCGCCCCCACCCCCTATCGCCGGATCCTCCACCGTCGGTGGATGGTCTGGGTGACGGAGGCCCTCACCCGCCGGGAGGGCGGGCTGGCCCCGGTGACCGGCGATTCCCTCTTGCAGGTAGCCTCCCAGACTCCGGAGAGCTTAGACGTCATCAAGGACGCGACGACTGTGCCCATCCCACGCCCGCTGGCTGGGATGGACGAGGTCGAGATCATCAAGAGGGCGCAGGCCATCGGGACCTATAAGCTCTCGATCATGCCCGGGGAGGATTTCTGTCAGTTCCGGATGCTGCCCCGGGTGATCGTCCGGCTCGCGCTGGAGACCGTCCGGGAGATCGAGGCTCGGGTGCGGATAGAGGAGCTGGTGATGCAGGCCTCGGAGCAAGCCATGCAGGTCCCAGCCTCCTGCGCCATCCCGGCCCCGGTCCCAGACGCGAAGGGCTTGGCTCCACAAAGGCGAATCCGATCCTGATCGAATGAGGAGGCATCCATGTCTGCTCAGACGCTGCTTCGCTCGATCGATTACATCGAGATGGAGAACACTTACAGCGCCCCGAACTATCATCCCATCGATGTGGTCATTGCATGGGCGGAAGGGGCGTGGGTGTATGATGTGGAGGGGCGCCGCTATCTGGACGGCCTAAGCGGATACTCGGCCCTTAACCAGGGGCACCGGCATCCCCGCATCATCCGGGCCCTGATCGAGCAGGCCCAGCGGGTGACGCTGACTTCCCGGGCCTTCCGGAACGACCAGCTGGGTCCCTTCCTGAAGGAGCTTTGCGAGCTGCTCGGCTATGAAATGGCCCTGCCGATGAACACGGGGGCCGAGGCGGTGGAGACCGCCATCAAGACCGCCCGCAAGTGGGGATACCGGGTGAAGGGGGTCCCCCGGGATCAAGCGGAGATCATCGTCTGCGAGGGGAACTTCCACGGCCGGACCACCACCATCATCAGCTTCTCCACGGCGCCGCAGTATCGGGAGGACTTCGGCCCTTACACCCCAGGCTTCGTGATCATCCCGTATGGGGACGCAGAGGCCCTGGAGCGGGCCATCACCCCGAACACCGTGGCCTTCCTGGTGGAGCCCATCCAGGGCGAGGGCGGGGTGCGCGTGCCGCCGCCCGGCGATCTCGCCCGCGCCGCCGAGATCTGCCGGCGCCACAACGTCCTCTTCATCGCCGATGAGATCCAGACCGGCCTCGGACGGACCGGGAAGCTTCTGGCCTCGTGGTGGGAGGATGTGCAGCCGGATATGGTGATCCTGGGCAAGGCCCTGGGAGGCGGGGTGGTGCCCATCTCGGCCGTGGTCTCCCGTCGGGACATCCTGGGCGTCTTCCGGCCGGGGGATCACGGGAGCACCTTCGGCGGCAACCCCCTGGCCGCGGCCGTGGCCCGGGAGGCCCTGCGGGTGATCGTGGAGGAGGGTCTGCCGGAACGGGCGGCGGCCCTGGGGGAGCACGCCATGCAGCGGCTGCGGGCGATCCGGAGCCCATATATCCAAGAAGTCCGCGGCCGCGGCCTGCTGATCGGGATCGAGCTCCATCCTGAAGCCGGCGGGGCCCGGCGCTTCTGCGAGGCCCTGAAGGAACGGGGCATGCTGGTCAAGGAAACCCGCGAGCACATCCTGCGGTTCGCCCCGCCCCTGGTGATCTCCCCCGAGGACCTGGACTGGGCCCTGGATCAGATCCAGGAGGTGATGGAAGGCTGAAGGCGATGCGCCGATCCATCGGTGAACGTCAGAAGGGGATGTCCCAATCGGGGCATCCCCTTTGGGCCTTACCCTATTGCAGGCCCAGCCGATCCGCTACTCCCGAGGGGATGGGGCCAGAAGCCCAGCCAGGGCTCCGATCGCTGCGGATCCCAGAGCTGTCACTACATCGGGGATCTCAGTCCTCTCCCCTCTTAGCCCGGTCAGGACGATGGCGCCCAGGGTCGCTATCACGCCGATCGCGCCCAGCGTTATCACCGCTATGCGATAAATCAATACATCGTACTGGAGCGGCTTCGGTCTCGCAGCTTCCGCCAGCTCCTGAAGCGCCTTCACCGGGTCTCTCTGGAACATATTTTTCCACTTCTCCTGATCCTCCTCTATCGCTCTGATCATCTGGGCGATGTATCGCGTCTCATTCATCTCAACCTCCTTCGACATGCAGGGATGAGCGCTCAGGAGCCAGGATCCCGTCCGGACGGCACTCGCCGGATGCCTCCGAGGAGCCCGATGGTAAGAAGGAGGGTGAGCAGGGTGATCAGCAGGGCGAAGCCGTGGCTTCCCGCCGTGAAGGGGCTTCGCATCAGCAGCAGGCGGTGGGCCCAGATGTGCGCCTGATACAGGACCATCGCCCCGAGGGCCAGCCCGGTGGCCGGGCGCCCCCGACGCCACCAGAATACGGCCAGCCCCCCAAAGATCGCCGCCCACAGCCCTGCCGCCCCTGTGAGATAGGCCCAGGGAGCCTGGACGCCCGCCTCGGCCCAGGCCGGCGAGATCGCCAGCCCATAATACAGGGCCCGCAGGGCGTTCAGCAGGGCGAAGTAAGCCAACCACAGCGCCCCTAGGGCGCGCCAGCGCGGGCTCACCCCCCTATCCATCCGAAAGATGATCTTCAGCAATACGTAGCATGGGCGTGGCGATCCGTCAAGGGCTCACCGCTCTCCATCCATCTGAAAGACGATCTTCCCGAAGACCGCCCCGTTCTCCAGCAGGCGATGGCCCTCCCGCACCCCTTCCTCCGTGAAGGGCAACACCCGGTCGATCACCGGCCCCAGCCGACCGGCGAAGATCAACCCCATCACCGTCCGGAAATCATCCCGGGTCCCCATGGTGGAGCCCAGAATGCTGATCTGCCGGGAGAACACATACCGGATGTCGAAATCCTCCGGGTTCGGGCCCGAGGTGGCCCCCACCACCAGCAGGCGCCCGCCTGGCCGCAGACAGCGAATGCTCTTCATCCAGGTGGCCTGCCCCACGTTGTCCACCACCACATCCACCCCCCGCCTCCCCGTCCACTGCCAGACCGCGCGGGACCAGTCCGGCTCCTGGGAGCGATCGAGGACATAATCAGCGCCCAGGGCGCGAACCCGCTCCGCCTTCTGCGGGTTTGAAGCGACCACCACCACCCGGGCACCCGCCAGCTTGGCGATCTGAAGGGCCGCGGTGTTCACCCCGCCCCCGGCTCCCACGATGAGCACATCCTCCCCGGGCCGTAACCCGCCTCGGGTGATCAGCATGTGCCAGGCGGTGAGGAACACCAGGGAGGCGGCTGCCGCCTCCTCGTAGGGGAAGCCCTCCGGCAGCTTCAGGATGTTGCGGGCCGGCACCACCACATACTCTGCGTAGCCCCCCCGCACGTGCTCGCCCAGGATCGCCCCCCGGCGGCAGCGGTTGTCCTCCCCCCGCAGGCAGAACTCGCAGGCCCCGCAGCTGAGGGTGGCGTTCACCACCACCCGATCCCCTGCCTGGATCCCCGAGACCTCCGGGCCTGTCTCGGTCACCACCCCGGCCACGTCCGAGCCCAGGATGTGGGGCATCTCCAGCCGCAGGGTGGGGATCCCGCGCCGCACCCAGAGATCCAGATGGTTCATCGCGCAGGCGTGGACGCGGACCTGCACCTCGCCCGGCCCCGGGTAGGGCGCGGGCAGCTCCGCTGCCTCCAGCACCTCTGGACCTCCATGCTGGTAGAAGACGATGGCCTTCATGGGCGGATCTTCCGCTCCTTAGAGGATGTGGGGCTCAGACACCGCCCTTGAACCCCAGGATCTGACGGGCGATGACCAGGCGCTGGATCTCGCTGGTGCCCTCATAGATGGTGGTGATGCGGGCATCGCGGAAGTAGCGCTCCACCGGCATCTCCCGGCTGTAGCCCATGCCGCCGTGGATCTGGATGGCCTCGTAGGTGATCCACTGGGCGGCCTCGCTGGCGAACAGCTTGGCCATGGCCGCCTCCAGGGTGTAGCGCTCTCCCGTGCGCTTGGCCCGCTCCCGCTTCCAGGCCGCCTGGAGGGTGAGCAGGCGGGCCGCCTCCAGCTTCACCCGCATGTCGGCCAGCTTCCACTGGATGGCCTGGAACTCCCCGATCTTGTGGCCGAAGGCCTCCCGTTGCTTGGCCCAGGCGAGGGCTGCCTCATAGGCCGCCTCGGCGATCCCTGCGGCCTGGGCCGCGATCCCCACCCGCCCGGCGTCCAGGGTGGTCATAGCGATCCGGAAGCCCGCGCCCTCCTCCCCCAGCCGGTTCTCAACCGGGCACTCGTAGTTGTCCAGGTAGATCTCGCAGGTGGCGCTGGCCCGGATGCCCAGCTTCTCCTCCTTCTTGCCGCGGCTGAACCCGGGGCGGTTCGTCTCGATGATGAAGGCGCTGATGCCGCGATGCTTCCTCTCGGGATCGGTCACGGCGAAGAGGAGGATGTAATCGGCCACCGGGCCGTTGGTGATCCAGGACTTGCGCCCGTTGATGATGTAAACGTCCCCTTTGCGGGCTGCCCGGGTGCGTATGCTGGCGGCGTCGGAGCCTGCCTGAGGCTCGGTGAGGGCATAGGCGCCCATGGCCTGGCCGGTGGCCACCGGCGTCACATATTTGCGCTTCTGCTCCTCGGTCCCGAAGGTGAGGATGGGGAAGCAGAAGAGGGTGTTGTTGACGGACATGATCGTGCTGTGGGCGGCGTCGGCTTTGGCGATCTCGATCTTGGCCAGGACGGAGGCGATGGCGTCCAGCCCCTGGCCGCCGTATTCCTCGGGGACCTCCAGGCCCATCAGGCCCATGGCGGCCATCTTGCGCACCGTCTCCCAGGGGAACTCCCCCGTCTCATCGTAGCGGGCGGCCGCCGGGGCGATCTCCTTCTGGGCGAACTCCCGCACCACCTGCTGGAACATCCGATGCTCTTCGGAGAGCTCGAAGTTCAACCCTTCCTGCTCCAGGATCTCCACCTTCATCGGAAACCTCCTTAAAGCTCCGGATGGACCCGATGTCCGGATCGAAAACCACCGGGTCTGCTGAAGCAAAGGGTTGCAGCGAAAGCCGCTCCTACTACAAGCGATTTTTTTAGGAGGGGCTTTTGCCCTGAACCCCCGTCTTTGATGACGCAGGAGTCGCGGCTGAAGCCGCCCCTACCACAAACGATTTTTGTAGGAGGAGCTTTCGCCCCGAACCCCCAGTCCTCGATGACACAAAGGTCGCGGCGGAAGCCGCTCCTACGACTTTTGTAGGAGGGGCTTTCGCCCCGAACCTCCGCCTTCGATGACGCAAGGGTCGCGGCGAAAGCCGCTCCTACGCAACCATGGATGCCGAAATGAATTTCGGCTTGCGTAGGGGCTCCAGCCTCGAACCTTCCGTCTTCAGGGCGACCGGAGGTCGCGAGGGAAGCCGCGCCTCCCGCATCGATCTTTCTCTCCCCTCGTTGGGCCATCGGTTCACGCAGAGCCACTGCAGGCTGCGGACCGAAATCCAAACCTCTGATCATCGGCGAGGAAGCGCCAACAAGCATTATAGGGGCTCCCCGCGGGGGATCTCCTTCTGCTTCTCTTGAAGATACTCCTCCAGGGACGGGATCACAGGCTCCACAGCCTTCTGGAGCGCGCGCCGCTTCTCCTGTCGGATGGCTATGGACAGGGATGGGAATCCTGGCGTGGATTCTCCGGCCGAATGTTCGGCGAGCAGGTCCAGAAAAGACCAGGCGAGATCCCGCCAGCGCTCCGGAATCCTTCGCCAAACGACGAGAAGCTCTTTTTCCTCACGCATCCGAAGTGTCCCTCTGAAGAAACCTTGAGTCCGGGGCCAAGAAGGTCGCCTCCCTCACGCCGCGTAAGTGTAGAACCCCTTCCCGCTTTTGCGGCCCAGCCAGCCGGCGGCCACCATGCGGCGCAGCAGGGGCGGGGCCGCGTAGCGCGGGTCCCTGAATTCCTCGAACATTGCTTCGGCGATGAAGAGCAGCGTGTCCAGCCCCACGAAGTCCATCAGGGTGAACGGCCCCATGGGATGGTTCAGGCCCAGCCGGATCGCCGTGTCGATGTCCTCCATGGTCGCCACTCCTTCCTCCAGGAGCCGGATGGCGTCCAGGAGGTAGGGGATCAGCAGGCGGTTCACAATGAACCCGGGGCGGTCCTGAGAGATCACCACCGTCTTGTTCAGGCGCTCGGCCAGGGCCCGGCTCAGGGCCGCCGTCTCCTCCGCCGTCCGCAGCCCGACGACGATCTCCAGAAGCGGCATCACGGGGACCGGGTTAAAGAAATGGAAGCCGATGACCCTCTCCGGGCGCCGGGTGGCGCTCCCCAGCCCGGTGATGGAGAGGGATGAGGTGTTGCTGGCCAGGACGGCGTGGGGCGGGCAGATGCGATCCAGCTCCGCAAAGACCTGCTTCTTGGTCGACAGGTCCTCCACCACCGCCTCGATGACCAAGTCGCAGGCGGCGAAGTCCTCTATCTGCAGGGTGCCCCGGATGCGCCCCCAGGCGGCCTCCATCTCGGCGGGGGCCAGCTTCCCCCGCTCCACCGCCTTCGCCATCGAGGCCCGGATGCGGTCCAGCCCCTTGCGGAGGAGCTCCTCGTTCACCTCGCGGACGATGACCTGAAAGCCGGCCCGGGCGCACACCTCGGCGATCCCCGAGCCCATCAGGCCGCAACCCACTACGCCTACCGTTCGAACATCTTGCAGCGCCATGGCGATCCCCCCATCGTCGGGGTGCGTGATCGGTTTTCCTGCATGGGGGCTTCAGCCCCAAACGTTTGCCCTCGACAGGATGCGCTTCAACCCCGAACCTTCCGTCTTCAATCCACGATAGATTGCGGCGAAAGCCGCTCCTACAGGGATAATGAATTTTCGGTGGGAGGGGCTTTCGCCCCGAACCTTCGCCCTCAATGACGCAAAAGATCGCGGCGGAAGCCGCTCCTACGACAAACGGTTTTTGTAGGAGGGGCTTTCTCCCAGAACCTTGGGTCTTCGATGACGCAAGGGTCGCGGCGGAAGCCGCTCCTACGACAAACGGTTTTCGTAGAAGGAGCTTTCGCCCCGAACCTCCGCCTTCAATAACGCAAGGATCGCGGCGGAAGCCGCTCTCACTCGATCTCCACGGCCATGGCCACGGCCTCCCCTCCGCCCAGGCACAGGGCGGCGATGCCCCGGCGCAGCCCGCGGTCCCGCAGGGCGTAGATCATGGTGACCAGGATGCGGGCGCCGCTCGCTCCTACCGGGTGCCCGAGGGCGATCGCCCCGCCGTTCACGTTTACCCGGCTCCAGTCCCACCGGTATCCCTGTTGTTCCATGGCCTTGGCATCCGCCAGGACCTGGGCGGCGAAGGCCTCGTTGATCTCGATGAGGTCAACGTCCTCCCAGCGCCAGCCCACCCGCTCCAGAAGGCGGGGGATCGCCTTCGCCGGTGCGTAGAACAACCACTGGGGATCCACCGCCGCCTGGGCGTAGCCCACAATCCGGGCCAGAGGCGGGACCCTCAGGGCCTCCGCCTTCGCCCGGCTCATCACCACCACCGCCGCCGCCCCATCGTTGAGCCCAGGGGAGTTCCCCGCCGTCACCCGCCCGTTGGGCCGGAAGGCCGGCTTGAGGCGGGCCAGGGCCTCCATGGAAGTATCCCGTCGGGGGCCTTCATCCGTATCCACCACCCGGGTGCCCCCCCTGCCGCTGGGGACCACCACCGGGACGATCTCGGCCCGGAATCGACCGGCGTCGATGGCGGCCACGGCTTTGCGATGGCTCTCCAGGGCAAAGGCGTCCATCTCCTCACGGCTCACCTCGAACTGGTCAGCGATGAACTCGGCCAGCTCCCCCATCAACACCTGGTTGAAGGGGCAGCGCAGGCCGTCGGCGATCAGGCTGTCCTCTGCCTGGAGGTGACCATAACGCATCCCCGCCCGCAATCGGATCAGGTGCGGGGCGTTGCTCATGCTCTCCATCCCCCCGGCCACCACTACGTCCGCATCCCCCGCCTTCACCGCCTGGGCCGCCAGCATCACCGCCTTGAGCCCTGAGCCGCAGACCTTGTTGACGGTGACAGCCCCCACCTCGACGGGGATCCCGGCGGCGACCGCGGCCTGTCGGGCCGGGGCCATCCCGCTGCCGGCCTGGACCACCTCCCCCATAATGATCTCGTCAACGTGGGCGGGATCGATGCCCGCCCGGCAGATGGCCTCGCGGATGGCCACCGCGCCCAGCTGGGACGCCGGAAGGGGCAAGAGCGCCCCCAGCAGCTTCCCGATGGGCGTGCGCGCCGCCCCCACGATCACCGGATCCCGACCGTCTTTGGGCATGGCCTTCCCTCTGTGAACAAGGCCTTCTGTCGATCCTGCTCCGTTAGGGATCCGCCCTCCCGGGCCGACGAGCGATCGTTCCCTTTCGCCAGGAGGTGCCTCCGTGTCCTCTCCACCCCCGGATCAGGGATCCCCGGATGGCCACTGAAGGGAGGAAGCCAGCTCATCGAACAGCGGACGGAGACGGCGGTAGGTGTCGTCCAGCCATTCGGGGAGCACGCGGGTGTTGCTGATGACCGGCATGAAATTCGTATCCCCCGTCCAGCGGGGAACGACGTGGATATGGACGTGGTCGGCCACCCCAGCGCCAGCGGGCCGGCCGATGTTGGCCCCGATATTGAACCCCTCCGGCCGGTAGGCCTGACGGAGGACCTTCAAGGAGAGGGCGACGAGCTGCATCATCTCCAGCATGGTCGGAGCGTCCAGTTCCTCCAGGCTGGGCACGTGGGCGTAGGGGATAACCATCAGGTGGCCATTGTTGTAGGGGTATCGGTTGAGGGTCACGTATGCGGTGTGCCCGCGAAGGAGGATGTGTTCCGCCGCATCGGAGCCATTGACCTTCCGGCAAAAGATGCAACCTTGAGGCGCCTCGCCCTCCCCTTTCAGGTAAGCCATCCGCCAGGGGGTCCAGAGCCGTTCCATTCGTTGCTCCGCTTGAGGGCAGGTTCTCCCTATTCTATCCGCTTTGTCGAGGATCGACAAAGCAGCCCAGCCCTGGATAGCCGGGCCCCGCCGTGGAGAAAGACGCGCAGCCGAGGACAACTTTACCTTCGCCCTTCCGGAGGGTCCCTCGAATCCTGGTCCCCTGGCAGAGCGGAATCCTCGCCTCGGGGAGGGCTCGGAGTGTCCTCCTCTTTCTGGCTGGGTGGGGTGCGATCCGGGCCGGGCGTTTCTTTCTTTTCCTGGCTCGATGGGGTGCGCAGCGTGGGAGGCGTCTCTCGTTTCTCCGGGCGCGGCGGAGTATGGGTTCGCTCCCGCGGGAGCTCCGCCGTCGGTTCCGGCGGGACCAGCGTCTCCACGGGGCCGGTCGGTTCGGGGATCTCTCCTTCAGGCCAGCTGAAGGCGGGCACCAGCCTGGCCCAGTGCTGGCGCGCGCGGGCCAGGGCGGGACGAAGTTCCGGCGGGGCGACCGCCGCAGCCTCCTCCAGGAGGAGGCCCTGACGCTCATAGAGGGCCCGCAGCGCGGCTGCGCGCCCTGCGGGGCGTTCCGCCCTCAGGCGGGCAGCCCTCTCCAGACGGACCAGGCTCTCCTCGGCGAGGTCCGGGAGCCAGCGACCTCGGGCGGCAGCCACTTCGAACTCCGACCAGCGTCGCTCCGCCAAGTAGAGGGCCTGCTCCTCATGCGACATCCCCAGGGTGACTAGACCTTCCACGGCCCGTTTGACCGGATGCAGGGGCTCGCTGGGCAGGCTGGCCTCCGCTGCCCCCACCGCGCTCAAAAGGACCAAGATGAAGCCCAGCGCGGCCACCAGCGCCCACGCCCAGCGGGAGGCCGGGCAGGACGCCCGCGGGGCAGCCGCTCGCCGCGCTGCGTAGAGCTGCCCCTGGCGGATCAGCCGCTGGCGCGCCGCAGGAGCGAGGGCCACCTCCTGGCCGCGCCGGAGCCAGAGGGCGGTCTCCAGAAGCGGGCGCAGGGGGATGGCCTCGGGGACCTCCCGCAGGCACGTCTCTAGGTCCGCGCCCTGCTCCAGCTGGCGCAGGCATCGCTCCAGGATCTCGCCTTCATGCGCGTCTCGCTTCGGATCCATCACCGGATCTTCTCCAGACAACGGGCTAAGGCGCTTAGGGCGCGATGCTGGAGGGCCTTAACGGCGCCCACGGATTTCCCCATCGCCCGGGCCACCTCCTCCAGACTCATCCCGACCAGGAAGCGCAGGACCACCACTTCCTGTTGCTCCTCGGTGAGCACCCGCAGCGCCCGCTGGATCATCTCCGAGACCGTAACCTCATCCTCCGGGATGTCCTGGCTGAGCTGCGGCCCCGTCTCCGTGTCCTCCAGCGCCACGAGGGGGCGCTGCCCCTGCCGCCGCCAGCGATCGATCCGGCGGGCCCGGGCGATACGGAACAGTTAGGCGCCGAAGGGAAGGCCCCGCTCTTCATACCGCGGCAGGTCCTCGATCATCCTGAGGAACACGTCCGCGGTGAGGTCCTCTGCCAGCTCGGCGTCACCCACCCGGTAGAGCAGATAACGGTAGACGCCATCGGCGTAATGCTGATACAGCGCCGCGACGGCCTCCGGATCCCCCTTCCGCGCCCGGGCGATCCAGCGCCGCTCTTCCGGATGAGGGGTGAGCCAACCCATCCCTCGCCCTCTTAGGAAACCGGCCGGGATGTGGTAAGTATCACGCGTATCTTCCTCGAACTCTGAGGCGGTTTATGATTTAGAAGAGCTGTAGATCAGGACTTGCCTCCATCCGGTCCCGGGTCTCCCGCGGACCTGGAGCTCACCCGAAGCTGGAGCGGCGTTCGTTCTCCGAGCCCCGAACCGGAGGGATAGGAGATGCGACGAGGGGCGATCAGAATGATGGGCAGTCTGTTGGGCACCGGGCTGGCCCTGGGATTGGGGCTGGCAATGGCCCGGGAGGCTGGGGCAGTAGCGCCGACGGAGGAGCCCGCGCCGACGCCTACGCTCACCCCGACGGTCCCGGTGACCCGGGTCCACCCGGTGGCCCTCGCCCTGGCCCGCTGGATCAGCCAGACGTTTCCGACCCTCGGGCTCACGCCAACGATCTCCATTACAGATCTGATGGGCCTCCACGCTCAGGGCTTCAGCTACAGCGAGATCGCGCGAGCGCTCCCGCTGGTCCTGGCCTCTCGGCGCGACGCTGATCCCACGAATGATCTCTCCCTGGAGCAGGCGCTCCAGCGGGGACGGCGGGTGGGATGGGGGCAGGCTTACCGCGCCTACGGCCTCCATCCAGGCGGCTGAGGCCCGGGCGCCATCATGCACTCCACCCGGTCCAGAGCTTTCGCCACGCTCTCGCCGTCCCCTACCCCCGCGGCGGGTCCGAGTTCTGACTCTTCGAAGAAGCCGGACGGCGAGATGCCCGAACGTCGGGGCCGGTGAACTTCTCAGGAGCCAGGGGCGGGCTCGCTCCCCTCATGGCTCCCGTCCGAACTGATGGGCCAGCCGGCCCAGCGGGAACCGCAACACCGTCGGCCGGCCGTGCGGGCAGGTCCAGGGCGTGGCGCACCCCTCCAGCGCCCGCACCAGATGCTGCATTTGCTCCATGCTGAGGACCTGCCCGGCCTTCACGGCAGCGCGCTTGCAGATGCTCCGGATCCAGCGAGCCTCTAAAGCGGCCTCCATCGGCCGTCGCGCTTCGTGCAGGTCGAACAGGAGGTCCTGGATCACCGCCCGGATCGCTTCGGCGGAGAGGACGGCCGGGATGGCCCGCACGCGGACGGTGCGGGGGCCGAAGGGCTCGATCCAGAACCCCAGCTCGCGCAGCGTCCCCTGGTGTTCCTCCAGCAGGCTCCCTTCCTCCAGCGAGACCTCCAGCAGCATCGGTTGCAACAGCGGCTGGGCCGGGAGCGGCCCTTCCTGACGCCGGGCCAGGAGCTCCTCATACAGAACCCGCTCGTGCGCCGCGTGCTGGTCCAGCAGGTAGAGGCCATCCGGCCCCTCGGCGACGATGTAAGTGGCCTGGAGCTGCCCGATCACCCGGAGCGGGGGAAGACGGGCGGCCTCCTCTCCAGATCCAGATGGCTTCGGAAGGACAGGCGTGGGCTCCCGGGGCGGGAGAGGACGGGCGGGGATCGAAACCGGCACCGTCGAGGAGTCGATAGGTTGAAAGACACGAGGGGCCATCTGGCGGAGGGCCTGGTGCGCGGCGCGCTGGACCAGCCGGAACACCCGATCCGGATCCCGGAAACGGACCTCGATCTTGGCCGGGTGAACGTTCACATCCACCGCGTCGGGGGGGAGATCGATCCAGAGAAAACTCCACGGAAAGCGGCCAGTGGGGAGCAGCGTGTGATAGGCCTGCAGCACCGCTGCTGGGAGCATCCGGTCCTGCACCCAGCGTCCGTTCACGAAGAAGGCCATCTCCTGGCGGTCCGGGCGATCCATCCCCGGCGGGCTGATCCACCCGGAGATCCGCACCTCTTCGTCCGCTTCGCTCACCTTCAGGAGGACTTCCGCCACCTCTGCGCCGTAGAGGGCGGCGAGGCGATGGCGGGGCTCGCGAGCGGCGGGGAGCGTCAGGGCCTCCCGCCGGTCGTGCCGGAGAAAGAAGGCGACCTTCGGGTAAGCCAGGGCGTAGCGGCTGATCCAGAGGTCGATGGCCCGCCGCTCCGCGCCTTCCCCCCTTAGGAACTTCCAGCGAGCCGGGGTGTTGAAGAACAGGTCCTCCACGATCATCTCCGTGCCCGGAGGAAGCGCCAGAGGCCGCTGCTCCCGGATCTCCCCCCCCTCGATGCGGAGATACGTGCCCAGCGCTTCCCCGGCGGCCCGGGTCCGGCAGGTGATCCGGGCAACGGCGGCGATGGCCGCCAGGGCTTCGCCCCGGAACCCTAGGGTGGCGATACGGAAGAGGTCCTCAGGGGCGGAGATCTTGCTGGTGGCGTGGCGGGCGAAGGCGAGGGCGGCCTCCGCCGCCGGGATGCCGCACCCGTCATCGGCGACCCGGATGCGCGAACGGCCGCCCCCCTCCGTCTCCAACTCGATCCGCGAAGCGCCCGCGTCCAGGGCGTTCTCCACCAGTTCCTTGACCACCGAGGCCGGGCGCTCGATTACCTCCCCGGCCGCGATCTGAGCCACCAGCTCCGGGTCCAGCACTCGAATCGGCATGCCTGCGCTCCGCACGTGATCCAGGCCGAGCGTCCGCCACGCATTTCATTGAGAATATTCTGCGCCTCATCGCTAAGAAGCGCAACTCGTGCCTTGACATTGGCGCACTCTAAGGGGATCTCCTTACATGGAGGATATAGAGTCTGGAGAAAAACAGCGGGAGCCTCCGCCTGGAGGCTCCCGCCGCCCCGGGTCGGGTGGAGCTGGCACCGTGTTCACTCGGACAGGCGCACGACCTGCTCCGCCTGGAGGCCCTTAGGGGTCTCGCGGATCGTGAACTCCACCCGCTCGCCCTCCTCGAGGTTGCGGAACCCCTGGCCGACGATCGCTGTGTAGTGGACGAAGACATCGCGGTCCCCTTCGTCCGGCCGGATGAAGCCGTACCCCTTGGTCCGGTTGAACCAGCGGACGGTGCCCTTAACGCGCTGACCAGGCATTGCTGCAACTCCTTAAGCAAGATTTTCGAAGCCCGCGAGGGGCGGACTCCCTGCTTCCCGTTGCGGAACGATTCGACCGGAAGCAGGGGACCCAAGGGCGAGCGGCGCGGCCTCGGGGTGAGCGGGCGCCTGAGCTTCCAAACAAAAAGCCGTCGGGCGAGCCTTGTGTTGACCCGACGGGCAAAACCCTCAGAACATTCCCCCTGCGCTCCGGTTCTGCGTTCCGATTTGTTTCTATGATAATCGGGCCAAGGATTTTGTCAAGTTTTGCCGAAGCAGGGTTATATCCTAATTTTTCGGGCCTGGCCGCTTTGGGGGCCAACTGCTCGCCGTTGTCCTATGATTTTGGCACGACTCCCAGGGCGGAGGCATGGCCCCGCGTTGCCAGCTTCCCGCCTGTCGGTTATAATGGCCGCCAGACCGGCAGGACTCCGGAGCGTGCCGCCGATGCCGTTGGCCCTCTACCGCAAGTGGCGCCCCCGACGGTTCGAGGAAGTGGTCGGCCAGGAGCATGTGACCCGCACCCTGCGCAACGCTCTGCGCCTGGGTCGCATCGCGCACGCATATCTGTTCGCCGGGCCGCGGGGGACCGGCAAGACCACCACGGCCCGCCTGCTGGCCAAGGCGGTCAACTGCCTGACGGAGGCGGTGGAGGAGCGACCATGCGATCGCTGCCGGATCTGCCAGGCGGTCAACGAAGGGCGCCTCATCGACCTGATCGAGATCGACGCCGCCTCCAACCGGGGCATCGATGAGATCCGAGACCTGCGGGAGCGGGTTCGCTTCTCCCCCAGCGAGGCCCGGTATAAGGTTTACGTCATCGATGAGGTGCATATGCTGACCACCGAGGCCTTCAACGCCCTCCTCAAGACCCTGGAGGAGCCCCCGCCGCACGTGATCTTCGTCCTGGCCACCACCGAGCCCCATCGGATCCCCACCACGATCCTCTCCCGTTGCCAGCGCTTCGATTTCCGCCGCCTGACGACGGCTGAGATCGTCCGGCGGCTGGAGGAGATCGTGGCCACCGAGGGGCTCTCTGCCGAGCCGGAGGCCCTGGCCTGGATCGGTCGTCAGGCAGTCGGCAGCCTGCGGGACGCGGTAACCCTGCTGGATCAGCTCGCCAACGACGAAGAGACCATCACGGTGGAGCGCGTGCAGCGGACCCTGGGGGCCGGGCGCTGGGATCTGGTGGGGGAGATCGCGGAGGCCCTGTGCGCAGGGGAAACAGCGCGCGGGCTGACCCTCCTCGCCCGTGCCGTAGAGGAGGGCGCGCATCCGCCGCAGCTCGCCCGACAGCTGGTGGAACACCTGCGTGCGGTTATGTGGCTCCAATGGGGGGATGCCAGCGGGGCGGACCTCCTGCCAGAGCAGCGCGCCGCGGCCCAGCGGCACGCCCGCGCCCTGCCCCCGGAGGTCCTCCCTCGTCTGATCCGCCTGTTCACGACCGCAGCGGCGGACTTCCGGAGCGCTTGGTCGCCGCAGCTCGCACTGGAGCTGGCCTTCGTGGAGGCGGCCCTGGCCTGTCAGCAGGCCCGGGCGGCCCGGAGCGCCCCTCCCTCTCCTCCGGCTCCCTCACCGGCACCCGCGGCGGCGACCGCTGCGCCCCCCGCGCCGGCGTCTCCGGGCCCCGCCTCCCCACCGGGAGGGCTGACCCTGGAGGCCCTTCGGGAGCGCTGGGCCAGCATCCTCAAGGCGGTGCGGGCCCAGAGCCTGCCCACCGAGGCGCTGTTGAAATCCTGCGCCCTCCATGCAGCGGAAGGCCACACTGTGGTCTTGGCCTGGCCCTCCGAGCTGCTGCGGGACAAGTTCCAGGATCCCCGAGCGAAGGCTCAAGCGTTGGTGGAGGACATCCTAAGCCACGCGTTCGGGGTCCCGGTGAGGATTCACAACATCGTGGCCCGCAAGACCCCCCGCCGGCGCCCGGTGGCTGAGGACCCCCTGATCCAGCGGGCGGTGGAGGAGCTGGGCGCCCAGGTGGAGGAGGAATAAGGCCTCTATCCCTTTCTCAGGAGCCTAACAATGACCAAGATGCGTGGGCTGGGCAACCCAATGCAGCTCCTCCAGCAGATCCAGCGGCTGCAGGAGGAGATGGTGAAGACGAAGGAGGCTCTCGCCCAGGAGACCCTGACGGTGACAGCGGGCGGGGGGGCCATCACCATCGTGATCTCCGGCGATCAGCGGGTGCAATCCATCGCCATCGACCCTGCCCTGCTCTCCTCTGGGGATGTGGAGATGCTCCAGGACCTGCTGGTGGCGGCCATCAATCAGGCCATCGAGCGCTCCCAGACCCATGCGGCGGAGCGGCTGAACGCCCTGACCGGTCAACTGGGCCTGAGCGGGCTGCTCGGCCCCTGAAGCCCTGCCTCCGCCGACGAGTCCCGATGCGCCTGGAAACCCTGGCCGTCCATGCAGGATCCCGCACCGACCCGGCCACCGGGGCAGTGGCTTCACTTCCTCATTGTCTGTCCACCACCTTCGAGCAAGCCGCGGATGGGAGCGACCCGCACAGGCGGATCTACATCCGCCATGGCCACCTGAACTGGGCGGCCCTGGAGGGAGCCCTCGCCTTCGCCGTCTTCCGGGCCCCCTTCCTATGAAGCCGGGCGATGCTCTCGCAGGATCTCTACCGTGGCCTGGCACAGCGGTTCCGGGAGATCCTCCCTGCCGGGGCCTGCGGGTGGAGTTCGTCGCCCTCACGGATCCCCGGGCCGTCGAGGAGGCGCCGCGGACGCCCGCCCGGCTGATGGGTGGAGACCCTTTCCAACCCGATGCTGCGGGTCACCGACATCGCCTGGGTGGCCGACTGGGCCCGCGCGGCCGGGACGCTCTGCTTCTGCGGCAACGCCGCCACGCCGATCCTCTAGGCGTGGTGCATTCCGCGACCAAGCATCCATGCGGCCGCGGGGACGTAATGGGCGGGGCCGTGGCGCTGCGGGAGGAGAATGCCTTCGCCCGGCGGCCGCGGGAGATCCGGATCACCAGCAGGGCGTTTCTGCGGCCCTTTGAGAGCGGGATGATCCTACGCGGCCTGCGGACGCTGCCCATCGGATGCGAGCGCATTCGGAGAACGCCATGCGGATGGCGGAGTTCGTGGCCCGGCACCCTGCGGTGACAGCAGAGCATTCCCCCGGCCTCCCGCATCACCTCGGCCACGCCATCGCGGCCCGTCGGATGATGGCCTTCAAGGGGCTGCGTTCCCTTCGGGTGTGAGGAGGCCGCGAGGGGTCCTTTCGGGTGGCCGGTCAGGTGCAGCCGTTCACCTGGGCGACCCGCTTCGGGGGGCGCGAGAGCCTAATCGAGCACCGGACCTCCATCGAGGGCCCCGGGACCTCCACGCTGGAGGACATGTTGCGCCTCTCCATCGGCCTGGAACATCCAGACGACCTCATCGAAGATCTGGTGCAGGCGCTGGCGGAGGAACTTCATTAGAAAGGGCCAGGCTATAATAGTTCGATAAGAGGAGGCTCCACGAATCCACAGCAACGGGAGCTCGTTCCAGGCATTGAAGCGAACCTGGAGGCCGCCGGCAGGGCCCCGGTGCTCCAAGGGGCCCGCATCCCGGGGCGGGCGTTCCTTCGCGCCGTCACCGATCTGGGGGACATCGAGGAGGCGGCCTAAGCGTACGAAGTCCCTCCAGAGTGGATCCGGCAGGCTCTTTATTACGCAGTGGACTTGCTGGAGGAAATCCGTGTGGGAACCCTGGCCCGATGCATCGGCTCATCGCTCAGAACATCCCGCTTTGTGTGGCAGATGAGCGGTTGACCCCGGGCTACTGGGTGGATCACATAAGCCGTTTCGGGCCGGCACAAGCCGGCGATCCGGAGATCATTCGATACGCGCTCCAGCGTGGGATGAGCTTGGCCACCCAGGATCTGGAGCTGGCCCTTCGGATGCCCCATCCACATTGCGGTTCGTCCTTCTGCTTTCTCTACAGCCTTGCTCGAGCTGCAAAGCGATCGGGATATGGCCTCTCAGTGCTATGATTATTGCGAACGTTGGTAGTTTAGGAGAGCTCCCATGCGACCTTTGACGAAGATCGCGCCGCCGCCGATGGCGCGGCTGATCGAGGCCCTGGTGAAGCTGCCTGGGATCGGGCCGAAGACCGCCTCTCGGCTGGCCTTCTATCTGCTCCGGACCCCGGAGGAGGAGGTGATGGCCCTGGCGGAGGCCCTTCGTAACCTCAAGCAGCAGACCCGCCTTTGTGAGATCTGCTTTCACATCACCGATGAGAGCCCCTGCGCCATCTGCCGGGACGAGCGACGGGACCACGGGCTGATTTGTGTAGTGGAGGAGCCCCTGGACGTGATGGCCATCGAGCGCACCGGCGAATACCCGGGGGTCTATCACGTGCTGCACGGGGTGATCTCCCCTATGGACGGCGTCGGGCCGGAGGACCTGCGCATCCGCGAGCTGGTCGAGCGGGTGCGGCGGGAAGCGCCCCGGGAGGTGATCCTGGCCACCAACCCCAGTTTAGAAGGGGAGAACACAGCGGTGTATATCCACCGCCTCCTGGCCCCCCTGGGCGTGCGGGTGACCCGCCTGGCCCGGGGCCTGCCGGTGGGCGGGGATCTGGACTACGCCGACGAGCTCACCTTGGTCCGGGCGCTTCAGGGCCGTCAGGAGATGTGAAAGCGGCACTCCTGAATCGGGAGGTTCCATCCGTGGCGACGCTGATGCGCATCGAGCGGATCGCGGACTATGCGGGCGCAGAAGTGACCGTGCAGGGGTGGCTCTATAACAAGACCGACAAGGGCCGCCTCTACTTCCTGCTGGTGCGGGACGGCACGGGCATTGTCCAGTGCGTGGTCTCCATGCGGGATGTCCCGCCGGAGACCTTTGAGGCCGCGCGACGGGTGACCCAGGAGTCCTCCCTGATTGTCACCGGGATCGTCCGTCCGGACGCCCGGGCCCCGGGCATCCCCGGAGGGTACGAGATCGCGGCCCGGGAGATCCGAATTGTCCATCTGGCCCCGGATTACCCCATCGGCCCGAAAGAGCACGGCGTCGAGTTCCTGATGGACCACCGGCATCTGTGGCTGCGGTCTTCCCGCCAGTGGGCGATCCAGCGCATCCGGGCCACGGTGATCCGGGCCATCCGGGACTGGCTGGACGGGCAAGGGTTCCTGAACGTGGACACGCCGTCGTTGACGGCCACGGCGGCGGAGGGGACGACCACGCTGTTCCCAGTGGATTACTTTGGCGAGCGGCTGTATCTGGCCCAGACCGGCCAGCTGTACAACGAGGCCAACATCTTCGCCTTCGGCCGGGTGTATTGCTTCGGCCCGGCCTTCCGGGCGGAGCGCTCCAAGACCCGACGGCATCTCCTGGAGTTTTGGATGGTGGAGCCGGAGATGGCTTTCTGCACTTTCGAGGAGATGCTGGAGATCGCGGAGCAGCTGGTCGCTTACGTGGTGGCGCGGGCGCTGGAGGAGCGCCGCCACGAGCTGCGGGTGCTGGAGCGCGACACCGCCCCGCTGGAGAAGGTGGTCCCGCCGTTCCCACGCCTCACCTACGATGAGGCGGTCCGTCTGCTGAACGGGTGGGCGGAGGAGGCGGCGGATCCGGAGCGGAAGGCGGCCTTGCGGATCGAATGGGGGGAGGATTTTGGGGCGCCCCATGAGACGGCCCTCTCGCTGGGCTTCGAGAAGCCGGTCTTCGTCACCCACTATCCGGCGGCGGTGAAGGCGTTTTACATGCAGCCGGACCCTCAGCGGCCGGAGGTGGTGCGCTGCGCGGATCTGCTGGCCCCGGAGGGCTACGGGGAGATCATCGGGGGGAGCGAGCGGATCGCGGATCACGACCTTCTGCTGCAGCGGATCCGGGAGCACAACCTGCCGGTGGAAGAATATCAGTGGTATCTGGATCTGCGTCGCTACGGATCAGTGCCCCACAGCGGCTTCGGGCTGGGCATCGAGCGAACGGTGGCCTGGATCTGCCACCTGGACCACATCCGCGAGGCCATCGCCTTCCCGCGGATGCTCTACCGCTACCGGCCGTGATCGGGGGGAGGGCTCCCTGAACCGCCGACAGGGGGATCCGAGCCACTCGCCCCTAGCTCCTCCCTCCGGTCGGAAGACACTACTGCCCTTCCGAAGGCCCATTTTCAGAGCCCGAGGCATGGGATTCGCGAAGCCGCTTTCGGGCCTACAAGAATCTGTATCCAGAGACAAGTGGGCGTGACGCGCCAGGTTGGCCGATTGCCCCGGGGCAAGCGGATAGAGCACCCGAACACCAGCCCGCAGGATGGTATCGAGGAGAGCCCTACCGGGTCAGCACTTCATTGCTTTGCAGCGCATCCCCGTGGCTTTGAATTCGCGCCTGCACCTTCTGAATGACCTCGAACAACGCCTCTATCGCAAACCTGCTGCCCCAGCAAGTTGTCCAAGCCTTGATTTGACACGCAAGAGATCGAGCCAGGGGGTTCATCGACCAGGCTTGAACACCTCCGGATGGCGGCCCACCTGGCTCTTCAGATCCTCGTCCCAGCGGATCACAATGACCCGCCAGCCCCGGGCGATCAGCTCGCGGCGCAGGCGCTCGTCGATGCGACGCTGGCCCGGCGCATCATGGGGCGGGCCGTCGCAGAAGACCAGGACGTTGGGATCATAGAAGAAGTCGGCAATGCACCGGGGCTCCAGGATGGACTTCTGGGCATCGTCGGGCAGGCGGAAGCCCTCCCGCTCGAGGAAGCCTAAGAAAGTCCGCTCGAAGTCGGATCCTGCCCGCGCCTGCAGGTGGGCCAAGTGCTCCTCCCAACTTCGCGGACCGACCCGCGGTCGCACCTGCGCTTGCGCCAGCTGTAGCAGGAAATCCCGGATGGCCTGGCGGTCCAGAAGACGAGCCTCCAGCTGATTGGCATAGCTCAACAGGCACTCATAGCATGCCTGGGGGCAGTCGGGCCGGATATCGTTTCCCTTCTCGTCGAAGTGGCAGACCTCAAGGGCGGCGCGGGCCGCCTGGACGAGGGCATCCCGTTCTTCCACCAGCCGGCGCAGAGCTCCCAACCCGCCCTCCGCAGCCTCGTAGAAGAGCAGGGCCCGCCACTCTCCTTCTCCCACTCGGGCCACGCCCAACTCCATCTCCTCCAGCTGAAAGGTCCGCTCTATCCCCCGCTTGAGGGCATACTGTAGGCTTGCCTGCAGGACCTCGTTGTCCTGAAGCCCTGGATCCAGCAGCCGGACCAAGAGCAGGTTCTGGGTCTCCTGCACCCACAGCCGCAGCCGCTGCCGATTCGAAGAAGCCCTCATGCCTTGATCCTGGTGCTCCCGCTTGACCTCCCCAAGCAGCTCCCCGGAGTCCAGGTCCACCACGAATCCTTCCGGCCGGCCCTTCCAGCCATGGTTGATGTGGGCGAGGGTAGCAGTCGGGGCGTAGACGAGCCGCAGGAGCGTCTGCTCCCTGGCCATGACGTCGGCCTCCACAATTCGATGACCGGACTCGTCGGGGGCAAATCGATAGGCGAGTTGGATCTCATAGCCCCTTCGGATGCGCTCCTCCTCGTTGCAGGTGATCCGCTCCCGGCGCCGGAGGCGCACGTTAGGCAGCTCCAGAAGCGTCACTATTCGACTGTTGGCCCCGTCGAAGAGGGTCCTGCAGACAGGGCAGCGCTCCAGATCGGGCTCGGCGATGGCTCCGCAGGTATGACAGAGCCGCCGGACCGACCGGCGCTCGCTGAGGCCGCCGGGCGGGGACTGGAAGCGGTCGACCTGCCAATTGGCCCCCTCGTGGTAGACAATGTTCCCCGGGGCGAACTCCCGGATGGCCAAGGCACGAGGCCGGGCGATGAATTCCCCCTCCCCCCGAGGCACCCACGCCCGGACCGGGAGGGCGGGGAAGTTGTAGCCGGGCAGGAACCCCTCCGACGCCAGGTATCGGTAGGGATAGAAATCGCTCTCCTCCCGAGCGACGTCGATCTGTTGCAGGAGATTGATTTGCCGCCGGGCCTCCTTCTGGCGCATCTGAGCTCGCTCCTGTTCCTCCCGGCGGCGCGCCCGGTCCTCCTCGGCTCGGGCCTCCTCCAATTGCCGCCGGGCGCTCCGGTAGAGCTCCCGCCAGCGGTCGAAAGCCCGGTTGAAGGCCTCCGGGGCTTCCTCAAGGATTCGCACCAGCCACCGCTCGTCGAACCATCCGGTCCCCTGCAGTCGGGAGCGGTCGAAGGCGAGGGCGCGCTCCAGGCAGTCCCATAGCTTTCCCATCTTCTCCGGTCCCAGCCGGAGTTGAAAGACGGCCTCTTCCCGAAGAGGAAGCTCGGGGAAGCGGTCGGTGTCCACTACGTCGGCGATGGACTGGCGCAGGGGCAAACCCACCTGGGCCAGCCACTCCGCCTGGATGTGGGCCCGCAGGAGGGCCTCGTTGGCCAGATCGAGGCGGGGCGCCTGCACCGCTCCGGCCACCATCTCCGCCCGATGATGGAAGAAATACTGGTCGTGAGGACTCTGGGCGTGGCAAAAGGTGAAGACCAGACCCGGCTGTCCCTGGCGGCCCGCCCGGCCGGAGCGTTGAGCGTAGTTGGCTGGCGTGGGTGGGACGTTGCGCAGGTGCACGAGATCCAGGTCGGCGATGTCGATGCCCAGTTCCATGGTGGGGGAGCAGACCAGATAGGGCAGGCGGCGGCCGAGGGCCGGGTCGTTCTGATCCTCGGGGAGCCAGCGGAAGCGCCGCTCCCGCCGCTCCCGCTCCCCCGGCGCCACCACCTGGGCGGTGTGCTCCCGGGCTTCCAGGGTGCCGAGGGTTCCGGCAGCCTCCCGGTAAAGCCGCTGGAAGAAGGGGTTGACGGGCCGTCGGGTCTCCGGCGTCCCCGAACCCCGCGCATACACGGGATCCGGGGGAGGCGGGGTGCCGTCCCCGCGCCGCCAGAGGATGCGCGCCGCATCCAGACGGTATCCAAGGAACGCCCCCCGGGCCAAGGGCTCCTCCCGAAGGAACCCCTGCTCGGTCAGCACCCGAAGCAGAATACGAGCACAGTCGTCGAACTCTCCGGGCCGCAGGCGGAGCTCTCGGCAGAGGTAGCGCCCCAGCGGGGTCCGGGCGCTCAGGCGACGGAACCATCCTTCTTCCGGGAGTTCGCCCGGCTTGACCCGAATGACGAACGCCGCGGCGGGCCGCAATCGCTCCTCAGGCTCCAGCCCCCAGAATTCGTTGAGGTGTTGCCTCACCCGCTGTTCCAGCCTACGCCGGAAGTCTTCATCCGCCAGAACCCGGGCATGAATGGCCAAATGCTTACGGAAGTGGTCGAGGATCGCCCGCAACACCTCCATCCGGCGCGGAGGTGGAAGCGCCTCGAGGGCGGGGAGATCCCGCCACAGCTCCGACCGGGCGCTGCACTCCTCAAGCCCCTCATAATCGATGCGCAACAGACCCGCCTCCTCCAGGTTGGGCATGACCACCCGCCAGCCCCGCCGGAGGTCAAGGTAGAGCCGGTGCTCTGTAAGATCCCGGAAGGCCTCCCACACTGGACGGGCCGCCGGGGAGTCGGGGTCCAGCCGGGGGTTCTGGGCGATGTCCCGTAGCGTCAATCCCATACGCTCTACGACCTCGGATGCCACAGCATCGAACCGGAGTTCATCGCGTTCCTCCAGCGCCCGGCAGAGAGCGGAGCGCAGGAGGACGGTCTGAACGAAGTCGTTGAAGTGGCCGGCCTGCAAGGAGGCGTCCTGACGGTTGTCGGTGAAGGTGAGGAGCTTATCCCGGGCCGCTCGGGTGAGGGCGGCGTGCCGCAGAAGGGAGACGGCCAGGACCGTCGTGGCGGACGAGCGCCCCTCGCTCGAGAGGTATGAGAGTTTAGTGAACTCTCGCTCCCGCGCGTCGTAGTATTCCCCACACGAAAGGCACAGCCACAGCCGCCCGGCCTGCCACCACATCTTCACGGCCCCCGGGACCTCCTCCTCCGAGAAGGAGCCATCGGGCCGCACCCAGACGGGCTGCGGGACCCGTTCCCGCCAAGTGTTCCGCAGCCGACCGTTGGCGTCCCGCCAGTCGTCGGGGATCTGTTCTTCGCTCCAATCGTCGGCGAAGGTAAGGTATCCGGCCTCGAGGTCCTCTTCCGCGACCTCCTCCCCCACCGGGTAAGGGAGGAAAAACCCCTCCCC